>Ga0316190_10001524_pt1 | contig 16807 bp, 22 predicted proteins | sample Eddworburrow2_MG_FD_204929 | JGI IMG/M metagenome (GOLD analysis project Ga0316190, IMG submission 204929) | Coastal sediment microbial communities from Maine, United States - Eddy worm burrow 2 | ecosystem: Environmental > Aquatic > Marine > Coastal > Sediment | place: USA: Maine | collected... | reverse complement strand
AGCACATGTTTTGTTATGTCAATCAGTAAATTTACCTGAAGGCTAGACTGAAAAGGGAGAGCCGCAAATACGTTGTTTATGATGTCCGAAATGGCCCAAGATGGCGTAGTTTCTTATACCGAGGGTTCCCGATTGCATGCTAAAGCAAAATGTGGATTAGGGTGACAAATTTGAGCTCGAACTCGGTTACAGCGAAACTGCGGATTACATCCCTTAATCTAAACTCGGGCTGGATTTAATGTGGCACAAGATACAGGAAAGTGTAAAGGCACTGTTGGCATCGGACAGAGAAAAACCCCACCGGCGAAAGACGGTGAGGGCCAGGCAATATACCCATCTTCCATCACAACTCAAAGCCAACATATGGTTAGTATTCTGTCTCTAGTAGGAGGAGCCCTTTTTCATGCCTTTTCGCCTCATTTTTCCCCTAAATTCCCCCGCCGCTTCTTGGTGTTCTTTTTGGGTCACAAATCCATCGCCATCGGCGTCCATGGATTTGAACCTTTCCTCAGATAGTTTCTGGTGGTATGCCATGTACTCTTCGTAACTAATTTTCCCGTCATTGTTAGTATCCATCGAATTAAATCTGTCTTGCATCCAACCTCCAGGAGCAGACTGGTATTGCGCTAGAACATGGTTACCTCCTAAGAACATCGCTGTAGTTACCACAACCATAGCCATCGTTTTTAGTTTGCTCATATTTGCCTCCTTTCCGTAAGGCTTCACTCAATAAAACCCACGCATTATAAAGATGCCACCAACCCTGTCAATCTGCAATATGACCAGGATTTGTCTATTTCGTTTAGGAGACGGGGGTGCGAAGTGTAACTATGAGAAATGCGAATTCAGTTCGATCAGTCAGAAAGTGTAAATTACATCCCTTAATCCACACTCCGAGCCTGACTGGAGCATTAAGAAAGCGGAGCCGAAGCTCCGCAGTGTTCTTTGAAAAATGAATAAATTACTCTCACACCATAATGTACCATCCTGAAGGAGTGGGTAAGGCTGAGGCAGTTGAATCAAGGTAGTTCTTGAGATCACGGAGTCTCCGCTTCTTGCTCTTTCTGGCTCTCCGCATAGACCTCAAGGCACGTCTTTTGAGCATCTTGTCTGGAATGTCAGAGCGCATCCTTAAGGTCTTGGCGTAGAGGACATTATTGTTGCGTGTGTCCACTACTGCTAAGCCAGTAAATTTACCACCGTAGTCTATGCCCAGCCTTAATATGGGATAGTTCCTCTATCTCACATATATTGCTTTCAGTTCAAATGGCCACACCGTCCACTCTCCTAAATCAGAAATACCCTTGAGACAGCACTGATACTTCATATGACCTCTGTGCTCTTTACCACTTTTGGTAGTTATTTCAACCATTGGTTTCGTGTCCGTATTAGATTTTTTATAGAACTTTATCATTCTTAATGTTTTGAACTCAACTTTAACTTCGGCTCCGTTCGATTGAATAAAATAGAAATGCTCTCCTTGATGCCCGTTATTGGTATGTTCCAGTTTATTAATCGGAGTTTTAGTTCCTTCTACTCCGACAACAAGGTAATTAAACCCCCCAGGTATTTCTACTTCAGTCTGTTCAACTACCTTCGGGGTCTCTGTGACAGCAAGGGCAGGTTCTTTCTTTTTGATTTTTTGCCACATCAATGTATCAACTACTGCATTTTTTTGAATCTCTGACGATGCTACAGCGAAAACTTCTCCTGTTCCCGTGGAAATCAGCCTAGCATTTATGTCTATACTATCGACCAAATCTGTAACCGTACCTATAACCAGCGAATCAACCCCTAGAACCTTCCCGACTTCTTGAGCAGTCTTCTGGTCTACAACCCCTGTTTGTCCCAGCCCTATCTCCTGTAAGGCCTGTCCTAGTTGGCTTCTCTCTATTACTTTAAACTTATGGGTTTGAAACAGCTTGGTAATCAGGGTCTCTGAAAGATACATACCTAATTTACTAACTGAGTGGTCTATATTCCTAAAATCCATAATCGCCACTCTCTTTTTCTGCTCCGACTCCATCGAATCTACTATCTGCTTCACAATATCATCGATGCCAGAGCGAAAATCAGTCGCAGCAAACAAAGACGCACTAAAGCCCAAAATTAGAACGAGAGATAAGAATATCAAAGTGAAATTTCGTCTGCACATAATCTCCCTTCCTCCCCCCGTAGGTTAGACAGGTCAGCAGGAAACCAGATGTGATTTGCGAAGATTCGGTACTATAGGAACTCAAGCGCCAGTCAGGTTACATAATGAAGGAAGAAATTGCAAGAAAAAGCCCCCACTGACTAGTCTGCAACCAAGGCCAACGGGGGCCATCCTAAAAGGGTTAGGAGAACACCTCTATTGAAATGACCCTAGGTATAGTGGGCATTTCTGAAATGCAAAAGTGTGGATTAAAGTATGTAACTCAAAATCCCAGAAAAGTGGTAGGAGGGTCTACAAATAGTATTTATCTCCAGTTCTTCCCCTCCCAATCTCAGGCTTTTTCTTATTTAAGTTGACATATCGACTAATTATCACGTCCCTTTACTTAGGCTTTTTTCCTCCCTAAGAAAACATCGGGCCCAGTGTGTCTTATATTTTCTTCGCCGTACTTTTTTGCCACAGATTACGCATGGCAGTGTGCCTGTGTCTGTAGGTTCCCTTTTTTTCAAAGGCCGCTCATCCATTGCCTCTCTGATTGAGGACATAATGGTCAAACCACCTAGACTTACCAGGACGCTGAAGACAAGCAGAAACATCGAGATTGGTATGGACTCAAAAAGCCGAACGACAATTTCATGTACTTCAGGCCAAGACTGTGGCTCAGACAACCACTCCTGCAAAGAGTTTGAGCCAGCTAATAGATTATTAATTTCCAGGATGGCGAATGGATTAAAGAGGGTTCCTAGATGTTGCAATACTTTCTCTGGCAGTACAGCTGGCGAGAAGCCGATAAGAAGATACATAAGCGGCAATTCCACCCAGTAGCCCGATCTCAAGAATAACCCAACTTGCGATACGAGGGTATATGCACCGGCTGATCCGCTAATGATGCCGCAGAGCAAAATCAGCCCAGAGAAGAAATATCCAAGGCAAAACAAAATCTTTTTCATGATCACCGGTCTTGCAGGTACGATTGTAGTTTAGTTTATATTCCTTCACACTCTGCTGGAATCTACTCTGGAACAAAATGTTGAGAGTCGTAGGAAAGAGGAGCCGATGCTCCGCAGTGTGCTTTGGAAAATGGATAGTCGAGTCAGTAGGATTGGATCTATCTGTGACCTGAAGACTTGCGCCCACCAGTGGGTGACGGGAATTTTCTCCAAGCGCTACGGACTATAGGAAAATCCCCTGTTCAGAGATGCCGACTGGTCTTTGGTGGGATTATCCTCCTGACGTAAACACTAGAAAAAATGCAACAAATATCAAGAAAATGATCGTACTGGTGTCTATTGGTAGCATAATGAAGTATCTCTTAGCTTTTTAAATAACCTGATTGGAGAGCTATAAACTCCTAGGAAAGCCATGATAGCAGACATAGAAAGAATACGATTAGTGTTACAACCATAAAACTATCATATATTTTACCCTCCCTGAGAATTTGGTCATAGGGGTTGACTCTCGGCTTTTTGTGCTTGAGCATCTATGGGAATCCTGTGACATGCGAGCTCAGAGGGTATTTACCTCTTGAGCATTAACGGAAGATGCTTACGTTCAAAAAATTAGGCAAACAATATGCCAATGTGGAGGCAGGAGCTAAATTGGAACCTTTGACGGCTATCGAGATAGAACTATTCCTTTGTTTAATTGAGAAGATAAGTATGGTCTCGAATAGCCAGAGAGAGGATCAGGGAATGCCTGTAATAATGGAAATATTGGCAATATTTGGAAAGGCGAGTATGCTTCGTAATACCTAAGCCGCATTATTGAAGAGGTTTGATAAAATGCCAGTTGGAAAGGATAAGCATTGGATAGGGTTGGCTCACACACTGCGTGACGCTGGTTACGTGACGCAAGGCAAGCCATTGACTTAACAATGCTTTCTCCTCGCCAGTGCATTTTCTCATACACGATCAAAGTGAATTTGGTGAGAGATATTTATACCTTCGGTCAGTCACTGCGAAAGTTTGCATTACATCCCTTAATTCACACTTTTACCTTCTGAGGACTCGGCACAAGATATGGTTTTCTGCCAAATAGCATTACTTGCCCATCTTGCACTGCAATGGTTTTGAAAAAATGGGTCGCGTATACAAGACCTCCTTCCGGCAATCTGTCCAAGGCCGCGTGGGGGGTTAGGGGGGGGTCGAGAATTCGGGTGCTGGTGTGATTGTGTGCGTTTGAGCGGACGGGCGTACGCTTCAGAGTGCAGGCGGGCATGATGCCTGAGAGGATCGGCTGGATTGAAGTGGGGTGTTTAAGGGTGCGCAGTTCTGGGATATCCCAAGGTACTAGTCAGTGCCAGATCGTCGATTCTGCGGGCTGTTTGGGCGTTGGATCGGTAGGCTGGCAGGTTTCAGCACAGAATGACGGTAGTTATTGACATTGTATTTGTATGCTAATATAATACCTTCTGTATGGTAAAGGAGGTGAGAGTTTGAGAAAACAGCTAACGGTCAGAATACCGAAAACCCTACACGCCGAACTTTTGGAGGAAGCAAAACGGGAAGGAGTAAGTCTAAATCAACTGTGCCTTTTTAAACTATCAAGGCCAGCAAATTGGTACAGGCAGCGTGCTATAGAAACTGAGGAAAGAAAGGAGGTGAATTAGATGGCCACGAAAGAAGAGACTCTTTATGAAAAGACATATAAGGACCAGGTTTTTGAGTTAGAGAAGCGAGTTTACTGCACTCTAGTACAAGAAGGGGACGATCAAAAGATTGAACTTCAAATCCACAGAACCCAAAAACTCTTATCTCTTTTCATTAAGCACTTGCACGATAAGGGCATCTTCACTGACGATGATGTCGATGATTTTCTCTTTGAAATAGTGCAATAGAAGATCCGAATTTGCAGGTCTACTTGGCAACTTGGCATCCATGTTTTTTGCACTCATTGGAGGACTGATTTGCGGAGCAGCTTAATAGGGAAAAACCAAACAAGGTAGGGGGTGATTAGAGTGGTATTGACCTTTCTTCTTGGTATTTTGGGTGTAGCTACTGGAGCGATTATCACTTGGCAAGTGGCCAGTCAATACTATGAGCGTGCCAGCCGAGAACTGAAAAGCGAAACGCAAGCGCTTCGAGGGCTCACACAAATGATTCTGAGGGCGATGCAAGATGCAGGACTCGCCAGGATCCGAAAAGATGAAAAAGGAAAAATGGACCACTTCGTAATAGACTTTGTGGAGAGGAGGTGAATTAGATGGCAGTCATTATAAGGGAGAAGGTGAAAGGCTCCGGTGAGTGGTGGATATTCATAAACCACAAGGGCAAGCGTCGGAGTAAGAAGATTGGCAGTAAAAGCGCTGCCAATGCCGTGAAGAGAGAGGTGGAGTCTCGACTTGCTAGGGGTGACATGGGGATGCTTAGAGAGAAGCGTCCTACAGTAGAGAAATATGGCAAGCAGTGGCTTAAATCCCTACTTAGGCAGTGGTCAGACGGAACAACTCTAAACTACGAATCTATATTCAAACGGCACGTTGAGAAACATCTGGGCAGCAAACGCCTGGATGAAATCAAAAGGCGTGATGTTAAGGAGTTTATAGGGAAACTGGACGGTTTATCCTCTGCAAGGAAACGGGGGATTCTGGCAGTTCTAAGCGGGTTGTTTAAAAGTGCCGTTGACGATGAGATCGTTCAGGCGAATCCTTGCCAGGATACTGCCGAGCACTGTGGGAACGAGGCTGTGAGAGACGTTGTTGCACTGACAGCAGAAGAAGTGCAGACTTTGCTAGAAAACGCAGCCAACCTCTCAATAACACCTTACACACTGTTTCTAGTCGCTGTCAGGACCGGACTCAGGATAAGTGAGCTATTAGCCTTGAGATGGGCTGACATTGACCTTGAGAACCGTTTTCTGGAAGTAAATCGAAGCTATTACCATCGCACCAAAACCTATGGACCGCCAAAGAGCAAGAAAACCCGCAAGGTTGACCTTACTCCAGCGACAGTGGAAGCACTCCGCAATCTACAGGCACAGAGGAAGGTGGTAAATATTGATGGCGATGATTTGGTGTTTGCTGACAGTAATGGGGAGCCGTTAGGCTATTTTTATTTGAGAAATGCCATCAAGGAAATTGCGCCCAAACCCATCAAGATACATAGCTTGCGGCACACCTACGCAACCTTGAGGATTGCCAAAGGGGATAACCTTTTGGACGTGAGCAGACAACTGGGTCACCACAAGGTAGCATTCACAATTGACAAGTACGGTCACTGGATACCAGGGGAGCATAAAGCTCAGGTGGATGAGTTAGACAACCTGCACCTTTCTGCACCCTATACGCACCCAGAGGCAAAAAAGTGGCATGGTTAAGCGAAATTAATAAAAATGGCACTTTTATTGCTTACAAATTTGAGGCGAGAAAAGAATAATCAGAGCGGGAATCTAGTCATGAAAGACGCATTTTTGTTCTTATCCCAAGGTCCGGGCCCAAGCACAGGCTATCCTCTGTTGGGCGAAGATACCATTGGGAGCGATCCCGACAATACCATCTGTCTTGCTGACGAAACTGTATCACCGAACCACGCCAGGGTTACCTTCCAGGAAGGGGCCTGGACTGTAGAGGATTTAGGAAGTACCAGCGGCATTATCTTCAAGGGCAAGCGCGTGAACAAAATAGTGCTATCCTCCGAGGATACCTTTGAGATCGGTAGTTTCACTTTTCGCTTCACAGAGGCAGATATTCCTGAAGCGAGAGATCAGTTTTTCGAAACCGTAACAATTTTGTAAGACTGCGTGAAAAATAGGGACGATTTTTGCTTTCTCGTTTTTGCTCGTCACATAGCGTGGCTTGACCTCATTTTGCTTTCCACTCGAATTTTCCCGTGTTGTACCAACCAAGTCCTCCGCATACTGTCGATACTAGATTTCGATATCCACTTTTATTTACTAACCACGGAGACACGGAGAGCACAGAGAGAATTTTCTTGCCCGATCGGGAGACGGCGATCGGGCAAGAGATCGCAGCCCTTCAGGCAGGATCTAGTACACCGGTGGCTTCATGTCAACGGTTGGAGACTGGCTAAAGAGCTTTCGCCGAAGGCGGAGGCTCTTTTCACTGGCCAGAGGCCTGTCCCGCTGAAAAGCGGGGCTCCTGGCCAGTGAAAAATCACCCTCCTCTGTGTCCTCTGTGCCTCTGTGGTGAATCTTCAATCAAGTCCCCTCAGGTTCAGAAAGATAAACTTAGGCAGCACTAAGATACCTGACAACTGAAGGACTTGACATTATTCTCTCAATGACAACAGGCAGAAGACCTGAGCAGGCGTCTGCATCAACTTGGGCGCTGTGATAAGCGGTGATCTTTTCAGAATAGCCGTTTCCTAACCACACCACGCACTCCATGGACGCCCTGTACTTGAGTATCTTATTTCTTACCTCGGCATGCGTTATCCGTACACTTATTTTCTTCCTGGCCTTACGGTCAATCTTTGCACCTCTGCTCTCTAGACTACGCTCAAGTCCATAGGTCAATTGCTTTCCCCAATCTCTGAGATCGGACTTCAAATTCGTACCAACTTTTTCTACCGCACTGGGAGTAGCATTATGTACCCAAACGCTATCCTTAACTGAAAATTTGGCTCCAGAATACGGACTAAATGAGTATCCAGATGGGACAAAATCACGTGCGGCACATCCTGTAATAAGAACGCATGTGACGATTAACAGTAGTCTTTTCATCAGGCCTCCTCAAATCACCAAGAATAATTTTTTGAACTTCGTTTTTCATCCTCAGTCAATCGTCTTTTTGCAAGTATGATGCCGACAAAAATGACAGCTGGAGACAGGACCAAGCCAGTTCGTTTCCATCTGGAAATATTGCACTACCAAAAAAAGAGAGCCACAGGAGTATCTCCTGTGGCTCTCATGACGAGGCGGCATTACTTTCGGGTCTCTCATTTACGCTGTTCACATTGCTGTTGCCCGCTCGTACCGTTGCGGCTGGCGCTGGAATCTCTTTTTTTAGTTTAGAACCAATATCCGATTGGTTCTTTTTTAGGTGTTAGATTCAGCTCTCTCAGCGTAACAAGTACTGCAGGTATTTGTGCTCACCTCGTTATCTACACAAATAAGCAAATCGTATGCCATGAAGCACCAAAACATGAATTTAGAAATATCAATATAAAATCAGGGTGTTACTAATTCCAATGATTTCCGGTCTCTTGTTCTCCCCTGGGAACGCTGGCGAAAAGGCCAAGTAGGAATTTGCCAAATAGCTAGTCCGGATATTGACCGCTTACCCTAAAGCGGCATCCAGTGACGATGTTTGGCAGTCCTGTATCAAATTTTACTACTTAATTCTGGCAGCCAGTATTTCCTAACCATTGATGGATAAAGAGAAAGTAGCCCTGTCATGCTATCTGGCATGATCCTTTCATTATATCGAGGTAAAGTTCGGCATGATGAACCGACTATGTAAGAAAGGTGAGAGTTCGATATGAAATCAGCGGCGTTAAAGATTAAAGAATTAGCTATAGATATCGCAGTCATTTTGGGTTTAGTTTTGGGCGCAATTGCTTTAGCGACTCACGGTCTCAATACTAAATTCCCATCCCTGTTTTAAGTAATAAGGAATAGGGCATAGACTAGATTTCGGATTGCGGATCTAGCATTTGGCATTGGTCATATGCCTTCGGCGTCATTAGGTCAATACGCTTCGCTGTCATTTGTTGTAATCGGTAGAGGACAGGAGATAGAAGTCAGAGAAAAGAAGAAAGGGATTTTCCTGTGGGAGCGGTTTTAAGCCGCGATCTTACGAATTCAACGATTTGAACGAGTTACCGTTTACTGCTGACACCTGACACCTGGTTTCTTTGATTTTTGATTTCAGTAAGAGTCCCAAACTATAATCTACCCCAAGCGACATACTTTCTCAGGTTGTCCTCCAAAGGATTGTCCAGCACACGCACCTTGGTGTGGTCTGCAGAAGGAAATTCCTGTTGACGCGCAGGAACAGGAATGGAGAACAGTTCCATGGTCTCCTTTGTCATCCGAACCCTGATCGTCAGGGCTTCAAGTGTTATGTCCTTGCGGTGGATCGTAATGCAGGTTCCTGTTTTTCCTGACCTGGGCCAGCGAGTGTACCGTGCCATAACGCCTCACTGAGTACTTGTGTTCCCTGTGGGAAATATTTGAAGGTGCCAGGACCTACCACAACCGTAGCGACACTTGATGTAGATCGGCAAAATGTTCCCGCCCTGGCAAGCAAAGGCCGTTTCCCCAACATTGCATTCCAGACCACAATGGTGGCAAAAATATGCGTAGCCGCCCGCGAAGCGAGCATCTTCCTTGCATTCAAAGTTCTCTCTTATGTCAGCCAGGTTATCGGGCATGAGTTCGACACCATACCAAGATTTCGTTCAAGACTAGGTCACTACCTTTGGAATGCAACACTAATGCCATTTTCTTCTCCTCAAGTGGTATTTTCCACATGAACAATAGGTTGTTTCTGGCAGCAGTCTGCTGGAGTGATGGGGTGGTGGAGCATTGGAAAATATCAAATTCCAATACTAAATGACCAAAACAGGTTTGGAATTTTGAAACTGGGGACCCGCCCGCAGGGTGGGGAGTCCAAGCGAAGCGCGGACAATCTCGGTCATTGTTATTTATTTGAGATTTGTGATTTTGAATTTCTAATCCTCCAGTAATCCAAGACAGCTCGCAATCTTTACCGGCGTTGACGAGTTTTTTACGTTCTCCTCTCGCGCTTGGCACTGGTCTTGCTTTCTCTCTACAGAACAGAAACTGAGACGTCAGCAATACTCGTTGGTTTTATGCCGAATTGACAGGACAGGGTTTTCGGGAGGAAGAAATGAAGTTGATAGTGAGAGTCACCTTACTAATAATTCTCAGTTGCCTTATAACTTCCGCCTCTTGGGCAAAAAAGGACGTAAAAAAGTCTGTGGTGAAGATATACACCGTATACAACACATATGACTACGATAGACCATGGCAGATGAAAGGCCAAGACAGCTGCAGCGGTTCCGGGACTATTATTGATGGGAAGAGAATATTAACAAATGCGCATGTGGTAGCAGATCACACTTTTATTCAAGTCAGAAAAGCAGGGGATGCCAAGAGATACACAGCTGAAGTGGAAGTGCTTGCACACCAGTGTGACCTGGCTATTCTGAAAGTCAATGATGACTCCTTTTTTGAGAACGTTGATCCAATTCCGATAGGTGATCTCCCAAGGATCAGAGACAGAGTGGCTGTATACGGTTTTCCCGAAGGTGGTGATGAGTTGTCCATCACCGAAGGGGTGGTTTCCAGAGTTGAACACAATCTTTACAGCCACAGTTTTGCCCACTTGTTAACATGTCAGATTGATGCTGCGATAAATGAAGGCAACAGTGGCGGTCCAGTAATGAAAGACGATCAACTGGTAGGGGTAGCGTTTCAAGCCATGTCACGCGAAGATGTCGAAAACATTGGCTACATGGTGCCGTCCCCAGTCATCAAACACTTTCTCACAGATATAGCAGACGGCAAATATGAGGGCATACCTGAACTTGGAATATCCTCACAAAATATGGAAAACCCTGACATCAGGCTAAGATCTGGCATGTCTAAAACAGAGACCGGGGCATTGGTAAGTCACATTGACCCTGATTCCCCGGCAACAGGCGTACTGAGACCTGGAGACGTACTCCTTTCGATTGAGGGCGTAAGAGTTCAAAACGATAAAACAGTAGAGTTCAGAGAAGGTGAGAGAACGCACTTAAAGTACTTAATCCAGAAAAAGCAAATGAATGACAGTGTTAGGCTCAAAATATTGCGACAGAAAAAAGTCATGAGTGTAGTAGTCAAACTCTCTATGCCTCTTCATTCTTCGAGGCTGGTGCCACATGAACAATATGATGTGGTCCCAACATATTACATCTTGGGTGGAATGCTGTTCGAACCAGTAACGCTAAATTACTTGAAGACCTGGGGCAAAAAGTGGATTTTCAGCGCGCCGGACGATCTAACACATTACTACCTCTATGGAAAAAGAACAGATGATCGCAAGGAGGTCATCGTGCTGGTGGAAGTTCTCGCTGACGAGATCAACGTCGGTTACCACGATCTTGACAACAGGGTCGTTTCTCACGTGAATGGTAAAAAAATCTCCACCATGGAAGATCTGGTAGCTTCTTTTGAAAAAACCGAAGGCAAATACCACCTCATTCTTGATGAACGCGGCCATCAAATAGTCCTGGACAGACGCAAAGTTGACCAAAACAGCCAGCGCATTCTAAAGAGATACAGAATTGCTTCCGATAGATCAGAAGATTTGAAAAACTTGCCAAGTGAGATGAGTCAACAGCAGGGGTTTGACCCCGTCAACACAGTGGTGCAAATGGGGAGGGAGAATTAGAGATTGCGGATTTTAGATTTAAGATTTGAGATTGAAGGAAGTTGTAACATCTGACCTGGGGCTTTTAGAAAAGTATCCAACCTGCAATCTGAAATAGCTCTTACTTTATCCTTTGACGGCTATTGCACTGCTATCGGATCGCCAGCTATTCCCTTGGAACGAAGATATTCCAGAAATAATGCCGCAGTCTGCTCTAACGAATCGAGGGCATCTGCCAATTCGGCCATGCTAAGAGACTTGGCCTGCTCCTCAACAAACCTCTGAATCGCCAGCCTCATAATTCTCTCGTGTGAATCGGTGGTGACAGCTTCTGAATCAATCCGAGGCTCAACTATTTGCCACAATCCTTCCTGGAGGTCCCTTATGATCATCACCTTGCTTGGTTTACGCATATATGTTCCTTCTGAAATTTCTGGCGAAGCGCATAACTGCAGAGGTGTAAGGCTCAAGGCTTACAGCTTAAGGTCGCAGACAAAACGCAATCTTCTCTTTGAGTTCCTCGCTTGTGAATTATATGCAAATGGGTGACTCTAAATTGGACAGTGCTATTTTCCCAATGCATCTGCATATGTCCAATATGAGTCAAAACTTCCTATGTTTTGTACCTCCACCACTTTAGAGCCCCGCTTTCTACTGAGAACCCGCACCTTCTGCCCATCAATTGTCTCCCAAGCCAAGCCCTGATCTTTCAGCTCTTCGATAGTCTCTGAATTTTCTCCGTGGCTGAGCGCCGTCAACTTTTTGAACACCACCCTACTCGCTGCAGCGGGAAATCCACCGATCAAGCTGTACTCTGTCGCCTCAGGACTGTTGACTGATGTAGTAGTACGCAACCAATCAGGCACAAAGTCCGGCAAATTGCCCCCTTGATGCCACCACATCAGCCCGCCTAGGCCCAGTGCGACAACTATCAACCACTTCGGTATCTTCATCTTTTCGTCTTTACCGACCTTCGGTTAAAGTATTGGCTTCAGGTGATCGTGGACGCTGAAGCATGGCCCAGGGCATGGAGCATGGGGCATGGAGTTTATAAAAACATAGAAACTTTTATTTTTTTGCTGCCCGCTGCCCGCTGTCTGCTGCTAGCTAACGCAGGCCCTGTGCTTAAGCCTTGAGCCGCTCCCTTAGGCAGCCCAAGGCCGGGTCCTTTGGGCCCGGATTCTTTATTGTCGCGCTCCACGCCCCTCACGATCGAAGCAAGCGGCGAGCTTCCTCATTGATGGAAGTGAAACTGATTCCAGTCCCGAAGAGGCCATCCTTGAGTTCCTGAGAATACAGCACCTCCCCCTTGGCTGAGATTATGTGGTCTTCAACTGCTATTTCCAATTCCAGTTGCAGCCCTTTATCCAGTTGGCGGTGTGTTTCTATCTTCGCTCCGCCCTCACTCACGTCGAGAGTTCGGCCAATCGAGATTATGTATTCTTGTTGTTCACCCTTCCTAGGCACATAGGAAGCCAGGAGAAGAGAACGAATGCGGGGGCTTGCGCGTTTCTCCATCACACTTTCCAGGAAAGCCTCTGTTTGCTGCATTTCAGATTCGATGGCTTGTAACTTCCTAACGTGCTCGTCCCACAGCTCTGCTGGGTCCAGTTTTGAGGATTCCATAGGCGCTCCTTCCATGTTCAGCTGCAGCCGGTGGTTACTGGACTAAGTCTGCAACAAAACATAGGCGGTTGTCAAAGAAAACAGGGGGTAGATTGCAGATTTTAGATTGTAGGTTGATTAATTAGAAAATTAAAGAATTAGAAAATTAGTCAAAGAGGTCAGTTATTCACAGATTACCGTTTATCGTTTACTAATCAACTAATTTACGATTTCTACGATTTAAGCCTCCACTCTTGACTAAGTTGCACTCTCCTACTAGTCTGGCTTAATTGGCAAAACCACTCACTGGTGGTTGATATCATCTCACCTGTCTTGGAAACGAAAAAAGAGTCAAAGGGCCTTGAAATCTGGGTCGGAGGAGGACATGAAAACAACTGGTTATTTTGCCGTGGTGCTCTTCTTGTGCCTAACCGCAACCGCATTTGGCAAGGAAGAGTCGACTCTAAAGGATAATGAGTATGGTGGCATCACCAAGGTAGTTACTTTTTCAGAAAAAGATGCGGAGTACAAGAAAGGTATCAAGAAAGTAGTCACTGCGTATGATGAAATGAAAAATAAAATCATGGTTGAAGTGTATGCTACAAAAATTCATATTGAAAAAGAGGGATGGGACAAGACAACTACCTACTATTGGGGCGAAACCAGAATTGGCGAAGTTCATTCAACTGACAGCCATTCTGAAGTATATGGATTTGATAAAATGGTGAATTTCTATGACAAAAATAATCTGCTGTACAAAAGAGAATATTACCTGAGAAAAGAGAGCATGGTTGCGAAGCTGGGAGTTCATAAGAGAGTTGTCCATTATGATAACAACGGGAGAAAAACTGAATCTGAGGATCTGGATAGAGTTGGCAATGTAATAAAAATTACTCTGGAGGATTACAAGCGGTTACAGAAAAGCAAGGGCAAGTAGGAGCCGCTCATGGAGGCGGGCAAACTGCCTTGCTGATACGTAGGTGAAAGCCAAATCTTAGGGGGGAACAATGCTCTACCTTGTTTACCTGCCCCTTTAAGGCCTTGTTATCAGTGTAAAATCCCATCTTGCACAACCTCTGGGTGTAATAGGGGTGCAGAAAGGTGCAACATATCTAGCTCGTCCACCTGCTGCTGATACTCTTCCATCGGTATCCAATGAGTATATGTATTTAGGGTAATTTGAATGTTCTTATGCCCTAACTGTTTGCTCACATCCACGATGTTGTCGCCTTTTGCAAGGCGCAGCGTGGCGTAAGTATGGCGCAGAGTATGTGGGGTAATGGCTTTCGGTGCGATACGCTGTAACGCTGTCTGAATCACCTTGTATGTCAGGTATCCACCTTTCTTGCCCTTGAACACCAGCCCTGTACCACTCTCCTGCTTCAACCTTTTCAGAATATCCACAGCCATTGGTGATAGCCTCACCACCCTGGCGCAGCCCTGCTTTGGCTCACGCACTTCCTTACGTTTAAAATCCCACTGCTTGTTGATGGTGATAGTTCTGGCCTCAAGGTCTGCATCCATCCACTCTATAGCAGCTATTTCACCAATCCTCAGGCCAGTTCTTACCTTGACCACAAAGAAGGCATTGAGTGTTAGGGGAAGATGCGATGCACCCTTTACAAGCTGGTAGGTTTCTTGCTCGTCCAGGCAATTCACTTTCTTGCGCCTTCTCCCCACATATTTGGTCATTCCGGTGCAGGGATTCACTGTCGTGTACTCGTCCTCGATGCTGTGGTTCAGGACGATGCGGAGAACCTGCAATACCGTATCCACCCTGGAAGCAGAAAGCCCCTTTTCCTTGCTCTTGACCAGCAGTGACCTAACGTGCCGCTTGTTAATAGCATCAATGCGCTTGCGCCCCAGAACAGGTTTGATGTGAAGCCGAAACACATCCTTATACTCAGCCAGGGTGCCTATAGTCCAGGTATTAAGTGGTGAGCTAAGAATCTCACTGCCATAGACCGATAGGGTAGGGGCTTTGTCCTTGACCATACCCATGTCACCCTTGGCAAGCATTTCTCTCATGCCCCTTGCCACTTTGTTGGCTGTACGTTTGTCACCTATCTTTTTACTCATACGCTTGCCGTTGTGGTTGATGAATATCCACCACTCATTGCTGCCTTTGACTTTTTCTCTCACAATGACTGCCATTCAGATTCACCTCCTATCCTCAGAAAAATGGTTTATATTGTTTATAAGAGTAGTTAAAGCTATAAGAGATGTTACAACCAATTTAGTAAATAAATCCAGGATAATAGAGATAGACTCATTTCACTCTTAACTTGACTTTCTTCATTACCCTTTTTTGATTCTTCTCAAGCTTTTGATAATCCTCTCGCAGTGTACTTATCTCTTCCTGAATACTTTGCAGAGCTTGGACAGATTCTGAGAAATCAGTTATCGAATTTGGAAGCAATCTGAGCGATTGTGACAAATTCCTTAATGATGTTTCCTGTCTTTCCGAAATCTCAGAGTATCTGTCTATGGCGGCTATTTGTTCTCTTGAGCCCTGCCAGTCCAAATAGTTGACACCGACATAGGCTACGGTTGCCAGAAATAAGGCCACCGTAAAAAGAGCTAGTATCCTGGTAGGCCAAACCAATTTCTTTTGTTGTTGAACCAAATTACTACTGTAGAAGGTACTTTCTCGCTGATATTCAGAAAGATTTTTTGTATATGAGATATTTTCCTGCTGTTGGGCTATAACATTCTGCTGGAGTTCAGCGATCCTTTTCTGTTGCTCTATTGACTCGATGGCAGATTTGATTTCAAAAGCATATTGTGGCAAGAGACGTTCATCTCCCCTTGAATGAAGTAGTTTGGCCAGTTCTTCTTGGATTTCATCCCAAGTGTTTTTGTATGTTACTGCCATTTATCACCTCACTTTCTCTTTTTCTTCTGCCTTTCAAGGTATTCCCTCAACGCTTTCTTCACCAGTTCCTTTAGTGGTATGCCTTCAACTGCAGCTTGTATCTTTACCTGGCGGTGAAGTTCCTCAGGACAATCGGGCACTAGAATACTTTTGAAAAGTTCCTGCTGCTTATCTTTCGTCATACTTCCCTCTCCTGTTGGTTATTAAACACAATATGGTATAGTTACAATATAATATATATTTAGTTACTAAAATAATCAAGTAAAAAATGGTGGTGTTTCCGATTGACAGAAACCACTCCGCTTGTGCTAATGTAGCTTCGGTGCCCCTCGGCAGGGTTCCAACCTGAGGCCCTGCCAGGGTTTATGCCCCCATTGGCTTACGAGAAGGTTGGTCAGTGGGGGCTTTTTCTTGGCATCGGGTTTGCATTGATGAATCAGTGGGGTGAGCGTGGAGGTTCACCCCGGTGGCTACCCCCATCGGTCTGGTGAGTCCGATGGGGGTTTTCTTTTCCACCCCTCCATGCTGTCCACCTACCGGAGCAGACTGGCATAGGCTTTGCACTTCCAACCAGATAAAAAATTGGAGGTTCATTATGTTCCTTTCGGGCTACATATTTACATTTGTTATAGGTGTGGCAGTTGGCTTTCTGTTCGCAGCAAACATGATTCACAGCGGTCTGGACCAATCAACCTGAGCAGATAGGCACAAACCTTTGCATTTAAGTGCATAGACCTTATGGACTAAAAGGAGCTGCATGATTCCACAGATTTACGATTGCCTCAATTCCTGCAATCTCTTTGCTGAGAAGAAGTGTCCTCAGCAACAGTTACTG
>Ga0316190_10001523_pt1 | contig 16808 bp, 21 predicted proteins | sample Eddworburrow2_MG_FD_204929 | JGI IMG/M metagenome (GOLD analysis project Ga0316190, IMG submission 204929) | Coastal sediment microbial communities from Maine, United States - Eddy worm burrow 2 | ecosystem: Environmental > Aquatic > Marine > Coastal > Sediment | place: USA: Maine | collected... | reverse complement strand
TTTTCGGTCTGGTTATGGGGGCAGATCGCTTTGTAAATGGGGCGGCGTCTCTGGCGCGAGGTCTGGGAATATCCTCACTCATAGTGGGTCTGACCGTTGTTTCTCTGGGCACATCCCTCCCTGAGCTGCTGGTTACAGTTACAGCCACCTTGGTGGGACATCCTGACGTGGCGGTGGGAAATGTTCTTGGGAGTAACATCGCCAACATCGGCTTTATTCTAGGTGTGTCGTCCCTCGTCCGACCCATAGTGGTCCATTCACAGTTGCTGCGCCGAGAGTACCCTTTGCTCCTTGTCATTACAGCTGTTGTGTGGCTTATGGCCTCGAGAGGTGAGATACGCCGCCTCGATGGTGTGCTCCTGTGTGCAGGACTGCTTCTCTTTCTGCTGCTCATGGCCAGAGCAGCCAAAGGGGGAAAGGAAGATTTTATCTCCAGAAGCAGCACTGATCCTCTTTACACTACCATTCGGCCCCTGCGCAGTTCAGTTGTCAATCTCGTCGGAGGTTTGATTGTGCTCCTTATCGGGAGCCGCGCTCTGATCTGGGGGGGAGTTGGATTTGCTCACGCCCTCGGGATCGATGATTTGGTCATCGGACTCACCCTGATGGCTGTGGGGACAAGTCTCCCGGAGGTGGCCACCACGGTTGCCGCGACGATTAAGAAAGAGGGCGATATAGCCGTGGGAAATGTGGTGGGATCCAATGTGTTCAACACTCTGGGGATACTTGGGATCTCCGCAATGCTTCGGCCTCTGCCAGTGGCTGCCGACGCCCTGGCCCGCGATTTCCCGGTAATGTTTCTGGCCTCGCTCCTCCTGTGGCCCATCTGCCGATCCTGGCGCCGCCGGCTGGGCCGGGTGAATCGCTGGGAAGGAGGAGCTCTTTTGGCGGGATATTGTCTTTACCTGGGAGTTCTTTTCCGGGTTATTTCTTTCTGAATCTCACCCGGTTGTTGCAGCCGAGTCCTGCCCAGAGCTGGAGGAGGTTTCTGATATAGGTTTAAGTACTGTACCTGCCAATATTCTTTACAGTTCGTAAACTTCTTCCTTCAATCTCCAAAGCCTTTCATCTAACAATGCTCTTTAAATTCAATTATATATACTGATTGACCAGCTGGCACAAATATTTCATTTCCTCTCCTATTAGAGTGTAAAGAAACCACCGTATGGCTAGGCTTTTTGTGACTGAAGCTTCGGGGATAGTGCCCAATGACCATGAAATGGTCTGGGGTACTAAAGAGAAGGGAAGCCTCATGAAAACCGAACTTGAAGTCTCAGCGGTCGATACTCGGTACTATTTTGCTACTCGGGAGCTGGGCTTGAGCTGGTACAGCTATGACGATTTTAAGGAGCTGAGTGAACTGCGGCGCTCAACCACGGTCATCGGACATCTGCCAATGCGTTTGGTTATATTGCTGGCAGGAGATGCGGCTGAGGTGAGACTGGCAGCGCAGAAAAGATCATCAATATATTGTTTTGAGCTTGGAGAATTTGGAACACGATGCTGAAGCTAAGCCTGGAGGAACTTCACGCGGCCATTGAGTACCTTTATGAAGCCCTGGAAATCTTGGGGTCTGTGCTCAAGGAAATTGAAAATGGTTCCATTAGAGGGCTGAGAACCTCAGAGCGGTTGGCTGAAGCTTGGTACAAGGTGAATTGTTGTCGTCTCCACACTGAGCCGGATCTCAATTTGGAAGAGCTCAACTTGGATGCCATGGGGCTCATCAATGACGCCAAATGTATGATGGATAGCCTCATGAGTTGGCGAAAAGGAATGACCCTTCATGGCATGATCAATATAACTGGCAACATCAGGGCTGCCTCGGACAACCTCAGGCTTGTCCTCTGCGACCTGGAAGATTGGCTGAACAGTCTAGCGGTCGGTGTTCAAGATGAGCTTAGATAGAGTGAGCTTAGCAGCCTAAATGGAGGTAGATTCGTGATGAAAAAAGTGTCAGATTTTGAGGTGGATTACGATTTCTTCTCTGGGAGAAGAGAGGAAGATATCGTCTTAATCAGCTTCAAAGAAAACCTCCTGCAGCGCAGCACTCATTTGGACGCCAAAGGTCTGTTATTTGATTATCTCGAACTCATCTCAAGAAGTGATGCAATCAGAAGTGTACTCATCATCGGCTCACCGAAGAAAACCGGGCGTGAAGAGTATATTGGAATTTACCGGCAAGTATTGAGGCAAGAACTCGATACAAGGGCCCTTGCGAGACTCTACAATGCAGTTAATCAGTTCGTTTTGAAAATGGTCGGTTTCAACAAAATAGTTGTTCATGCCGACAGTGGCGAGGTTATTTCTTTTTATATGAATATCAGCCTTGTTTGTGATTACAGGATAATAGGAGATAACACTGTCTTTCAGAATCCGTATCTCGATCTGGAGCTCGTACCAAAAGGAGGTGGGGCTTTTTTCCTGTCTAGACTGTTGGGCTTCAGCAAGGCATCTGAATTATTGCTCTCCGACAAAGATATCACCGCAGAAGAGGCTCTGAGACTTGGTATTGTGGACAAGGTCGTTCCTGCAGTGGAACTCAATGAGGCGGCACTGAAGATAGCCAAGGACTTTGCCCGGAAACCCGTGGGTTCGGTGGCCGGAATCAAGAGGCTTTTGAGCCGTTGCCTGAAGGAGTTGGAAGATTGTCTGGAATGCGAAAATCAGGTGCTTTTGCAGACTGTCAGCAGGTCCGATTTTCGGAAAAAGTTACGTGAATACACAGAGGGCTATCATCGAGAAAGCTAAGGGGGCAGCAAAGAAAGATCAGGTATGACAGAATCTTTTTCCCAAAATAGCCTCCGCGAAATGGCTTCCAACTGGCTTCCTCAGCATAGGATCCCAAGTCGTTTTCGAATACACAGGGATACAACAAACATTTTCGGTGTGGAATATGACGATGTGGTTGTCCTCGGCGGAAAACCATATCTCATTCGCCATAATGCCAAGGAGCTACGATTTGGTCTGGAAGATGAGGTCAAGTTATGGGTCAAGCGAGCCATTGATCTGAAAAACGGTAGCCTGAAGATCATGAAACTTGTATTTTACGAAAATTTTATGTCTCGTATCGGGGACATTGAATATGAGTGTTTTCGAAGTCCCAAAAAGGAGGCCCGCATTCTTGACCTGGTCTCCGGTCACAAGAACTTCATGCATGGATATTCGATCCAGGATGAAAAGGACAACCTCATTCGCATACTAGATTTTATTAGAGGCAAGCCCCTGTTTACGTATGTGGAGAATATGGAGTTGGGTCATGAAGCCTATTATTATGAGCAATTCCCGGGCATCTTGGATCATTTTTTTGAATGCGTCCAGGCCATTCGTTTTCTCCACGAACATGGCGAAAAGCACGGGGACATAAGACGGGACCACATTCTGATAGACTCGGACAAAGGGCAGTACCGCTGGATCGACTTTGACTTCAATTATCGGCACAGGGAGAACATATACGGTTACGATCTTTTTGGCCTGGGGAATGTTTTAGTATTTCTGGTGGGAAAGGGAGATTTGCTACTGCCAGATCTCAAAAAACAGAACCATCCTGCATTGAGCACATTGAGGGAAGAAGATGTAAATATCGTTTTTAATAATAGAGTGGTCAATTTGAAAAAGATCTACCCTTACATACCCGAATCCCTCAACCGGGTGCTTATGCATTTCTCAAAGGGTGCCAACTGGTTTTATGAGAACACGGAGCAGTTGCTCGAAGATTTGGAGGAACTCAGGAATGCTGCTTGATCTTACCATGCCTCTGTTGAATCTGTCTGCTCAAGTGAATGCTGGCCAAAAGGATCCCACCAAATAAGGAGGAAAGCGCATGAGCGGTGAGGAGAAGTTTTCTTATATTAGGAATATACTGATTGCGGTTGACGAGTCAGAAAACGCACGTCGGGCAGTCTCTTACGTTGCTCAACTCCTGGGCGGCCTTGAAGATTTTAAGGTAACCGTCCTGCACGTGATTCCCCAACCAGAAGAGGATTTTTTTAAAACTTCTACTGAAAAAGAAGAATGGTGCAGCCAATACCAAGAAAAGGTCGATGCTATGCTGAAGGGCTATCGTCAAATATTGATTCGGGCAGGCTTTCACCCGCATGATGTGTCAGTCCGTTCGCCGTTCCGCTACTGCCCATCTATGGCGGCGTGCATCTTGGCAGAACGGGACGAGACCGAATATGGTACCCTCGTAGTTGGAAGACAGGGCCTTTCGCGTAGTGAGGAGTTTATCTTTGGCAGTATCTCCAGCAAGATCGTCAGCCATGCGCGCAACTGCACTGTCTGGGTGGTGGAATGATTATAAAAGTCAGTTGACCAAACAGGTCATAAGGGCGTGGGCGGCATGTACTAATTTATTGGCTTTGCTACCCAGCCCAAACTGGCTTATGTCCTTGAAACCTTTGCGGCCAAGAACCAAAATACCGTAGTTGCCCTCTTCCAGTTCCGTAAGGATATCCCTAGCAATTCCTTCCTTTTGGGCTTGAAATTTGACAGCTATATTTTGCTCCGGGACCCCTGCATCGATAAGCCTCTCCTTGCCTTCCTCCGCAATACTCCGGGCCCTTTCAGAATAGTCCTTCCTCTGCCGGACCATATCCTCCTGTCGCTCTTCTTCGCTTAAGTCACGCACGTAGTCCCAATATGAGGATGTATGGAGCTGGGGAGGTATAGGTGGAATCACGTGAAAGAATGTGAATCTGCTCTCTTTGAGATGAGCAAAATATTTCACCGTGTGCTCCATTACCCGGCGGCTGATGTCCGCTCCCACTATGGTCACCAGCACGTCCTGGGAGGAGATGCGCGGATCGATCATCCAGACGGGCAGGTTATATGCTATACTGATAAGCCGGTAGGTGATATTTCCCATGATCTTCTGCGCCAGGGTCCCAGCTCCCCATCGGGCCAGGGCAATTATTTCAAAATCTTCCTTGTTGGCCAGATTAATCATTGAGATGACAGGGTCTTTGCACTTTTCCTCGTAAAATGTATCCACCCTATCAGGATCAAATCCGGCATCTATTACAGCCTCTTTGGCTCGTCGTATGACCTTTTGTTCTTCTTTGCTCCAGAGTTGCAGGTGCTTTTCAAGCACTTCCGCACTCAGGGGTGCCTTGGACAAGTAGGAAAGGTCGGGTTCGGGAATTCCATGAAAGATAGTCATCTTGAGGTTTTCATTGTTTTTTAATAGACCACCTGCCGCGGCGACGGCATCCCTGGCAAACTGAGAGTTATCCACGCCAAACAACACTTTTTGTTCCGTACTCATGGTTAATCCCCTCCCCAGCGCAAGCTGGATGCACTCCCACCCTTGTTGATCAGGGTGGGTGCAATGCCAAGATTAATCCACCTTGTAGTGTGTCCGGTAGAGGATCTTGAAGTTTTTTTCTAATTTTTCAAATAGGGTTTCTTCGTTCTCTATTGCTTTGCAGCGGATATAAAGATGTCGGAAACCCTCAGGTGCTTCCTCATAGTGGGTTGTAATGCTGACAATGCGACCACCCTGAGTCCGAATCAAATCAACAACCTTCTTGACCGCACCCGGTCGGTCTTCAACCTCCAAGCCAAGTTGCAGTTGTGCCTGATGGATGCCGGAGATGGCGATCAGTCCACGAAACAAGTCGCCTTTGGTAACGATGCCTTTCAGTTTTCCTTCCTGATCAACCACGGGTAGGGCGGAGATGTCATAGTCCAGCATCAGTGCGGCTGCCCTTTCTATGACCTCCTCACCAGTGGTGGTGTGAAGGTTGGTGGACATCAGGCTCTTGATCTTCACCTTAGCCAGCAAGTAGTATAGTTCGTGGATATCCAGCGAGGTCGCATCTGAGGCTTGCGCCTCCTTCAAATCCCGATCAGAGACGATCCCGACAAGACGGCGTTCTTTGATTACCGGAAGATGTTTAATACCGTGTTCCTTCATGAGCTTGGATGCTTGCATCAAAGATACATCTTCATCCACAGTGATTACCTCAGTGGTCATCCAATATTTCACCAGCATGACCTACCTCCTCAATTCCTAAAAATTCGCTACTAGTCTGGCTTTCTGGCAAAACCCTTCGATGATAAGATGTGGCAAAGCTCGTGCCACAAATGGAAGGGGGATGGAAAAAGGTTAACTGCTTGGTATTATGGGATAATCTTTGATGACGGTGGCATTCCAAGCGTATCAGCAAATGGGAATCTGTCAGGAATTTTTACAGACCGTAAAGCCGATTCTTATTTCCGCATCCACTCTTATGAGAATAGAAGACTCCTTAGCCTATTGATTGGATCATATACAGTTGCGTCTGAAACGGCCTTTTATGATTGCGTCAATTTTGATTCGCTGGTGTCCTTCCCCACCCCTTCCCCTTCTGTTTGCAGCCACGCTTCCAGAATCGTGTGGATTGATATCGAACCCAGCAGCCATCCCCTCTCGTCAACCACCGGCAGTTCCCCCAGATCGTGCGCTATCATCTTCCGGATGGCGTCATCCACGGTCTCCGTCTCCACAGCGATCACCGGGTCGGCAATCATAATATCGCCGACATCCTCGGAGCTCACCAGGCTGATAAGATGTCGGACCATCACCTGTGGGTCTGTATGGTGGGAAAATATCTTTCGAAAGATGCTCTTGATGTTGATGACTCCCAGAAGGCCCCCATCCTCATTCACCACGCAGAGATCATGAGAGTCGGGATGGTCCAAAACCGTTCTCACCAGTTGCTCAAGGCTTTCGTCTGCTCCCACGCATACAGCTGCCGGAAGGGGGCGCAACTCTGCCAGCTTCTTTTCCTCCATTTCAAGCTCCTTCTTTTGCACCTTTCGGAATGTCGCCCGCCTTGCTGATTGCGTATCTGACACCAGGCGGCCCAATGATCTCGACAACAAATGTCGTTGCCGCGATAACATTGAGGATCATATAACCCGCCTCAAAACCGGCAGGTCCATAGCCAGATAGTCGATGATAAATGTCCAGGGACAGCCCTACGGCCACCCCGGCCTGTGACAAAAGGGCCCAGCCAAGGTATTTCTTAACATTCTCATGGGCATGTGACACCATGGCTCCCATACGGACTCCTACGATTTTGCCGACTGTTCTTCCTGCAATATAGACCAGGCCGACAAGGCCCATCTTGGGGAGCATGCCAAGCTGCAGCCTGGCCCCGACAAACACAAAAAACATAATATAGATTGGTGGTGTGAAGGACTTGACAATGTCGAACCCCTTCTGCTTGTGCTCCGGAAGGAGGTTTGCCAAGGCGACTCCCAGGGACATGTTAGCCAGGATAAGAGAGAGCCCCAGCATAGAGGCCAGACCACTTATCGACATGATGAGTGCAACAAGAAAGGTCAGAATGTCCTCGGTTTTAATGATGATCCGCAGAAGGTAAGAACCGATCCAACCGAGCCCCCCGCCCAGGAGAATTGAGCCAAATATCTCCCTGAGCGGACCCTGCAAAATCAAATTGAGTGAAAAAGGTTCTCCCCCTAATAGCATCTCCGCAAATGCAATGGCAAAGCCATAGAGAACAAGGGCGAGGCCATCATCCAGGGCCACAATGGTAAAAATTGCCGTCGTCAGGGGTCCCTTTGCTCGGTATTCCCATAGCACAGCCACGGTTGCGGCCGGTGCCGTGGCAGAGGCCAGAGCCCCAAATAGAATGCCCAGATAAGCTTTGCCAGTAAGGAGAGTCACGGCCACACCTACCACTACTGTGGCCATGAGTCCCTCAAAGAGGAGAATGACAATGAACTGGATGCCGTATTTCTTGAAAACACTGGCCTTTAGCTCGCCTCCAACCATGAAGCCAATGAAACCGAGAGCGAGTTCGGTGAGAGGGCTCAGTGAAGTCAGAAGATCGTTTTTCAGAACTCCTGTCAGGAAGTCTCCAAGGATAACTCCCACTACGATGAAGCCTACGACTTGGGGGATTCGCAGTTTCTCAAACAGCCTTCCTCCAGCAAAACCCACTAAGGTCGCCACTCCCAGAAGGAAAAGGACATTCATTTCAGCTTCATCTCCGTTTCAATCTTCTCATCTCCCGATCAAGGAGCCAACCCCATCCTTATGGGGGACTTTGGTTTTCTTTTGAGGAATCGAGTGATCATCAAGAAATATCTGGCCTATTGTCTATGTCTCTTTCTGCTCGAGATTCTTGATCCTTTCTGACAGGCTATCAATATCTTCTTTGGTGGCCACAGCCATTTTTTCCAACACCTTGCGCACCGTGTCTTCCACTTTGGTTTCCAGATCTTTTCTGGCCTGCTCAGACTTTTTCAATAGTTCATCGATTAGTTCCTTCCCCTCTTTCTCAGACATCTCACCTTTTTCTGTCAGCTCCCTGGCCAGTTCCTCTACCTTATCCTTGGTCACGGCCGCCAACCCTACTCCTGCTAGCATGGTTTTCTTAATGAGCTCAAACATGCTTCTTCTCCTTTCTATGGTTTGAAAGTGATAGCTTTACTGCTTACAGGCCGTCTGCAAAGAGCTTATGGTTCAGTCAAACCTGGAACCAGGCCCCAGAAACAGCTTGCCGTGGAAAATATGGTAATGGTACCCCGAACCCTGACCCTCTCAGAAAGCACGGCTTTCAGGTTCGGTGATCATTGCTTGCTCCTTATTGGGACCGTGACTACTGGCACAGGTGAGTTCTTCACGACTTTTTCCGCGACACTGCCGAAGGGAAAATGGCCTTTCGACCCACGGGTGGCCATCACCACCATGTCTACCTTTTCATTTTCAATTAAACTGATAATTTCGCGGGCGGGATCCCCAATGCCAATGTGCTTAATATAGAGCGGGCACCCTTTCAAATACTTGTCGCAGATTTGATCCAGCCGATTCTCGGCGGTCTTCTTTTCCCATTCTTGAATCTTGTCGATGTGTGTCTGACCGAACTCCCCATACCAGGCTTCGTGGTGGGCAACATCTTCGATCACGTAGAGCAGATGTACCTCGGTCTGATATTTTTCCATCAACGATGTGACGTAGCCCAATGCTTTTTCCGCATTGCTTGAGAAGTCTGTAGGCCAGAGCAATTTTCTTACTTCCATCTCTCTGCCTCCCTATTTATGAGCACGTTAACAACTGTTTATTGCGTCTATTTTTTGCAAAACTGGTTTTCAGTAGTCGGTCATTCTTTTTTAGATGAATAACCATCTGCTGACCACCCGCCACCTCTTAATATGAATGTACAGGGTGATATGATTCTTTTTGCTTGCTTATGACACTTGGGACACTCTATCTCCTCTGTGCCCATTCTAGAGAGCGTTTCGGTTATTGTGCCGTTTGGGCATTCAAATTCATAGACCGGCATAGCTTTCATCCTCCAACCTACACTTCAGTTGGTGGCGTCCTCCTAGAATGGAATCTCAAGGAAGAGATCCTTAGTACGACCTCAATACGAAAATGAGGCAAAGTGCGTGCCAGAAACAAGAGAGGTACGAGAAAGGATTAACCGGCTAATATCACAAAAAATTTTGTGATAAGTGCGGGATTCAGCCTGTAGTTGACAATGGGGACCTGCCAGTATTCTTTACGGTTTGTAAAGTTCTTCCTTAAATCTCCAAAGCCTTTCATCTAATAATTTCTTTTAATTTCAACCATATATGCTGACCAGATATCTGGCACAGATATTCCATTACTTGTGTGTGAATGAGTTTTTGAATCCTTAAGAACCATTGATCCGCGCCGTCCCGATTAGGAGGGAGGATTGCCTTGGAGCTATTTTCAGCTCAGCCTACTGAAAAGAAAGGGTTTAAGTACATTGACTGCCCTTTGTATGGGGATTGCCTCACGCACGCAGCCAAGCGCAATTGGAAGAGCTGGAGTTGCGAGCAATGTGCGAACCTTGGTTTGAAGCTGATCTGTCAGAAGCTCAGATTTGTCGAGCCTTATTATGAACTACTGGCGGAAATCTATCCTGAGTTCAAGAGAAAGTATGAGCCTGTCATTAATGTGCTTCATCCTGAGCCATGAGGAAAGGATATTTCCCTGGTAGACGCTTTGTCCGTCTAAATCTGACCAAGTTTAGTAAGGGCCGACAAGAGATGAGGGGCGCCTCTTGAGGAGAGAGAAAAAAAACAAATTGCCCCCAAGGATTGAAAGGAGGGATGCTATGTCGGTAAGCACCTACAAAATCATTGAAGTGGTGGGTACCAGCGAGGTCTCATGGGAAGAGGCCGCAAAGAATGGGGTGGAGACAGCGAGCAAGAGTTTGAGGGATCTGAGGATCGCTGAGGTTACGAAGTTGGACATGAAAATTGAAAATGGGAAGATTGCTGCCTACCGGGCCAGGGTAAGTCTGTCATTTAAGTATGAAGGAGGAGAATAGAGAAAGGATGAAAATGGGCTCGGACCTCAAGCATTCGTGCGAGCCTTATTAGTGATAACTACAAGTTTGGAAAGGAGAGGGAAGCATGGCAAAGGCATTTGTGTATAAAAAACAGGCTTTGTGTGATGAGTGTTATCAGCAAGTTGTAGATTTCGAGATCCATGCTGGCAGGGAAAAGGAACTTCCACCGAGAAAGATGGTCGATGCACCCGAATGTGATAGGTGTCACGCGATACTTGAGCCGGAAGAGGAGTTATAGGATTCTTCCGGATTTTGCCCAGATGGTTGTGCTCAGGCTTTAGGATCCTGACTGTGAAAGGACAAGGTGGGGTGCAATGCGACTGCTGATTTGAAAACCGGGAGAGAACATTTTGATAACAGATTCAGCTCAACCAGCAAGTAAGGAATGTTACGTGAGGGGAGGAAAACATCAACATGCCTTCAGGGGTTGAAAGGAGGTGATCTTAATGTTGGATCTTCAGAAGTACCAGAAAGAGGCAGTTTTGAAAGACGGTACCAAGATCGTTCTGCGCCCTATGGTAGCAGAAGATAAGGATGCTCTGTATGAGTTTTTCAAAAGGGTTCCTCACGAGGAAGAGCGCTATTTGCGTGACGATGTCAGCAGCAGACTCGTCGTTGAAAGGTGGGCCGATAAGGTTGACTACGCTAGAACACTGCCGATTTTAGCGGTTACAAATGGCAAAATTATAGCCGATGCCACTCTAAATCGTCGTCGATCTGGTTGGAAATGGCACTTGGGTACAGTGCGGGTGTTTGTACATGAAGATTACCGAAAGGTTGGTTTGGGACATACAATGATTAAAGAGATTGTCGATATCGCCGGCGGTCTCGAGCTTGAAAAACTCATTGCTGAGATTCCAGACCTCAACACTGCAGCGATCCATGCTTTCAGGAAGGCGGGATTTCATCGCGCGGCGGTAATCCCAGGTTTGGCCAAGGATAGGGAAAACCAATCTGTCGATGTGGTGGTCATGGTTAGAGATCTGAAACCCCGCTACGACTATGAGTATGATTTATGAAGCGGTTTTCAAACCGTGACTAAATCTGGCAATGGAGGCCCTTTATCCTCTCCTCACATAACGCATTTAGTGGGTTTTTGCCTACAGTGAAAGGCCGTGAACCACAGAATATGGCAAAACGAGACGACATCAAAAGGGTGAACCTGCAAAAGGCCAAGCTGATTGGTTCGGTCCGAAAGGCGGATACGAATCTTGCTGTGTTGGCACGGCCAAGACTACTCTAGTCAGTTCCCATCGTTCTAGAGCAATAGGAGGAGGATCATGGTAGAGGCGTACAAGGTTGCATACATGGAGTTGTTTGGTCTGCTTTCAGATGAGCAGTTGGAGGAAGTCGCTAAAATCACGGAAAAGAAAAGCTACAAAATACACGACCACATATATGAACGGGGTAACGCCGCCAAACACCTACTTGTGGTGAAGAAGGGTCTGGTGAGCCTGCGCAGGATTGATCCGGGAGATGAGGTTGGCATTGCCTTTGAGACGCGTGAGCCTGGAGAGTTGTTTGGTGCTGCCTCGTTTATGAAACCGCAGGAGTACACGTTGACAGCCGTCTGCCAGGAAGACACTGAGGTTATGGCCATAGACGCAGACAAGCTGTTTGAGCTGGCTGAGAAGGATCCTGCTGTGGGATATCAATTGATGCTTAAAATTTCTCAGATCTATTTTGAGCGTTACAAAACCGCCAAAAGAAGTCTTCATGAGATGGTGAGAACGCCCACAATTATTACTGCTCTTCCAGGATAGAGAAGTGAGGGCTTCTATATTTCGGTGGCCGTGCCTCATGACATCAATTTACTGGATCCAGCGGGTCGGTGCTGGCAAGAGGTGGTAGCCCAGGCGAGGGGAGTGTAGCTGAAGTCAGGCCATTGAGGGAGGGGAATATATGCAGAACAAAAAAAACATCCTGATTGCCATGGATGGATCGAGACATTCACTCGATGCGGCAAGATATGTTGCCCAGACCTGTAATCCTTCGAGCCTCAGGGTCAACCTCATGCACGTTATGCCCACTGCGCCTGAGACCTTCTGGGACCTGGAAAAAGACGCCCATTTCCAAGAGAAGATTCAGACTAATTACACTGAATGGAAAAAAAATACAGAAGAGACGGCCCAGCGCTTTCTGAATGATGCCAGAAATGTCCTTATCGAAGAAGGTGTTAGAGAAAATGAGGTGGGGGTAATCCTTCGGGAAAGGGAAGTTGGCATTGCTAGAGATATCATCGCCGAGTCCGTGCGAGATTATGACGCTGTTGTCGTGGGACGAAGGGGTTTAAGCAAATTGGCAGATCTCTTTCTCGGCAGCGTTGCCAATAAGATCGTTGAGGTGATGAAAGACACATCCGTATGGGTAGTGGGGGATAATATTAACTCAAAGAGGATTCTCCTTGCGGTGGATGCCTCGGAAAATACAGTAAAAGCGGTGGATTATGTCGGCAACGTTGCTACGGCGTCCGACGCAGAGGTTACCCTTTTTCATGTAGTTCGAAGATTTGGATTCTTAGATAATCCAACCCTCCGAGACCATGAGGTGGAGGGGTTTTGGGAAGAGGTCAAGAAGGATATTCCGCGCATGGTTGGTTTATACAAGGAGAGACTTGCAAAAGTGGGAGTGAAGGGTTCCAGGATCTCGACCCAAGTTAACCTCCACAGTTCAAGCCGTGCAAAGGATATCCTCACAGAAGCCCGAGAGGGGGAATACGGTACCATCGTAATGGGCCGCAGGGGACTGTCGAAAGTGCGGGAATTCCTCATGGGCCGGGTAACCAGCAAAGTACTCCATCGTGCTGAGGGATTTGCCGTCTGGATAGTGCCATGACTTACGCTTCAGCACCATCACCGGCCCGGACCCCAAGGAGTGGATGGGCTGATGCTACACGCTGAAAAATACGTGACCATTAAATTCAGCAGGTCTAAGCTGAGACAAAGGAATGAGGCGCTATCAGCACTCCTGGAGCTGAGTAATTTCCTGTCGAGTGCCATGGATGGGGAAACGCTCTTGGAAGGAGCACTTTCCATTGTTTTGAAGCATTTTGATTTGGATGCCGGCCGCATCTATTTGATGGATCCAACAGAACAATGCCTCACTTTAGCTGCCCATAGTGGACTGGATATCTCGGGATTGGAAAATGTCCAACTGGATGAAGGTTTTTCGGGGAAATCAGCTCGCAACAAATCCTTTATCGCCCAGCATGTTTCAGAGCTGGAGGATAAGAAGCGGTCTGCTTTTCTTTCCAGGAAAGGACTTAAGATCATTATTTGCGTCCCTCTCATCGTCATGGAACGGGTGGAAGGAGTGATGAATCTGGCGGCGAAAAAGATCATTGAATTGGACCAGGAAAGGATGGATTTGCTCATGACCATGGGACATCAGATAGGAGTGGCCAGGAGTCATACGAGAATATACCGGGATCTTCAACAAAAGCTAAGAGAAGTTGAGGAAAAGAAGGAGACCATCAAGTTCTTCGCTTATTCCATATCCCATGATCTGAAAAGTCCTGCCATCGGGCTCTATGGCCTAACGGAAAGGTTCTATAGGCAATACGGCGAACTACTGGATGACACGGGGAAAGTATACTGCGATCAGATTCTGAAGACTGCTAAACACATTGTCACCCTGGCCGAGCAGATTAACGATTACATCGCTACCAGGGAAGTACCCCTACGCTTGGAAAGAGTCAGTGTCAGAGAAATGCTCGAGAGGCTAAGGCAGGAATTTGAGGGTCATTTGCGGGAGCGCCACATTTCCTTGTTGGAACCCTCGTTTCTTCCTGAGGTCTTTGGGGACGAGCTTCGCATCACCAGGGCCTTTCGGAATTTGTTGGACAATGCTTTGAAATATGGAGGTGAGAGACTGAGCGAGATTCGGATTGGTTACGAGCAAAATAGATCTCATCACATCTTTTCTGTGACTGACAATGGAGGCGGAATCGACCAGGAAGAAGCTGAGAAAGTATTCCAGCTATTTCAACGTCTAGAGACTTCGAGCCAGATCGCAGGATCGGGTATGGGGCTGGCCACCGTTAAGGAAATTGCGAAAAAGCACCTTGGCGATGTTTGGGTGGAATCCGTCCCTGGTCGGGGAGCAACCTTTTACCTCTCCATTTCGAGGGATTTGGAGTCGAAGGATTGTATATCGCTGGAACAGAAAGCTACTATCGCTTAATGAGAAGGGAGTTTGCCATGCAGTACTTTTAAAAGATCTTATTCCCCGTGGACCTGTCAGAGGTCTCTCCAAAACTTGTACCCTACGTAAAGGAGATGGCGGCAACGTTTGGTGCGGAGGTCCACCTAGTCTTTGTGGCCAGGATTTTACAGCACTTCACCAGCATCTATGTGCCCCATCCCTCCATCATGAATTTCGAAGGCGAGATTACAAGAGGAGCCGAAAAAAGGCTGCAAGAATTCGTGGAGGAACAATTTGAAAGTGATTCTTGCACGGCGAGAGTTGTCCTGGGAGACCCTGCTGAAGAAATTATCAATTACGCACAGGCAGAAGGGATTGATCTCATCATCATCGGTACCCATGGGAGAAAGGGGCTCGATCACATCATTTTCGGGAGTGTTGCTGAGCGTGTGGTGAAAAAATCGCAGGTCCCGGTTTTGACGGTGAATCCCTATAGGAGACCTATAGAGTGAACCACCACACCTCCTAGGGGCGGCATTACCAGAACCACCTAGGAGAAACTTGGTATAAGCAGAGAAGCTTGACATGGGTAAATACAAACGAAGAATTCTGTTGGCAGTGGATGGTTCGGATCAGGCTTTTGAGGCGGTACGCTATGTGAGCCACCTGTTTCCGCCTAACCGGATGGAAGTGGTTCTATTCCACGTGTTGACTAAGATCCCTGAAAGCTTCTGGGACATCGAGAGAAACCCTACATTCCGGCATCAGTTAGCGCCAGTGGCAGTTTGGGCAACGCAACAGCAGACGGCCATGCAGGAGTTTATGGAGAAATCACGACAGCTGTTTGTAAAACAGGGCGTCCCAGAGGAGGCGGTGAGTATCAAGAGTCAAGAAAGGCAGGTAGGGATAGCCAGAGACATCGCCCGTGAAGCACAAAAAGATTATGATTCAGTGGTTGTAGGACGTTGGGGAGTTAGCAAGTTGAAGGATCTTGTCTGGGGAAGCATAGCCAACAAGTTAGTTGCCCACTTGATCCACATCCCCCTATGTGTTGTGGGAGGTGCCCCTGAATCGGGGAAGATACTAGTAGCACTGGATACCTCAGAAGAGGCGATGCGAACTTTGATTACCTTGGAACCATGGTGGATGGTACGGACCTGAAAGTCACTCTTTTTCACGTTATCAGACGGTTTGATCTTGGCTCTCAACGATACGAAGCATCTCTTTCTCTCCACAAAGAGTGGGAGGGCGAAGTTAAAAAAGAATTCCTTGAGGCTGAAAGATCAACTGAGGCGGTTTTCCAAAAGGCTGCTGGACATTTGGAAAAAGCCGGCGTTGAAGTCGATCGAATCTCCACGAAAATCCTTACAGGAGTAGCCAGCCGAGCCAAAGCCATTGTTGAAGAGGCCAAAAACGGCGGTTACGGCACAATAGTCTTTGGACGAAGAGGCCTTTCGCGGGTGGAAGAATTCTTTATGGGCCGTGTGAGCAGTAAGGTGATGCAACTGGCTCAAGAGATGGCGGTTTGGGTAGTAAGCTAAAAAACCGTCTTACTTGACTAAGTCTTGGTTGAGGTAAAAGTCATCTGTATAGGTAAATAATTAGTTTCCATCCGGAAATTACATACGACTGCTGGGTTTCCGGATGGAAACTAATTAATGGCATTGAGAAGTCGGAGAAGCCACCAATAACATTGGATGAAAGGAGAGAGGAATGTTACGAAAGGCTACTTACAAGTTGCGCGTTACCCGGAGAGAAGCGCTCTACGTCCACGACGAATCTGACCACACCCTGATGCTGGTTGAGTTGGAGGGTGAACCCATCGAGTATACACCGGGGGTGGCAGGAGAATTTATCTCCCGCCGCAGTGTTAACTTCCATGACCGTATCAAGGGTTCAGGTTCTATGCAGGGCTATGCTATGACCCACTTTCAGTACGGTTCGGTCTATAGCCGTTTTGAAGGTGATCGCGATGGGGGTACTAAAGTCACGACGGGCACTTGGGAGACTTACAGAGGAACAGGTAAGCTGGCCAGTATTAAGGGAGAGGGTACATTCAAGGTCACAGTTGGAGAAGCTCCAAATGAATTCATCCTCGACATGGAGGGTGAGTATGAGCTCTGATTGAGCTGGTTTTAAGATTTTTTACATTAAATTTTTCAAGGCAGTTTAAGTCCGCCGAGGGTCAAGTCCTTTCGCGTGTGGATTCTGAAAAAGCGGGGGGAATATTCCCCCCGCGCACTTGGTTTGCCTACATAATCGGATCCATTTCCAGAGCCGGATGTTTTTTCTCCTGGAGGAAGGGCATAATTTCCTCCTCGCTGGTACCAACAG
>Ga0316190_10001522_pt1 | contig 16813 bp, 11 predicted proteins | sample Eddworburrow2_MG_FD_204929 | JGI IMG/M metagenome (GOLD analysis project Ga0316190, IMG submission 204929) | Coastal sediment microbial communities from Maine, United States - Eddy worm burrow 2 | ecosystem: Environmental > Aquatic > Marine > Coastal > Sediment | place: USA: Maine | collected... | reverse complement strand
CCAATTGGAGTAAAAGTGACGAACGAAAAACTACGCGCTCTTTCACTGGAAAAAAATACATTTCAAGGGGATTGGAATTACACGATAAATCCTCGAAAGTTGGCAAGTTAATTTCGATCAAATGCCTACGGGGCGACCAGCGCGTGATGCTTGCCCTGGTTGCCACCAATGCCTGCCGAGTCTGGTTTTCAATTTGGTAAATGTAGAGGCTGTCGCCAACCGTGTAGGCTATTTTTTGCCCATCGGGCGCCAGATCATAGGCGTCAATCCGGAAATCAAGTTCGAGGTATGTCGACCATTCTTCCGTAATTGGGGAATATAAAAAAAGTTCAGTGTAAGGCTGGTCAGTCGAATAGACAATGGTTTTTCCGTCAGGCGACCACGATGGGAAAAAAAATTCTTCTTGTGAGCTTAGTATTTGGGTCATTTCCCGGTCAAGCGTTTTCGAAACGCTGCTTTCAAACTGAAAGTCACAGCTTGAAAAAGCTGTTAAAAACGCGAATGCAACAATCCGTTGGCTATTCTTATTCATCGATATCAAATACCAGGTTAATTACTTGAATTCGGTTGTCTCTTATAAAAGCAAGCTTGCGATCATTAGATCCCCAGGTTGGGGAATATCCGTATTCAACAACAAGTTGTTGCCTGGAGCCATCAGGCTGCATGACATAAATTCCATTCCAGCCATTGGCTGCAATAAAATGCTCCCCGCCGTTATATTCCGGCGACCATGCAGGTCTTTGAAATCCTTTCGCCCCTTGGGGCATAATGGTGTAGGCTGAAACCACAAAACCTGAGTCAACTGAAACTACTGTCAGGTTTGAGTAGCTCGCAAAAACCGCAGACCGACTATCCGGCCCCCAGGACGGCTCTCGAACATTATCTGGTAAATAATCACTCAGATCAACAGAAGTTTGATCTGCAAAGGAGAAAATTGCCGGCCCTTGCGCTGCGTCATAAAGCAACCATTGACCATCGGGAGAGATTGCCAGGTTGGCTTCGGCTTCAAGAGGAAGAATACCTTCAAAATTGGTTTGGTCTCCTCAGTTGTTAGGGAATATTGATAAAGTTGATTCCGACTTGAATTTTTATCGCGGCCGGTAAATAGAAGTTCCCGGCTGTCCGGAAACCATGCAGGATTGAGAGCTGTGGGGGTTTCAGAAATATGGTTTGCTCGCTTCACAAATTTATTGAAAACCGAAACCACTTCAAGAACTGTTCCATATTGGTTTTGCACAGAATATAGAAAAGCGTCCTCGTCTGAATCAGGACTCCATTTGTACCCGCGGATACCAGCGCTAAAGTCGAGTTCTGCAAGCGAGTCGCCATTGACGGTGACAATGCGCAAGTATGATCTGCGGTGATATGCGATCTTGTCACCGTTCGGCGACCACTGCGGCTCCCTGCAATGAGCGGAACGAACCGTGATTTGTTTTGCGCTCTTTGTGTGCGGGTTTAGTAAAAATATATTGTCGACTCCATTTGAATCTGGTTGGAGGTGAAGAATAGCGCCATTGAGCCAGGCTTCCTCTCCCTGGCCGGTATAGCCAGACGGCGACCAATCAGGGGCGCTGGCGTGCAACGAGTCGGCTGTAAGCTGTTCGCTGCTTCCGGTGAGCAGATCCGCAGCCCAGAGTGTCGACCTTGACTTGCCATACGTTGAAATAAATGCGATTTGACCATTGTCGGCCGACCAGGTTGGTTGTGAATCGCTCCCCGGCGAGCCGGGAACCATGGTCGGGGAGCCGGCGGAAGTCGACAGATACCAAACCTTGTCATTTTTAATATATGCGAGCCATTCACCGTCGCGCGACCAGGTCAAATTAAAAATATTTTTCAAGGCGACAAGCAGCCGTTTTTCGTCGGTCTGCAAGTTGGCAATCCAGAGGAAGCCGTCGTCCTGATTCGTATAAGCAATCTGGTTGCCATCATGAGAAATACTTGCACTTTGGGTATTGACCACAATTCGGGCTGTTTTCCAACTGTTTAGTGAATCGATATGAATTTTTTCCAGTTCGAACATTTTTTTGGAGAGGCTATAGGCAATTTTAGAGCCGTCCGGCGACCAGGCTGCCCCAGTTTTATATCGTTCGTCGGAGCTGATAGTCTCAACTTCAGAGAGAAAGGTTGCGCTGGTTGTAGACTGGAAATTAACGTCGCACCCATTCAATGAAAAAAACAATAGGAGGCTCAGCGGGATGGCTTTAAATGATTTGAACCTGGTATGGGTTGTCATTATGATTCACTGGATAATAATGAGCGCAGCTATTTTGAAATTTTGTTATGACTGTTTGTTCCACAGACAAAATATATCATGCTTGTACAATAAGATCATGCAAAGTTGGAGGCAGATGGCATTTCCTTTGGCGCCGTGAGACTAAATTGCTCGGCCAAGAACTCATTGTTGCTCCCTCAGCGGGAACTCCTGGTGAAGCGCGTGTAATAGCGATGTTATTACAAATTTCTTAGGTGGAGTCGACGGTGCAAAATATATTAAACTTTGTGTAACAAAACAATAGGGGAAAAGCTGGTCGCCAGTAACTAAAATAAACCTCAAATCTCAAAAATATTTCAAATGGCAAATCTCTAAAGGCAATGGTTGAGTTGCAATTGTGGTCGGGAAGTTTGGTCTTTGTTTGTCATTTACGTTACCTGAATTTTATGCCCCGCCAATATCAATATCAATATCAATATCAGTGTCGGGGTCGGGGTCGGGGTCGGAATCAGGCCTGTTCACCGGCTGCGAATGCTTTATTTGCTCATCAAGTTCATGGATCTGGTGAATGAGCTTTGTCAAAGCGCGTCCTGCTGTTGTCAGGGAGTATTCCGTTTTGGGCGGCGACTGGAGCAACGCCTTTTTACTTCAAAGCGCTTCGTCCGTAAGTTTACCCAATTTTTTTGATAGATTGCTTCTGTGGATATCCCGCGACGGGAGTTGGCGCGAAGGATAAATTTAGGAAAAACGTCTTGCCGGAAATAGACTTATTTTGGTTTTTTGATGCCGAGGCGGCGCATCATTTTCAAAAGGTTGGAATGATTGGCAATGCCTAACTTTTTTGCCGTTTGCGTGATGCGCCAGTCATTGGCTTGCAAGGCGCGCAACAGAATTTCTTTTTCCGACTGTTCTTTTAGTTCCTGATAGGTTTTGCCTGTTGTCAATATGGATAGCGGCGTTTCCCTGCGAATTTTTTCCGGGATATGTTCTGGCAGAATTTCATCGCCGGTAACGCTAACCAGCATACGTTCCACAACGTTTTCCAGTTCGCGCACATTGTTTTCTTGCCAGTTATAACTGCATAAAATTTGCACTGTTTCAGGGTTGAACTGTTTTTTCTTCATTTCAAATCGTTTGCATAGCCGTTTTAGAAAAAAATGCGCAAGTATGGGAACATCGTCTGGACGGTCACGCAAAGGCGGCGCCTGGAGCGTGTGCGCGCATAGCCGATAATATAAGTCGCGGCGGAACTGTTCATTTTCGATCAGCTTTTCAATGTCGCGATGAGTGGCTGTTAAAACACGGACATTGATGCGAATAATTCGACCTTCGCCGCCGATTCGCGAGAGCTCGCCTTCTTGTAAAATTCGCAATAATTTTGCCTGAGCGAACAGCGGCATGTCGCCAATCTCATCCAGAAAAAGCGTGCCGCCATCGGCAATTTCAAACTTTCCTTTGGTCGTTTTAATCGCGCCGGAGAATGCGCCTTTTTCAAAGCCGAACAGTTCGCTTTCCACCAGGTTTTCGGGAATGGCGGCGCAATTGATCGCAATAAACGGGCGCTTCATGCGCGGACTCAATCGGTGTAACTCACGCGCAACCAATTCTTTGCCGGTTCCGCTCTCCCCTTGAATAAAAACATTGCTGGGCACACGGGCAACGCGCGCAATGTTTTCGCGCAATAACCGAACAGCCTGACTAACGCCAATTATGGGCGAGTCCTGTTCAATAGCCGACTTGTAGAGCGCCAGGGTTTTTGTGTTTAATTTACGGTGGGCAATCGCTTTTTCAATAACATGCGCCATCTGCTCAATTGAAATATCGCTCTTGTCAAAAAAATCGCAGGCGCCGAGCTGCACCGCTTTTACACATCTTTGAAAGTTGCCAACACCGGTGCAAACAACGACGGGTATGTCGCTGTATTCTGTTTTTGATAACGCTTCCAACATTGCCATGCCGTCCATGATCGGCATTTCCAGATCGAGCACAACCGCGTCCGGCGGCTCTTCGGCTATGGTCTCCAAACCTTGTTTGCCGTTTTCAGCGGTGAGTATTTTGGCGTTTAGAAGCCGTTTCAGGTCGTAAGAAAATTGCTCGCGAATGGCCTTGTTGTCATCGATAATGAGTATGACGCTCATGGCTGTTGCGCCTCAGCTCGATGCAAGTTATTGACAGGAAGGTTCGCAGTTTGAGCGTTGTGAGATGTGGCGCGTTTCCAATAAAAGACAGCCGCGCAAGGCTGCGATGAAGGCAAGGAAAAGTTCGGCGGCGCAAGCTGTAAATTAATCGAATTCATGACAAAAGTGAGTTTTTATTCATGCTCTTTTTGATTGAATATAAATCAGGCGGCGGCAGGATATAGTTCCTGCCGCCAAACCTTAAACTATTTCGTTTTTACAGGATCAGCCGGTCTTGCAGGCAGTTTTTTCGGATCCTTTTTGATCATCTCAAGGATCTCTTTTACACCGCGCTCCAACTGTGGATCGCGCCCTTCCAAAACAGACTTCGGATCATTGGCAATTTCAATGTCAGGGTCAACGCCGTGACCTTCAATGATCCAGTTGCCATTTACATCATTGGTTCCCTGTAGAGGCACGCGGACGCTGCCGCCGTCAAGAAGCGGACCGGTTCCGGAAATGCCCACAACGCCGCCCCATGTTCGTTTGCCAATCAGTGGTCCAAGATCTGAGTCGCGAAAACGCTGCGGGAAAATATCGCCATCTGAAGCGGATGTTTCATTGATTAGACAGACCAAGTGGCCATGAAAAACTGTGTAGGGATACGTGCGCGGCTTATCGTTGGAGTTGCCAAAGCGTGTGCCCAGCAACTTGCTGTCAAGCCTTTCAATAATCATTTGCGACACATTGCCGCCGCCATTGGAACGAACATCAACAATGATTCCTTCCTTACGAATCTGCGGATAATACCATTTGATGAACTCATAAATGCCGTCGCCAGCCATATTGGGCAGATGTAGATAGCCAACACGGTTGTCGCTCATTTTAGCAACACGTTGCCTGTTTTCAGTAATCCACTCAAGGTAACGAAGGTTGCGGTCGCCGGATAGCGGCTTGTAGGTTACTTTCCTGGCGCCCTCAAATTGCGGTTTACTATTTAAATGCAAGGTGACGGGATCGGTTTTGTGTTGCAGCAAGCGATATGGGTTGTCATTGCCTTGCAGTTCAACGCCGTCAATAGACATTACATAATCGCCAACCTTTGCGTCAACTCCAATTTCAGTTAACGGCGCGCGATATTTACTTTCTTCATTATTGCCGCTGAATATTTTTTTAATTCGATAGCGATTTGCTTTGCCATCAAGCTCAAAACGAGCGCCGGGCAAGCCAACTTTTGGGCGTTTTGGAATGGTGAAGTCACCACTTTCAATATAAGCGTGGCCAACATTCAATTCGCCGATCATCTCGGAAATAACATAGTTGAGGTCGGAGCGATGCGCTACGTGCGGCAGCAACTCGCGATATTGCTTGCCAATGGCTTCCCAATCATAGCCATGCATGTTTTTTACGTAGAAGAAATCACGATAACGTCGCCAAACCTCATCAAAAATTTGTCGCCATTCCTGTGACGGAACTCGATCTAACGTCATACTTTTTGTAGAGACAGATTTTTTATCTTTGGCCTTGGGCTTGGCGTCGTAGAGGCTATAGTTGCCCTTTTGGCTGATCAACACTTTTTTGCCGTCGCTGGAAAGCGCATATCCGGAAATGTCGCCGACGAGCTTGGAAGCTTTTCGATCTTTCATGGAAAAAATCATCAAAGCCGGCTTGGCGTTGCTTTCGCGGCCGTAAAAAAATGCGCTGTATTTGACATAAATCAGATGCCCGTCAATCGCAGAAAGCGCGCCAATATTATCAGCCTTCATCGGCGTCGGCGCTACACGTTTGTCAAGCCCTGCAAAGTCAACCTTGATGTATTCAGCTTTGGTCTTTGCGTCCTTTTTGTCGCTATCCTTTTTCGCATCCTCTTTTTTATCGTCAGCCGCCTCAACAGAAACTTCATCGCTTTCCGGCGGGAAAGGGGCGGCAACATCTTTGCGCAAAGCCAATGCAAAAATGCCGGTTTCACGATTGCCTGCATAATTCCATTCCAGATTGCTGATCTGTGGGGCAAACTCTCTGGCCGAAAGATAGAAAAGATATTTCCCGTTCGGATCCCAGACAGGTTCATTTTCATTGAAAGTCGGGTCAGTGATGCGAAGCGTTTTGTCTCTGGAAACGCTCCAAATATAGAGAGAGCTAAAACCTGGAATTCCGGAACGATCATCCATAGAAAAGGCAAGATAGCCTCCATTCGGCGACCATGTGTAATCAAAAATTCCGTCAAATTCGTCATCGGCGACCTCAGAAACCGTTTTACTCGAAACAGTGATCACGTATAACTTGCCGTTTTTATCAGAAAGCGCAATACGCGAGCCGTCAGGCGACCAGCGTGGGGTGTAAAGCATGGCTTTGAAGGAATTAGTGAGCTGTTTCGGTTTGCCGCTGCCATCCTGCGCAATCAGATAAAGTTGCTCTTCACCCGACATGTCAGAAATAAAGGCGATTTGCGAGCCATCCGGCGCCCAGCTCGGATGTTTGTCATGCGCATTTGACGAATTGGTCAAATTGCGGGTTGGCCCCTTTTCCACCGGCACGGTAAAAATGTCGCCGCGCGCTGCAAACAAGGCTCTTTTACCTTTAGGCGACAGATCGTAGTCTTCGATGTTTTTTGCCGCTGAATAACGGGAAGGCCGCATTGCCAATCCGTCATCAGGCACATCAATGGAGATTTTTTTGGCGGCACCGCTTGCGACATTATAAATTTCAAGTTCGCCGTTGAGTTCATAAACAATTTGGCCTTTGTTGTCAGACGAAGGCCATCTAACATCCCAACTGGCGCTTGAGGTTTTTTGAACAACCGTTTTAGCGCTTGTGCTATAGGCATACAAATTCAAGGTTCCATCGCGATCTGAGGTGAAATAGATCTCGTCGCCAATCCACATCGGATCTCGCTCCGACCGTTTTGACGCGGCAATTTTTTCAGCGTCATGGGATTGTAAATCAAAAATATAAAGATCCTGCGCCCAACCGCCCTCATACCGTTTCCATGAACGAAAATCGCGAAATAGCGGCGAATAACAAATCTGTTGACCATTACCGGAAAAATCACCTGCGCCGGAAGTCGGCATTGGCAGCTTTGTCGGTAATCCGCCCGTTATGGGAACAGTGTATAATGCCGTTTCAACTTTGCCGCCGTTCGCGTCGCGCAGAGAGCGGAACAGGATGCTTTTGCCGTCCGGCGTCCAGCCATAAACCTGATGATCATATCCCCAACGCGGCGCAAGCGGCCCAGACGCCGGGAAATAGGTTAGCTGCTTTGGCGAGCCTCCGCTCGATGGAATGACATAAACCTGCTCATCGCCATCATATTGGCCGGTAAATGCAATCCACTTGCCGTCCGGGGAAAACCGTGGAAACACCTCTTGCCCTTCATGGGCAGTCAGGCGCGTTGCCAGACCGCCGCTGACGTTCGCCTGCCAAAGATCGCCAGCGTAGCAAAAAGCGACTTTTTGCTCATGGATATCTGGAAAACGCAATAGTTTCGTTTGAGAAAAGCCGACATTTGCCCAAATTAGCAATGCCAGCAAAGTGAAATAAAAACCGCTTTGTCTTGATGGTTTCATTATCTCTCCTGCTTAAATAAGTGATAGATAAGGCTCGACATCAATATCAGACCCCGCCCAATAACAATTTATCTGTCGCGTGACCTTGAAAATGCCGGAACCCGGAAATTAATAAGTATTTGCACATGAAATTGCTGTGAGAAAGACAAAATACAACATCGTTGGTTTGCATGAGTATATGCAAAACTCACATCATTTCATTTGAACGGAAAGAATGTCGAAATGTTTGGTTTAAGAAAGGGAATTCATGGGAAAAATTCAAGTCTGTTTGTCTTCAAGTCTGTTTGTCTTTGTTTGCTCATTGTTTTGTTAGGCGCTATGCTGATTTTGTGCTTTTCTCCAATTAAGAATATAGCTGTCTCGCCGATAAAAAAATGACAGTTTCATTGTAAGTGTTAAGAAGACTTCCCATTTAAGGCTTCGTGTGAGCCGGGGAATGGATGCCTCTAAATCACTGAAAATATTTTATTTTGGAGTATGAGATGAGCGATAAAGCCTTAGATCCGGAAATAGTTGAGCAACTTGAAATGCTTGCAGATGAAGAGGATCCTGATTTCGTAACAGAACTATTTGATGGCTATGTTGAAGGCATGGAGGGGAGCCTGAAAAACATTGAAAGCGCATTGGCCAGTGTCGACGCCGCAACCGTAGCCACTGAAGCGCACTCTCAAAAGGGGGCGAGCAGTAATATTGGCGCTGAAACAATGGCTTCATTATTTCGGAAACTGGAGGAAATGGGTAATATGAACAAAGTTGAAGGCGCCAGCGAAATTGTGGTAAATATCGTGCATGAATTTGAACGCGTGAAAGAGGAAATCAGCGAGTACAAATAGCCTGCGTTCGATAAAGGCAATAATAACGCGTCAAGTACAGACAAGCATTCCGGCTTGATTCAAAGGCGCGCCAGGTTTTTCGGAAACGAACAGTTTTATAGTTGAGCGGAAAAGGCTTCCGAGTGCCAGCTATTTTGAAATATAGTCTCCCACTGACCAACTTTTAACGCCCCTAAAGTTTGAATGGTATTATCAAAAACAATTGTATCCCCCGTGACCTTTTTTTGTTCGACTTGGCTTTTAAAAGCAAGCCTGGGCAAGTTCTTGACACCTCCTTCTTCCGTGCGATAAAAAATTTGCATGCCTGTTCCAACGAGTTTACATCCGATTTGAGCCTCAAATGCAACTAAATTGCGCGTCATGCTGTCAATTGAGCAGCCGGAAGCCGTCATTAAAGATTCATCAACAGCAACGATAACAAACTGATTATACACGAATGCCCAGCTGGCGCGAAGTTCACGCTTATGCGCAGTCCAATCGACGATAAATGACGACATTCGTTTTTCTAATAAAGTCGTTTCTGAAGGTGTCAGCTTTCTCTCTGCGGCATAAATCCAAATGCGGGTTTCGTCGGGCAGGCCGTCAAAACTGGAAATATTCAAACTTCTACTCCTTGCTTCATTTCATTCATATATTCTACGATGGCATCAAAGCGCCATTATTAATATCGAAAGTTTGGCCGGTGATCGACTGCTGCTGATTCGAAACCAAAAAAGTGATTAATGCTGCAATTTCTTTCGGTTCGCTCATTTTGCCAAGAGGAACCAGCGCCATTTGTTCTTGCAAAGCCTCATCGTAAGACTTGCCTGTGTGAGCGGCGTAACCTGCTATGCCCGAACGCGCCATTTCTGTGTCAACCCAACCCGGACAAACTGCATTCACCAATATTTTTTGGCTGGCTAAGGCTGACGCCCACGAGCGCATTAAACCGAGCAAGCCGGCTTTGGATGCGCAATATGCAGAATAACCCGGCGCGCCAAGCCTCGCCAATATAGAGGAGATTAACAGAATATGCCGGAATTCACTGTCGCCTTTTTGCAAATAGGGCAAACATTCATTGACCAAAATGTAGGCGCCGGTTAAGTTGGTGTCGATAATTTCCTGCCAACGATCTGCGCTGCCATATCGGTTATCACCGCCCACTCCTGCGTTGGCGATCACCCCGTCCAGTTTTTCAAGGCCACTCTTTTTTAACCCGGCTTGCACTTCCGCCTTCTTGCGAATGTCAGCCTGAATAAGCGAATGAGACGCAGAATTAGCAAGCGTACTTTTGACGGAAACCAGTTTTTCAAAATTACGCCCAAGCAAAATAACGGTGTGTCCGGTTAACGCAACGGTGCGCGCGGTTTCGGCGCCAATGCCGGATCCGGCTCCGGAAATAAGAAAAACGCTCAACGAATAGTCCTCCTGTTTTTAGGTCGAAACCGGATACAACTTCACCGCATGAAATTGCTCGCAAGAAATAGCAATGCCAACATGGCAACCGTTTCGTAACTAAAGTAATGTTCTGCCAAAATCCATCAAGCGTTTGGTTCCGACTTTGCCCGGTTAGGGGAATTTCAACTCAATGCCATAGCGCAAGCGAAACCGTACTTTTGTATTAAATGGATCGATGTCCTCAGTGCCTTTGGCTGCGAGATCATCGCCAACCTTAAAGCCGGACTTCAACTGGTTTACAAAGGCCACGCTAAAACCGCCAAAGAAATGCACTTCAATCGGTAGATCTGCCGGCAAACCAAATCCGACTCCAAAAATCGGCTCAATATGATCGGTAAGGCGAAACCCGCCAGCCAAATGCCAGGAACTTGCTACATTGGGTTGTTTGGTGTCAACCGGTTTAAAGTGATAGTTGAGCGCGCCATAAGTTGCAAAATCGCCATAGGGATTTGGAATAACAATAATTCGACCATCGCCGCCAACAGCAAGCTCGACATCCTTCAAGTTTGTCAGCGCTGTTATAATGCCAAAGCTCCAGCGTTCTTTAGAGGTGTTGTCGAAAACATTGGCGGCCAAAAAGTTTTCAGCGTCAACGCTGCGCTTTACCAGCAAGGATATGTCGCAATTTTTCTGAAAGACTTCGGGGATCTGGAACTTTCGCACATCAACCCAGACATCATTGTCGCCTTCTGTTGAAATCTTCTGCGAAAGAATCGGAAATAAGTTAATGAAGTCGAGCAGACCTGCTTCGAAAGGAGAGCTTTTTGTGGTTAAAGTTACCGAAAGAAATGATTCTGCATTTTTTTGTTTTGAAATAAAGACATAATATAAATCAGAACCCGTTAAGCCAAAGAGTCGTGTGTCGTAAAAAGAGGAGCCTTCATGCAGCATTCCCATAGGGGCAAAGTGATCGCCATAATCTGCAATAATAATGTAGTAGTTGTTTTTTTCGTCAAAATTTAGCCCCGGTGTCTTGCTTAACAGTTCTCGCAAGCTATCTGCCGCCATTTCAGTTTCGTTTTCGATAAACCAGCGATACGCTTTGCCAAAAAGGTCGCCGGAGTCGGCCACTTTAAATGGCGCCCCGCTGATTTTTTGCGGAACCGTGATAATCCTGACCTGTGCGGATAAAGGCAATATTGCCATGAAGAGCGCCCCTATCACAATTAGAAAAGAAATAATTCTCTTTTGCATCATAAAATCTCCCTATTTTAAAAAAATATCAACGTCTGACAGTGAAAGTTATGGAGTAATTTAGCTATTTTACAGTTTATTCAAATAACATGCAAAACAATAGTAGCAGAGTCGAAGGTAAGACAGTTAAATTGAATTGAAAATTGCGACAAGGTTACGTTTTACAGCGCCAAAAGAGATGCATTGTAAGGTAGTTTTCGTGACGGTAAGCGATGACATTGCGCCTGCAATCATCTCTTGATAGCGGGGAAGTCAGAGTTTTGTCGGAAGGTGTTTCAGCGCCGAATTTTTGCTATTTCAATGTTTGTCGGGTTGGCAACGATATGATAAAGTCTGCAAATTGGCCTTTTCGGGATTTTACGGTGATGCTGCCGCCATGATCTTTTATAATTTCGTTACAGATTGACAGGCCGAGTCCGGATGAGTTAGGCGCATTTTTTGTCGTGAAAAAAGGTTCAAAGATGAGCTTGCGATTTTTTGCGGGTATGCCAAGCCCATTGTCACGAAAACGAATAGTAGTATTGTCTCCATCCTTTTTGATTTCATAAATCATACGTGGTTCATAGTTCTCGACGCTCTCTACTTTTTTTTGCATAGAGGCGCAGGCGTTATCAAGCAAGTTCATGAAAACGCGACTGATGTCGCCGGGTATGATATCAACAATTATGGCGTCTTTCTCGTATTTTTTTTTCGATTTAACGTTGAATTTAGGCATGCGCGCTCTGGCTGTGGAGTAGACCAGATAAATAAATTCATCCAGAATTTTTTGCACATTCGTAGGATGATAATTTTTCGGAGCAGGACGTGAATAGAGCAACATTCTTTCGAGGGTGTCGGCCATGCGCTGAGAATTCCTGGTTATCTTATTGAGATTGAAACGCAGATTCTCTAATTGTTCTTCAGCAATTTTTTCGTTTGGCGAATTCTCTTTCTGAAGAGTAGCGACAATTTCTTCTGACAATTCCGAGAAATTTCTGATAAAGCTTAACGGATTTTTTATTTCATGAGAAACCGCCGCTGTCAGCTCGCCCAAGGCCGCCATTTTTTTTAAATGGCGAATTTGAGACTGTAAGTTTGCAATTTCGTTTTTTTCGTCTGTTTCATTCATTCGTTCAGACCTTAAATTTTTATGTGCTGTGCGAATCGAAGAAAATTCACAAAAATTTCAAGAAGATGAATTCAATGTTAGATTCTACATTAATATTGGCGTTGAGAGTTTTGATGTAATTGAATGAGCCTTTGATTTAATAGTCTTTTAAATAAATCACAGCGCATAATTTCAATATCTACGTTGGTGAAATTATCCCAAATGGCCTTACTCAACAGAGTCATTGAATGATATTTATTCTTTTGCAGAGTTGCCTTGTTTGAAATTTGGTTGTTAAGTTACGGTATTGTAAATTTATCTGCAACTGAAAGATAATATGGCTGACAATCGTATGTTGCTCGGTGTTTTCCGCAATAGTATTTTTTTTTGAATATTGAGTTTTCTTGCCCCACTCCGGATTTCTCCCGCGCTGGAAAACGCGCGGTTCGAAATGACATTGTCAGAGGTTTTTTCATTTCGCTTAGCGGTTGCTGAGTTGTTTAAAAAAAACAGTTTTCGATTCAACATCAAAAGTCTGTCATTCCGAACGCCCGATTGCCGTTTATCGGGATGTGAGGAATCTGACGACGGCAGATTGTTGGTTTACAGAGTTAATCCAGAAAAGGCATTTTTTAAAGAAACCCTTCGGACATCTGCTTGCCACTGGAGATTCACAGTCGTAGAGGGTGAATTCAGGGCTTCGTTTGGGTCTCTGGCAGCGGCTTTGGCTTCGACTCAGCTCAGCCGTCGGGGGGCGAAATTCGGTCGTTGAGCGGAGTCGAAACGTGGTCGTTGTCTGCCCTCCGGAACGCCCGGCGGTTGAGCGCCTCGTTATGCCACGTATCAGCCGCGCTTTAAGACGCCACTATTCACCAAATGTATCGATTATTCGATCAATCTCCTGGCGAGCGGGCGCTGCAATTTGTTCCTGTATCTTCTTTTGCGCAGCGCGTGTTTCATTGAGATTGCCAATGATAACAATGTTTTCATCATTCGAACGGTTGGCGGGTTTCGTGTAATTGAAACTGCCAAAAATCGAAAGCTGATCGTCAATTACCATGAGTTTGTGATGGAGCTTGCCCAGCGCGCCTCGACCGCCAGCCAGTTTGATATCGATTCCCGCGTCTGACAATGCTTTTTTGGCCGCCCATTTCTGGTTTCCTTGCATGCGATCAAGCACGCCGCGCACCTGGACGCCGCGATCATGGGCGGCAATAAGCGCATCATCAATCCCGGAGGACTGGGCAAAGGTAAATACCGCAAAGTCGATACGCTTTTGGGCTTTTAGTATCTGCTTCATAATTTCCATCTCCGGCGCATGATCAGGCGCAAAGAGCGGCTTCACACGTATCGTAGAAACCGTAGCCTCTCTTGGAGCTTCATCTCGATCAATACTTTGACGGCCAAAACGGCCGTTCTTTATTTCATGGAATTCCTTTTTATAAGCTTTGGCGACTTCAGCGTCATTGAATGTAACAATATGATTCAGGTTTTTGGTCACACCTGTGTTCGTGAAATTCGTGGAACCAGTCAGGACTGAGTTTCCCAACACCATAAATTTCTGATGGAAAATATCCGGATTGAAGTCAATTTTTACATCTGCTGTTGAACGCAAGATAGCATTAAATAGAAATCGATTTTCTTCATGCGCGCCCGCCGCCAGAAAGGCCTTTGCAAGATCAGCGGGTTTGTTCTTGCCTAACAGGTAATTCTGCTCAACAACCAGCTCAACATTTACACCTCGCAGTCTTGCCTCAACAATTTGTCTGTTATCGATTTCCTGAACCGCGATCATCAAACTTTGACGTTTTTTTGCCCGTTTTATGAAAGCAATAATCGGCTCGATCAGCGAATCAGCGCCGCCCAATTCTTTCGGGCCTAAATATATCTCAATATCTCCAACCTTGATTGGCATTTCTATCTCTCCTCTGTTGCCTGTGGGCTCGCCACAAAGTTCGACTGATTGAATGGCCTAACGATAACATGGAAAAAGAAAAGGCCAACTCACGCGCATGACCAGGTATATCGTATCTTTTTAATTTTTCCCTTTTGAGGGGTTGAGCTGTCAATTATTCAACCTTTTCTTTTGGTTCTGTTTGCAGCAGCACGGCCTGAAGGCGCGTGCCACACGCGCTTTTATTTGTTGTTTAGCAGGGGCGCCTGGCGCAATAGCTTTTTCTTTTTATGTCAAGGCCACCCGTCGCGATCGATCTTACAGAACATGGGATGTCGCTTGCATTTGCTCGCAAAATCGCCTATTTAGCAAATTAGTGCCCGGCCTTATCCCTACTTACATCAAGACCGGATGAAATTTATGATTTTTCCAGGCTACATAGTTCCTGGTAGTTATCCAAAATGAAGGAGATTTAAAATGGCAGATCCGAAAATTTCTCAAAAAAAGCCTTATGTTGAGGAACTCGAACCCGGAAAATATGCCTGGTGTTCATGCGGTCTTTCCGATAACCAGCCCTATTGCAACGGTACGCACAAAGGCACGGAATTTACCCCGATCATCGAAGAGATAACCGAAAAACGCAAGGTGGCTTGGTGTGGCTGCAAACACAGCTCAAAAGTACCTTTCTGCGATGGTAGCCACAGTAAGTTGTAGCGCGCCCAACTCTTTATTTTTTTTCGTCCTGAGCGCCGCCTGCCATTGTATATTAAGATTGATGAACTATTCAATGAGATCATTATCTTCACAGACAGTCAGTCGAGATCGTCCCACCATAGGGGAAAAGCCCGAATGAAGCCTGACTTCTCTACCGTATCAGCGTCATCTCGCGACTTTGAGCAAACTGGCCGACGGACAGCCGGCACACGTATGCGCCACTCGCCACTTGTTTTCCCGCACCGTCCCGGCCATCCCAGTTGACCATGTGCTCGCCCGCAGCCTGGCGTCCGCTCACCATCACCCGCACGAGCTGGCCAAGCGTGTTGTAAATGGTCAGGGTCACGTCACCAGCCGCAGCAAGCCGGTAGCGGATCCGTGTATCCGGGTTGAAGGGGTTAGGATAGTTTTGCTCAAGTACAAAGGTTGCCGGAAGCCCATTTCGAGCGTGCGCCACCGAGGTCGGGATAAATTGCGTTTTGAAAACGCTGCCGCCGCGCGTGCCGACATAAATATTATTGTCGTCAGCGACCAGCAAGGCCTTTGCATCCTTGTGTCTGAGCCCACTATTCATATTTGCCCACGTTGCGCCATTATCTTCGGAAAAAGAAACGCCCCCGCCTCGGCTGGCGATAAACAAGTTGCCCCTTGAATCACGCGCCAGGGCTTTGACACCCAGCGTTGGCACATTGCCCAGCTTCTGCCATGTATCGCCATTGTCGGTTGTGCGAAACACACCGTCGAAGCCAGCGACAAGCATATCACCATTCGCTTCAAAAAGAAATGCGCTATTATTATAATTTTCGCCGATGCCGCTATTGACTGCTTCCCATGTTTCACTGGCATTGTCCAGGCGGTACACGCCATTTCTGGTCGTTCCTGTAAAGACAATTCCAGTTGTGCTCACCCCCAGCGACTGCACGCCAAAAGCTGGTAAACCTGTTGAGATTTCCCTCCAGGTATCGCCATTATTATCGGATTTGAACACCTGATTCCAAAAACCAACATAAACATCACTCCCATTTCCAAATGCAATAGAAGTCGGAGATTGGGCAGTTAGGCTGGCGTCGGCAACAGCCCAGGTATCCCCATCGTCATCCGAGATAGCGAGATCGCGAAATGCTGCAAACAAGCGCCCGGCATTATTATCAGCGATAAATGTGGTTGAAATACCCAAGCTGGATGTTTCCACTTTTTCCCATGTCTCAGCGCCGTCAATGGTTTTAAATATCCCGCCGATGGTGGCCGCGAAGACGCTGCCCTGGGTAGACTGGCTCATGGAAACAACATCTAAAGCGGCGAGTCCAGTATTGATTGATGCCCAGGAATCACCATTATCTTCCGAGCGTAAAACGCCAGAATGTGCCGTAGCCGCGAAAAGAACACCCGACCCATCAAAGACAAGGTCACTAAATCCAGCCGCACTTAAAACACCAGCTGCGGCATTCCAGGTCAATCCATTATCAAGAGAGCGTGAAACAAAGCTACCAGCCGAGCCCGCAATCAGCACATTGCTTGAATTACGAGCAAAGGAAAGTGGGGTACCGCTCGTGAGAACGCGCTTCCAGTTCATGCCATGATTATCACTTCTAAACACCCCTGAAAAAGAGCCCGCCAGCAGGGTGTCATCCGGCGTTATAAAAATAGTTGTTATCTGCTTGTTCCCCTCCAGGCCGCTGCTTCTTTCCGACCAATTATCCCCGTTATCATTTGAAAAAAAGATACCGCTTTGTGTACCGGCGTAAACATCACCTAA
>Ga0316190_10001521_pt1 | contig 16814 bp, 15 predicted proteins | sample Eddworburrow2_MG_FD_204929 | JGI IMG/M metagenome (GOLD analysis project Ga0316190, IMG submission 204929) | Coastal sediment microbial communities from Maine, United States - Eddy worm burrow 2 | ecosystem: Environmental > Aquatic > Marine > Coastal > Sediment | place: USA: Maine | collected... | reverse complement strand
ACCGCCTGCAGCCCGCCCCTGGCGGCGTCCGCCTCCAGTTCGATGCGACTGGCGCGACCCATGTCCTCGCCCTGCATGATGACCCAGGCTCGCACGCCCTCCCACGGGCCCTCATAGCTGAGCAGCGGGCCGGGAAATCCAGCCGCCGCCGACCCGGTTGCCGGATCTTCGGCGATGCCGGACAGGGGCGCAAAGGCGCGCGCGTGATAGTCCACGCCGCTGCCAGGTTCGCCTTCGCAATACAGGTAAGCCAGAAACGCCCCTGCCGCGCCAAGCTCCGGCCAGTCACCAATAGAAATTTTGGCGTCCTTCAGCGTGGCCCGGTCTTTCAGCGGTACATACAGCACCGGATGATTGCCGGGATTGAACACGCTGGCACGATGCGTGCCGCACCCCAACTGATGGTCCTTCAGTGACAGTGCCTTGGCAATTTTCTTGTCCGAGGGCACATTGGTCCATGGCTCGGGCATCACTGCAGCGGAAAACTGGGCATACATGCCCTGTTCGCGGGCAGCCAGCGTCACCGGCACCAGGCCGACACCTTCCTCCAGCCTGACCTCGTCCTTGATGCCGAACAGATCGGCCAGCAATATGGCCGTGCCCACCGTCGGGTGGCCGGCAAACGCCAGTTCACGCGCCGGGGTGAAAATACGCAGCTTGGCGGTGTTTGCCTCATCATCCGGCGGCAGCACGAACACGGTTTCCGACAGGTTGAACTCGGCTGCGATTTTCTGCATCTGCACATCGTCCAGCGCCTGGGCGTCCAGCACCACGGCCAGCGGATTGCCGGCAAACACCTCGGTAGTGAACACATCAAGCGTGTGAAATGAAAACCGCATTGTTCAATACCTCTCATGCTGCTGCTGATAGGTCAGCATTGCTGACATATAACGCGACGTCAGGCAATGCCGGTCTTGTCAGGGTGACAAAACGTGATGCGGTGAAACACCCCGATACGCTGTCACGTCCCGATAAACAACGCCTTGATGAACTCGCGGTACAACATCACCTGGCGGGGAAGTATGTTCTTGTCATGCATTACGCGTGACAAGATGATGGCGCCATCGGCAATCGCACTCACCATGTCAGCCACGTCAGCAAGATCGACGTCCATGCGCGGCGGATAGATCTCGGCGATGTTTTCCAGCTGCCGCAGAAAACGCCCTCGCCATGCCTGCAATGCCTTGGCATTGAGATCGCGAATGTCGGCACTGAACAATTGTGACTGGTAGCAGTAGGATGCGATCAGGCAGCCGGGGTGTCCGTTGGGCATGTCTTCCAGCAGTTCCGCCAGCAGCTTGAGGCTGATCAGGAAGCCGTGCAGCGGGTCCTCGTTCAGTTCATAGGCACGCGCTTCAATGTCGCGAAAGATGGTTTCCTCCATGTCGACATAGCGCTGCAGCAGCGCCTTGGCGAGTTCGTTCTTGTCGGAAAAATGGTAGAAGAACCCACTCTTGGTGATGCCGACCGCCACAACGATTTCTTCAATCGAGGTGGCAGCAAAGCCCTTCTCGATTATGTTGACGCCCGCCACATCGAGTATTTGTTCACGTTTTCCCGTGCGTACTTCCCGCATTGCCGTAAATCTCTGTTCTGACTGGACCAAAGGTACAGTTGCGTTGTCCTTTCAACCGCCCAGCCTGACTCATTTTCACAAACAGAAGTCGTAAGCTATTGTTTCATGGCGATTAAAATAATTCGCACAAGCTGTACCAAGAGTTGTCTATCGCCAATGTGCGTTTCCTCACATCATCTCGACCGACCGCCAGACCTCGTCCGGCGCAACTCAAACACGATCATGACACGGAGACTACATCATGGCAAAATATCGCCACAACCTGCCCATGAAAAATGGCAAACCGTTTCTTCTCGACGGCGGACTTGAAACCACCCTGGTTTTCATCGACGGCATAGACCTGCCCTGCTTTGCATCCTACCCGCTGCTTGCGGAAACCTCGGGGCGAGCGCGCCTGCGCGACTATTACCGCCAGTATGCCGGCATCGCCAGAAACGCCAATGCCGGCTTCATACTTGAAAGCGTCGGCTGGCGCGCCAATGCGGACTGGGGCGCCGAACTCGGCCACAATGCCGGGCACCTGGCTGCGGTGAACCGCGAGTCCATCCGGTTGATGGAGGACGTGCGCGCGCAACTGGAGACGGAAGGCACCCCCATGGTGCTGTCGGGATGCATCGGCCCGCGCGGTGACGGCTATCAGGCCAAAACCGCCATGACGATCAGGGAAGCTCGCGACTATCATGGCGTGCAGATCAACACCTATGCCGAAACCGCAGCCGACATTGTCACTGCCATGACCATGACCAACATGGAAGAAGCCGCCGGTATCGCGCTCGCGTCAAAGCAGGCGGGCATTCCATCGGTGATTTCGTTCACACTGGAAACCGACGGCAATCTGCCGACCGGCCAAGGCCTCAAGGACGCCATTATCGCCGTGGATGAAGCTACCGGTGCCGCGCCTGCCTATTACATGATCAACTGTGCGCATCCCGACCACTTTGCCGATATCCTGGAGCCCGGTGCGCCCTGGATGGAGCGTCTGAAAGGACTGCGGGCCAATGCCTCGCGCATGTCGCATGCCCAACTTGATGCCTGCACCGAGCTTGATGATGGTGATCCCGAGGAGTTCGGCGCACTGCATGCCGCGCTGACCGCCAGGTTCTCCAACTTCACGGTACTCGGCGGGTGCTGCGGCACCGATCATCGCCATGTTGGTGAGGTAGTCACCAGATGCTGCACAAGCAGCAGCAGAAAGGCCGCGTGATCGCGAACCAGTTCACGTATTGTCTGCCCGGTCGGCCATCTTGATCTGACCGGGCAGTAGACAGGCCGTCCACATTCTTCCATGCTGACAGAAAACCAACAGAAGTAATGGAGGACGCCCGGTGAAGCTGACCGAACAACAACTGGCAGAGTTTGACGAGCTTGGATATCTGTTTACGCCGTCGTGCTTTTCCGAAGACGAAATCCAGGTGCTGCGCGACGAGGCCGAGGAGATTTACAAGTCCGACCGCAAGGAAGTCTGGCGCGAAGACACCGGCGCGCCGCGCACCGCCTTTGCTGCACACACCTACAATGAAGCGTTTCGCCTTTTGGGCTCGCACCCGCGCCTGATCAACCCGGTCAGCCAGTTGTTCGGCGAGCAGGTCTACATGCATCAGTACAAGATCAACGCCAAGGCGCCGTTTGACGGCGCGGTGTGGCAATGGCACCAGGACTATGGCACCTGGGCGCGCGACGACGGCATGCCGGAACCCAGGGCCATGAACATTGCCGTGTTCCTGGACGAGGTGATGCCGATAAACGGGCCGCTGATGTTCATCCCCAAAAGCCACCGGGCCGGCACGCTGGATGCCTCGCACGACACCACCACCACGTCCTACCCCCTGTGGACCCTGGACAATGCCACGGTGACCGAACTTGCCGCCGCCGGCGGCATCATCGCGCCCACCGGTCCTGCCGGCTCCGTCATGATGTTCCACGGCAACCTGGTGCACGCCAGCCCGCCCAACATAACGCCCTACCCCCGCAAGATCGTCTATCTGACGCTGAACGCGGTCTCCAACCACATCACGCAATTCAAGCGCGAAGACTGGATCGCGCATCGCGATTTCACCCCGATAGAGCCGGTGGCCGACAACGCCCTGCTGGAATACGCCAAATCACGCGCCAGGGCAGCGTAAGGGATCAGAAGTATTATTGCGCTCACGCCAGCAGCCTGACGGCTGCGCTCCGCTAGGGCATGCTTCGCATGACGGCCAGTCGGCCTCGCCTCGGCACTCACGTGCCGGGGTTTATTTCGCTCACGCCAGCAGCCTGACGGCTGCGCTCCGCTAGGGCATGCTTCACATGACGGCCAGTCGGCCTCGCCTCGGCACTCACGTGCCGGGGTTTATTCCGCTCACGCCAGCAGCCTGACGGCTGCGCTCCGCTAGGGCATGCTTCGCATGACGGCCTGTCGGCCTCGCCTCGGCACTCACGTGCCTCGGGGAGAGTATTTCACACCTGTTCTGACATATTCTGGAACTAGACCCGACGGGTCTCGGGCCGGCCAGGCCCGCCCCCGCTGAGCGCAGCCGTCAGGCTGCTGGCGTGAGCGATACAAGCTTAATCCCGGCCAAACATATTGTCATCACTCACATCCAGATAACACAATTTACCACAAGCGTTCGGCGCCCTGCCCTCACTCCAGCAGATGCTGCACCAGGATACGCGCAAAGCCCGGCATGCGGTGATGCACGTGGTAGGCGGCGCGGCGGAATACGACTATGTCGTCCAGTTCCGGTTCATCCTGCATGTCGATGTGACGCGTCATGCACGCTTTCAGCTCGCGTGATGGCGCATCGAAATCGAACACCGCGCATACGGCACTCATGCCGGCATTTTCAATCAGCAGATAACCCGCTTGCCGGACGGCGTCTTCGGTGGACAAACCGGCTTCCTCCTGCAGTTCGCGCCGCATGGAACCCTCAATATCAAGCCTGCCGTCCCTGATGTCCTGCAGGTCCGGTGTGCCGGCCATCGGATACACCCTGCCGCCAGTGGCGGTACCCGGTGCCATGCGCCCGAACAGCAGGTGACCATCACGTGACCGAACCACCGCACAACCGAACACATTGCGCACCCCGGAGTCTGCCGGCAGACCCTTGTCCTTGCAGTACAGGAAAGATGCAAAGTCGGTCCTGTGAACCTCGCCCCGAAGGCAGCCATCTGACAACTGATGCTGCCCCATGACCAATACCTGGCCATTGAACATGGCCGGCTTGTCGACAATCGCCTTGTTCCAGAACCGCTTGACGGCGGACGCATTGTCCTCGGCCCAGCCCCACGCAGCCTCGGTGACAGCAAGGTCACACGATTGAAGTGCCACAACCTCGCTGTCCGGGTCTGCCTTGCGCCCGGCTACAGCCATTTGCGCAGGCGCGGCAACATCCGCCCCGGTATCGAGCCGGAAGGTGCCTGCCCGATCACGCAGCACCCCATCGCCTTGTAGAACTCAACCGCAGCAGGATCAGCATCCAGTTCCATCGCTCTGGCCGTCATGGCAACCGCCCTTTTCTCCATTTCCGTCCATAATGTGCGCCCGATTCCCGCGCGCTTGACATCAGGATCGACGTACAAGGCATAGACCTCGAGCACGTCATTTTCCAGCCGGATGTCGAAGAAGCCAACAGGCTTGCCGCGAGCTTCGGCAACCCAGACATCGCCTGCGGCCATGGTTTCAGGCGTGACGGCAAGCTCATCACGGCATGCCGCCATGAACTCCGCGTCATAGCCACTGGATGCCTTGGAGCGAAATGACAACTCACTGAGCGCGCCTGCATCCCGGGCTACTGCCCTTCGCAGGACAGTCCTCATTTTTCAGCGGGCATGGAACCGCGCAGCAAGCGCCCGAGGCGCATCATGCCCTCCTCGATCAGTTCATTGGACATGCAGGAATAGCTCAGCCGCAGCGAGTTCGCATTGCTGCCATCGGCAAAGAACGGGCGGCCCGGCACGAACGCCACTTTCTCGGTTTCCAGGGACTTGCTGAGCAGGTCGGCGGCATCCATGCCTTCAGGCAGCGTAACCCAGATGAACATGCCGCCTTCAGGCTTGGTCCATGTCACGCCGTCAGGCATGTGTTTCGCCAACCCCGCCAGCATGCAGTCGCGGCGTTCACGATAGACCGCATTGGCTTTGGCGACCTGCTCATCAAAGCAGGCCCGGGCAACCTCGTTGGTGGCTATCTGGTTGATGGTTGCCGAATGCAGGTCTGCGGCCTGTTTCATCATCACCAGCCGGTCGATGATATCACGGCGCGCGCACACCCAGCCGACCCTCAAGCCCGGCGACAGCGTCTTGGAAAAGGTGCCGCAATAGATGGTGCGGGCCGCGTCTATGTTTGCGCAGCGCTCGAGTTCCAGCGCCAGAATGGGAGGGATCGGCTCACCGTCATATCTCAATGCCTGGTAGGCACCGTCTTCAATGACGGCGATATCGAGCTCATACGCCAGATCAAGCATCCGGTTGCGTTGCGCCAGCGTCAGCGTCTCGCCGGTCGGATTGACAAAATCGGACGACAGGTAAGCGAACTTGACCTCGCCACCGGCAGCTTCAGCCGCTGCCGCATAGTCACCGGCCGGCTTGTTGCTCATCAGTGCCAGGCGAACATAGTTGGGCTCGTACGGATTGAAGGCGAGCAGTGCGCCCATATAGGCGGGCCAGGTGACCAGCGCGGTGTCGCCCGGGTCCAGGAACAGCTTGCCGAGATAGTCCAGCGCCTGCTGCGATCCCGACACCAGAACTATGTTTTCAAGCTCACACGTCACGCCAATCCGCGCCATGTATTCAACCAGCCACTCGCGCAACGGCCCATAGCCTTCGCTCGGTGCATATTGCAGGGCTGACTGGCGTTGCGGCCCGGACATGATCGCATCAAATGCGCTGCGAAACGCCTGCGTGGGAAACAGGTCAGGATCGGGAATGCCGCCGGCAAAGGATATGATGTCCGGGCGCCCCATCAGCTTCAGCAGTTCGCGAATTTCAGACGCATGCATGCGCGCGGTGCGCGACGCCAGCTTCAACGTGTCAGTCATTACAACCTCCGGAGACATCAAACGGTGCGGATGCTGCGCTCATGGCAAATTTATGTCAATAATACTGACCTATAATTGCAGCATGACACCCCTGCGGAAACGACACGTGTGCCGGGGTCCTGTCGGGATCACCGGTGGACTTTTCTCCTGACGTATGAATATCTTGCGCCGTTATCTTACCATGACGCCAGAAAGCAGACCCATGAAAACACGTATCACAGAGCTTTTCGGCATTGACCACCCGATCATCCAGGGCGGTATGCACTATGTCGGTTTTGCGGAACTGGCCGCTGCCGTGTCAAACGCAGGCGGTCTCGGCACCATCACCGGCCTCACCCAGAAATCGCCCGCAGATCTCGCCAACGAGATCGCCAGGTGCAAGGACATGACCGACAGGCCGTTCGCAGTGAACCTGACATTCCTGCCGACGGTTACCTCGCCTGACTATCCGGGTTATGTAAAATCCATCATCGAAGGAGGCGTGAAAGTGGTCGAGACCGCGGGCCGCAATCCCGTTCAGGTCATGCCTGCCCTGAAGGATGCCGGCATCAAGGTAATCCACAAATGCACCTCGGTCCGCCATTCGCTGAAAGCCCAGGAGATCGGCTGCGACGCGGTGTCGGTCGATGGGTTCGAATGCGGCGGGCATCCCGGCGAAGACGACATTCCCAACATGATCCTGCTGCCTCGGGCAGCCGATGAGCTAGACATCCCGTTCGTGTCCTCGGGCGGTCAGGCCGATGCACGCTCGCTGGTGGCATCGCTGGCCATGGGGGCTGACGGCATGAACATGGGCACCCGCTTCATGTGTACCGCAGAAGCGCCGATCCACCACAACGTCAAGGCGGCAATCGTGGCGGCATCCGAACTCGACACCCGCCTGATCATGCGCCCGCTGCGCAACACCGAACGCGTATTGACCAACTCGGCAGTCGAGCGTGTCCTGTCGGTGGAGAAGGACAAGGGCGAACAACTCAGGTTCGAAGACATCCTGGCGGATGTCGCGGGCGTCTATCCGAAGGTGATGATCGACGGTGACATGGAGGCTGGTGCCTGGTCGTGCGGCATGGTTGCCGGCCTGATCAATGATATCCCGACCTGCAAGGAACTGATCGACCGCATCATGTTCGAGGCCGATGAGATCATCCGCGCAAGGCTTCAGGGCATGCTTGCGGGAACTGGATCAGGATGATCCCTGGCTGTTGCAACCAAAAAACATCCTGATCCTGTATATGGTGTCAGAGCATCCTGAAGGGTTCAGTTAAACCCGTGATGATCTAGTTCTTGTCCTTGTCGACCAGCTTGTTGCTGGAAATCCACGGCATCATGGCCCGCAGTTTTTCACCGACTTCCTCGATCTGGTGGGCATCGTGCATACGGCGTGTGGCCTTGAAGCGGGCCTGTCCACCCTTGCATTCCTGCATCCATTCGGACGTGAAGCGGCCTGACTGGATATCGTGCAGCACGCGTTTCATTTCTGCCTTGCTTTCAGCATTGATGATGCGCGGACCGGATACATATTCGCCCCACTCGGCCGTGTTGGAGATCGAGTAGTTCATGTTGGCAATGCCGCCTTCATAGATCAGGTCGACAATCAGCTTCACTTCGTGCAGGCACTCGAAATAGGCCATTTCAGGCGCGTAGCCTGCTTCAACCAGCACTTCGAAACCGGCACGGATCAGTTCGACCAGGCCACCGCACAGGACTACCTGCTCGCCGAACAGGTCGGTTTCGCACTCTTCCTTGAAGGTCGTCTCGATGACGCCCGAACGACCACCGCCAACGCCACAGGCATAGGACAGCGCCAGGTCATGCGCATTGGCAGATGCATCATGGTCGATGGCGATCAGGCAGGGTACGCCGCCACCTTTCAGAAACTCGCCGCGCACTGTGTGACCAGGGCCCTTGGGCGCGATCATTACAACGTCGATGGTGTCCCTGGGCTCGATCAGCTTGAAGTGGACATTCAGGCCGTGGGCGAATGCAATCGCTGCGCCGTCACGGATATTGGCTTCAATATCGTCTTTCCAGATGTCAGCCTGAAGTTCATCAGGCGCTGCCATCATGATCAGGTCCGCCCAACCGGCGCCTTCGGCAACCGTCATCACCTTGATACCGTCTGCTTCAGCCTTCTTGGCAGTGGCAGAACCGGCCCGCAGGCCGGTCGCGATGTCGCTGACACCGGAATCCTTCAGGTTGAGCGCATGCGCCCGGCCCTGGCTGCCATACCCGACGATGAGGACTTTCTTGCCCTTGATCAGGTTTACGTCTGCATCACGATCATAATAAACGCGCATTGGAATTATCCTTTCAAAAATTGCGTTTCATTGCGGGCTACCAGCCCGGGTCTCGTTTTCCGGCACGCCGTAAAGCGTGAGAAACTGTTGTGCGGCACGTTCGGTGCCCTGCTTGATTTCATGCCTGTCCGGCAATGGCCTGTCGCCGAGCAGCGCGCGAATCTGAACATCGCGCACCACCAGCCCGAAGAAGGTGCAGAACGCCTCCTCGGTGTCGTCAAATGCCAGCAGTCCGGCATCGCGTGCCATCTCCAGCACCGGCTTGACCCGGCGCCCGATGGCAAACCGGCCATTGTCCAGCACAATGCGGCCCAGCACGCTCCCGGCAGAGCTGGAATGCGCCACAGCCATGGCATTGAGCGCAATGGACATCTGGCCCGTCAGTACCGACAGCCAGCTGTCGGCAAAGTCAGCCAGGCCCCTTTTCAGCGAGCGGTAATCGAGATTATCTCTGTCCAGAGACGGCAGCCGCACCTTGGATGCCTGCCATTGCACGGTCGCGGTCAAAAGACCGTCGCGATCACCGAACCATTTGTAGAGTGTTTCCTTGGAACAGCTTGCCTTGCGCGCCACCGACGCCATGGTCAGGCTGTCACCGGCCTGCATGATCAGTTCAAGCGCTGCATCAAGCACTTCGCGCTGACGCGGCGAAAATGTCTCGTCATCACCCTGCCGATCAACCTGCGCTGCTGCTGCAACCGCCACTGAACTCGCTCCACAAACGCCGTACCGTACCGTACAGTACGGCTTTCTTTAGAGGCATAGCCACCGACTTGCAACAGGTTTCTGAAAATCACCCGATGGCAGTACTTATTGAGCCATCTGACCGGTCATCGGCCAGGTCAGCATGATCGCCGGGGTCGCCAGCAGGACCACCAGCACCTCCATGATCAGGCCCATGCGGGCATAGTCGGTGAAGTGATATCCGCCGGGACCCATCACCAGCGTGTTGGACTGGTGGCCTATGGGCGTCAGGAACGGCGCTGCGGCACCGACAGCCACGGCCATCAGGAAAGCATCCGGGTTGGCATCAAGTCCAATGGCGACACGGATGGCGATGGGTGCCATCAGGATTGCTGTCGTGGCGTTGGGGATCACGTCCGACATCCACATCGACACCGTGATCAGCAGTGCCAGCACCGCCCATACCGGCATTGAAGCGGCATTTTCGATGATGGAACCGGCAATCAGGTCAGTCCCCCCGGTTGCATCCAGCGCCTGTCCGATCGGGATCATTGCGCCGAGCAGAACCAGCACCGGCCACTCGATTCCGTCATAGATCTCGTTGATGGAAATGCACGAGCACAGGATCATTGCCACGCAGGCGCTCACAAAGGCCACCGGCACCGACACCAAGCCGGAGGATGCAGCCACAATGGCGGCCCCGAAAATTGCTGCCGGCAGCACGGCCCTGGTGCCACCGCGCAAGGGCTGCAGGCCACGCTTTTCCAGCACCATGCAACCCAGCGACTGCAGCGCGACTTCCATCTGCTCGCCTTCTCCCTGCAGCAACAGGACATCACCGGCCCGGAACTTGATGTTTTTCAGCCGCGCAACCGGACTTCCCCCGGAGCGCGACAGGGCCAGCAGGTTGATGCCGTAGCGAACATGCAGCCTGACGCCGCGCATGGACCTGCCCTCAAGCATGGAATTGGGCATCACCACGGCCTCGACGACCTGCACCACTTCCGATCCGAAGCCTGCCTGCCCGGCGGCATTCGGCGTGCCCAGTTTGGCCAGCCTCTTGCCGTCTGCCAGCGGATTGATGACGACCGGATCACCTTCAAGCACCAGCGCGTCGCCTGCCCTGAACTTCTCGCGGCCTGCCGGCGCCTGGCGGCGGACCCCGTTGCGGATGATCGCCATGACCGTGACTTCGTTTTCGCAGTCTGCTTCCAGTGCGCTGATACGCGTTCCCACCAATGGAGAGCCTTCCGGCAGGGATGTTTCGAACGTGTAGCTTTCAACCCGGGTCATGGCGCTGGTCAGCTTTGGCGCAATGCGCCTGGGCAGCAATCGCCAGCCGATCAGCGATACGTAGATCACGCCGCCAATGCACACCACCAATCCAACCGGTGCGAAGTCAAACATGGCAAATGGCTGGCCGGTGAGGTCCTGGCGGAAGCTCGAAATCACGATATTGGGCGGCGTCCCGATCAGCGTGACCATGCCGCCCAGCAGCGTCGCGAACGACAATGGCATCAGCACCAGCGACGGCGAGCGGCGGGCTTTCAGCGCATTGCGCAGTGTCACCGGCAACATCAGCGCCAGCGCACCGACATTGTTCATGAAGCACGACAGAAACGCCCCGAGCGCACTGCCTGCAGCGACCTGCAATATGGTTGTTCTGCGGGTCGGTGCGAGAAACCGCACCAGGTAATCCACCAGTCCGGAATTCTGCAAGGTGCGCGATATGATCAGCACCGCGGCAACGGTGATCACGGCCGGATGGGCAAACCCCTGGAATGCCGCGTCCGGCGGCACCACACCGCCATAGACACCGGCCAGCAGCGCCATGATGGCGATGATGTCATAACGCACCTTGCCCCACAGGAAACACCCCATGGTAATGGCGATGATCCCGAATACTGTCAGTTGTTCCAGCGTCATATAAGCCAAACCGCATCAAGCGCGCCGTCCGCACATTGATGAGGCTAGCAGGCAGCTTGAACATTTTCCAGCACGCTGAAAGTCGGCGCTTCTGTATTTGTTATCCAGTGTCCTCGCCGCATGCAGCGCGGAAACGCCTTACCGCGCCGGCCATGCCGAACTCCAGCGCGTCGGCGGTGAGCCCGTGTCCGATGGACACCTCGTCGATCCACGGCGCGCGCGCCAGCAGCGCTGGCAGGTTGGCAACCGTGAGATCATGGCCCGCGTTCAGACCCAGCCCGGCAGCGCGCGCTGCTTCGGCTGCGGCCTGCAGCTTGTCCAGTTCACGCGACGCAGCGGCTTCGTCATCGAAGGTGGCACCATATGGCCCGGTATAGAGCTCGGCCCGGTCGGCACCGGTTTCAGCCGCGATCGCTATGGTCGCGGCATCGGCATCGGCAAACAGCGACACCCGCATGCCCTCTGCCTTGATCCGGGCTACGACGGGTTTGAGAAAATTGTGCTGGGACCTGAAATCCCAGCCATGGTCAGACGTGGCCTGCGCCGGATCATCCGGCACCAGCGTGACCTGGGCCGGACGCACCTCAAGCGCAATGTCCATAAGCCGATCATCGGGATAGCCCTCGATGTTAAACTCCGCATGGGGGAATTCTGCCACCAGGTCGGCCAGGGGCTGGACGTCGGAGCGCCTGATGTGGCGTTCATCGGGCCTTGGATGCACCGTGATCCCCCACGCGCCCGCCTCCAGCGCAATGCGCGACAGGCCGACAACTGACGGCCACGGCAGATCGCGGCGGTTGCGCAACTGGGCGATCGCATTGACGTTTACAGACAGCTTGGTGGTCATGGTGCACATCCGTTATTGAGGCTTTAGATCAGGATGAATTTTGGTTGAATCAACCAAAAATCATAAACCTGATCGCTTCCAAAGTGTGAGAGCAACTTTATGGGTTCAATTGAACCCATGTTGCTCTAGCGCAGCATCGGCCACAAGCTCACCACAAGCAAGATCGCCATGGAGATGTTGAACACCTTCAAGCGGACGGGATGGCTCAGCCAGTCCCTCAACATGGCGCCGGACACGGTCCAGATAGACGCCGAAGGAATGTTGACGAAGAAAAACACAAAGGCGACCAGTATCGTAGACCAGGTCAGGTTGGTGGCACTGGTAAACGTCGCCATGGCCGCTATCGCCATCACCCAGGCTTTCGGATTGACCCACTGAAACGCCGCGGCTTCGACAAAGCTCATCGGCCGGCTGCCTGACTTGCCACCCTCGCCGATCGAGCGCGAAACGGCAATCCGCCAGGCCAGGTAGACCAGGTAGGCACCACCGGCGAATTTCAGGGCCAGATACAGGGTTGGCACCTGCTCAAGCAGCGCACCTAGCCCGAAACCGACGCACAGCAACAGCGCCAGAAACCCCACTCCGATACCCATCATGTGCGGGATCGTCTTGCGGAACCCGTGGTTCACGCCCGACGCGAGCAGCATCAACGTGTTGGGACCCGGCGTCGCAGAGGTTGCAAACGCGAACCCGATCAGCGACAGCAGAATTTCAAGTTTCACACTGCCCTCAGAGGTTCAGGGCTTCCGGGCCGCGCGAGATTGCGGTGACGCCGGTGCGCACAACTTCCGTCAGGCCAATCGGCTGCATGAGCGAAATGAACTGCTCCACCTTGCGTGACTTGCCGGTGATCTCGAACACGAACGAATTCTGGGTAACATCGACAACCCGGGCCCGGAACGCATCTGCCAGGCGCAGGGCTTCCATGCGGTGCTCGCCTTCACCGGCCACCTTGATCAGCGCCAGTTCACGCTCGATGGCCTCGCCGGTAACGGACAGGTCGGCAACCGAGTGCACCGGCACCATGCGCTCCAGCTGCGCCTTGATCTGCACCAGTACTTCCGCCGTGCCAGACGTGACGATAGTGATGCGCGACACATGCGCCTCATGTTCGGTTTCCGACACCGTCAGGCTTTCAATATTGTAACCGCGTCCGGAAAACAGCCCGATGACGCGGGCCAGGACACCTGGTTCATTGTCTACCACGACAGACAGGGTGTGCTTCTCGATCGGATCTTTCTTGTCATCTAGAAAATACGCCGAGGCGGGTTGTTGTGTGCTCATGATTTCGCAGTTCCCTTTTCAGCGGCCGGCGCAGGGCTTCCAAGTGCCAGCCCGCCTTTCGCTATCAATATACCCAATATGATGAGACCAAGCGCTGCAAGCGCATTCGGTCCCGGAATTTCCGACAGCAACACGGCTGCCCATATAACACCCACCACAGGCACCAGCAGATTCAACTGGCTGAAGAAACTCGCCCCTGCCCGGCCGATAATCGTAAACATCAACAGCGTGGCAATAGCCGTATGCAGCGCACCCAATGTGACCACTGCGGACCACGCCGTAAAACCGGCGTCGGTGGCAAGCGGATCTTCCAGCACAAAGGCAAACGGTGTCACCATGATCGCCGACAACAATACGATGATGCTCACGGCCGCCATCCTGTCAGGTGCTTTCATACGCCGGATGACAACAGCATTGAAGCCATAACAGGTCGCCGCCGCCAGCAAGGCCAGCATGCCGATAAAGCTGGCCGTCAGCCCCTGCAATGCTGCCGGTCCAACCAGTACGCCGAGCCCGACGAGGCCAACCAGCATGCCCACCACCTTGCGCGAATTCAGCTTTTCATCCTCTGTGAAGCCATGTGCCAGCACCATGGTGATCAGCGGCATCACGCCCATCAGGATGGCGGCAGTGCCCGACGGAATGGACTGCTGGCCCCAGGCAATCAGACTGAACGGCAGTGCATTGCCGATCAGGGCACTTGTCGCCAACATCGACCACAAGGCTTTGCCCCTGGGAAAAGCCCGTCTGGTAACTGCCATCACCAGCAGCAGAAACCCTGCCCCGAGACCAAGCCGGACCGCGGTCAAGGTTACCGGGGGGACTTCCGCCACACCGATCTTGATGAAGGCAAACGACGACCCCCAGATCGCTGCCAGCAACAGCAGCAATCCATAGTCAGCAGCATTTGGAAGACGGTGTGCCATGAAGGGTGTCCGAGCCGGTTCTTTAAACCAGCATCTTGCCTTCCTTGTCGATAGCGGAGCCGACTTCCTCATCGGATACATCTTCACCCAGCAGCATTTCATTGTGCGCCTTGCCGGACGGGATCATCGGGAAGCAGTTGGTCAGGTTTGCCACCACGCAATCGAAAATCACCGGACCGGGCGTGTCGATCATCTTCATGATCGCCTCATCGAGTTCATCCGGCTTGGTGCACCGAATGCCGGTTGCGCCATACGCTTCGGCCAGCTTGACAAAATCCGGCATGGCTTCGGTATAGGAATGCGACAGCCGGTTGCCGTGCAGCAATTGCTGCCACTGGCGCACCATGCCCATGTGCGAGTTGTTCAGGATGAATATCTTGAACGGCAGCTCATACTGCACCGCGCACGACATTTCCTGGATCACCATCTGCACTGAAGCATCACCGGCAATGTCGATCACCAGTGAATCGCGGTGCGCAACCTGCACCCCGAGTGCCGCCGGCAGTCCATAGCCCATCGTGCCCAACCCGCCGGAGGTCATCCAGCGGTTCGGCTCTTCAAACCTGTAGAACTGGGCCGCCCACATCTGGTGCTGGCCGACCTCGGTGGTGATATAGGTGTCACGGTCCTTGGTCAGTTCATACAGCCGCTCGACGGCATATTGCGGCATGATCACATGCTTGTTCGGCTTGTATTTCAGGCAATCGACATTGCGCCAGGTGTTGATCGAATTCCACCAGTCCTGCAATGCATGCTTGTCCGGCTCGCCGTTGCGGGCTTTCCACGCCCTGATCATCTGCGCCATGACAGTGCCGACATCGCCTACGACCGGGATGTTCACCTTGATCGTCTTGTTGATCGATGACGGATCAATATCCACATGGATTTTTATCGAGCCCGGCGAGAAGGCGTCGGTTCTGCCGGTGATGCGGTCATCAAACCGCGCGCCCAGGCAAATCATCACGTCGCAATCATGCATCGCCATGTTGGCTTCATAGGTGCCGTGCATGCCCAGCATGCCGAGCCACTGCCTGTCGGAGGCAGGAAAGGCGCCCAGTCCCATCAGGGTTGACGTGATCGGATAACCGGTCATCCGCACCAACTGGCGCAGCAGGTTGGACGCATCCGGCCCGGAATTGATGATGCCACCGCCGGTATAAAACACCGGGCGCTTGGCATTCATCATGACTTCCACAGCCGCTTCAACCGCGGCAGCATCTCCTTCAATGCGCGGTTTGTAGGTCTTGTGCTCGATATTGTCGGGCTTGATATACACGCCGGTGGCAAACTGCACGTCCTTGGGAATGTCCACCACGACAGGGCCAGGCCTGCCGTGCGTGGCGACATAGAAGGCTTCGTGCATGATACGGGCGAGATCGTTGACGTCCTTCACCAGGTAATTGTGCTTGGTGCACGGCCGCGTAATGCCAACCGTGTCACATTCCTGAAAAGCATCATTGCCGATCAGGTGCGTGGGCACCTGGCCGGTGATGCATACCATCGGGATGGAATCCATCAGGGCATCGGTCAGGCCTGTCACTGCATTGGTCGCACCCGGGCCGGACGTCACCAGCACCACACCGCACTTGCCGGTGGAGCGCGCATAACCTTCTGCCGCATGGGTCGCACCCTGCTCGTGGCGCACCAGAATGTGCTCGACATGGTCCTGCTGGAATATCTCGTCATAGATCGGCAGCACCGCCCCGCCGGGATATCCGAACATGTGCTCCACGCCCTGATCCTTTAGCGCCCGCAGCACGATTTCGGCGCCAGTCATCATTTCGGCTTCTTGGGCTTTGGCTGTCATGGTCTCGGACTCTGCTTTTATGTTCATCGTTCCAGGTTCTCTTTTAGGCTCGCTTCAGACAATAAAAAAGGCCCCCGAGGGAGCCAATTTCGCGCACCACCTTATTCAGGTCAGCTTAGACTGACCCGGCGGAGCGCGTTCGTACCACTACTAGAATGTTTTTCATGGTTGCGACCATAAGCGCAATGTTTTGCCTGCGTCAACCTGAGAATGCGCATTATTGTCCGGCAGCCTTATGTCTGACATGCATACGTCAACCAGCGAAAGTCACGCCATGCTGTTGCGACGTCAGGCGGCTGTCGCGCGATTTCACCACCACCGGCTCACCGGCAAGGATTTCCTGACAGCGTTGCAGGACTTCCTCTTCCAGGCGCTGCATCGCCTCTTTTGTATAGAACGTCAGGTGCGGACTGAGCAGCACATTGTCCATGGTGAACAGCTCGCTCAAC
>Ga0316190_10001520_pt1 | contig 16817 bp, 10 predicted proteins | sample Eddworburrow2_MG_FD_204929 | JGI IMG/M metagenome (GOLD analysis project Ga0316190, IMG submission 204929) | Coastal sediment microbial communities from Maine, United States - Eddy worm burrow 2 | ecosystem: Environmental > Aquatic > Marine > Coastal > Sediment | place: USA: Maine | collected... | reverse complement strand
TGGGTGCATGTACCCTTGCTGCTGGTATCTTTCGTTATTGCGGCGTTCACGCGGACTTTAGGGTTTATCTGGCTGGCTTTGCTGGTGGTGATCGCAGAATTGTTGATCGTGTTCACCCGGTTCATTTTTTCATATGAGCAGGCCTATATGGGTGATCTGGTGCGGTTCTGGTACGCTGCCCTGTTTCTGTTTGCCAGTGCCTATACCCTGATTGAGGAAGGCCATGTCCGGGTGGACGTGCTTTATGCGGGCTTCACCACCAGGACCAAGGGCATCGTCAACCATGTCGGATCGATCCTGCTGGGCATGAGTTTGTGCTTTGCAGTTCTGTTTTTCGGCATGGAGGGAAAAGCCAGCGTGATCAACTCGCCATTGCTCAATTTTGAAGTCTCGCAATCGGGCTTTGGCATGTATGTGAAATACATGATGGCAGGTTTTCTGGCGGTTTTCGCCGTGACGATGATGGTGCAGTTTGCCGGCTACCTGCTGGATGCCGTAGCTGATCAACGTAATGAACCCGGCAAGCGTAAGGTCGCTGACGCCGGCGGACACTGAACTGACGAGATTGGGGCAACCTGGATCCAGGTGACCAGACAAACCTGATCTAGTGCTTTGAGGGCAATTCGGATATGGAACTTTTCTTTCTTGCAATGCTGGTGCTGGTCATGGCAACGGCGCTTGGATCGGGCTACCCGGTGGCTTTCGCGCTGCCCGGAGCCGCCATTCTCACCATCAGCGCGGCAGCGGTTTCCGGCTATCTGTTTGCCGGTGACAGCGCGGCCTACTTCGCCCAAGGCTCACCGTCGCAATGGTTGAGCGCCGGGGTCACCAATTTCCGGGGAATTTACTGGGAGGTCGAGCGAGATACGCTGATTGCCATTCCGCTGTTCGTGTTCATGGGCATCATGCTGCAGCGTTCGAAAATCGCAGAAGACCTGCTGGTCACCATGGCTCAGTTGTTCGGTCCGATACCCGGCGGTCTCGGCATATCGGTGGTATTTGTGGGCGCACTGCTGGCGGCTACCACAGGTATTCTGGGCGCAACGGTGGTGGCCATGGGCCTGATCTCGCTGCCGGTGATGATGCGCAACAATTATTCGCACCCGCTTGCCACCGGCACAATTGCAGCCTCCGGCACACTGGGACAGATTATCCCGCCATCCATCGTTCTGATCATTCTGGCTGATCAGCTGGCCAGCGCGGTCGATCAGGCAGATACGACGCGCAAGGCATTGTACAAGGCAACGACGGGCGAGTTCTCGATGCCGTCCGAGTTCGCGGTTACATCAACCAGTGCCGGAGACATGTTCCTGGGGGCATTCATTCCAGGCCTGGTGCTGGTCGGATTGTACATGACATTCATTATGGTACTGGCGCTGATTAAACCGAAGCTGGCTCCCGCAGTGCCGCTGGAAGGGGGCTATGACCGCACCCTGATTGCCAAGGCAATGCTGACGCTGGTGCCGCCGCTGGTGCTGATCTTCATCGTGCTGGGATCCATCATTGCCGGTGTTGCGACAGTGAACCAGGCCGGTGCCATTGGCGCTGCCGGTGCCCTGATCATGGCAGGCTACAGGCTCAAGGAAGGCCAGCCGCGCGCCTATTGGCCGGCCATAATCGCCATGACCGCTGTCGTCTGCATTTTCATATTGTCATCGCAGTTCAACATGAACGTGAAGAACATTCAGACCTCGACCGATGCCCTGGGGATCGGCCTCGGGGTTGTGGCGCTTGGTGCCCTGATCATCGCCCTTTTGTGGAGCGGCAAACGCGCTCTGCAGATTGACAATACTCTGCGCGGCGTGATGCTTGATACAGCCAAGACGACATCACTTGTGTTCATCATTCTGTTGGGCGCGGCGATGCTGACGGCCGCGTTCCGCGCCTTTGGCGGTGAAGAGCTTGTGAAGGAGTTCCTGACCAGCCTGCCGGGCGGTTTCTGGACCCAGTTCATCATCGTGATGGCGGTGATTTTCCTGCTCGGTTTCTTCCTCGACTTCATCGAGATCGCCGTGGTGGTGGTGCCGATCGTGTCGCCGATCCTGTTGGCTGATCCACAGGCAAACATCACTGCCGTCTGGCTTGGTGTGATGATCGGCCTGAACATCCAGACGTCGTTCCTGACCCCCCCGTTCGGCTTCGCGCTGTTCTACCTGCGCGGAGTGGCACCGGCTGCGGTGAAAACCACATCGATCTACAAGGGCGTCGTGCCGTTTATCGGGCTGCAACTGCTTGCCCTCAGCATTGTCGGCTACTTCCCAAGCCTGGTGAATTACCTGCCGACCAGACTGTCATTGCTGGGCGAGCAGGCACCGCCGCCGATCAATCCGAAACTGCAGACCTGTATCGAAGAAACCGTGTTTGTCCAATTCCAGAGCGGTGGTGATCGCATCAGGTCAGCCATAGGTGAAGCGAAAAATCTCAATGTGTCGAGCCTGCCGCCGAAGCTGGCTAAATCGTTCGGGGACAGCCTTGCCAAGGCCGAAAACACCTTCAAGCTGCTGGATGACATCAAGGCTACCGAAGTGTCTCTGAAACAGGCAGTTCCGGCCTATTCGCCCCTGCATGTCCGGGTGCGGCAAATTCAGCGTGATATCCGCAAGGCGCAAGAGGAAGTGAAACTATTGCGCACGACACTGAGCCGGACCCGCGGCGATGATGATGCGGCCAAGTCAGCGCGTGTACGCCTGCAGGCCAGAATTGACAGGGACATGGCCGAAGTCGAACGCCTTGAAGCCGAGATACCGGCGGAATGGGAAGAGAAAAACAAGGCATTCAAGCTGTTGCTGAATGCCGACAAGAAAGCCCGTACGACCTACCGGCGCAACACGGATCAGTCCTACAAGCCGGTGACCGTAATCGCGGAGATTCTCGAGACTACCGATGCGTTGAGCGAGCTTGCGCCAGACGTTGCGGCACTGACGAAGCTGGCAGATGCCGGTGACGCTGCCGGTGCGGAAGAGGCCGCAAAAGCCCTTACTGTGAAGCTTGGCCCGATAGCCGGTACCAATGACCTCAACAAGGCATTGCGGCTGGTGTCGCGTCATGCGGCCAGGTCACCGGACGATGTGCCGGCGTTGAAGAACCTCGTGGTGGAAACAAGCAGGGTCTATGATGACGAAGTGCGGTGGCGCACGGCTGCAAAGGCTGATCTTGCAGACGGTCTCGGCAAGTACGATGCCGCGATCAGGAACACCATTGGCCTGCGCTCCCTGAGGCGTCTGCCTGAAGATACCGCACTCAATGTCGCTGCATGCATGTCGCATCACACTGATGTGTCGCTGAGCTTCTGACGGAGGCCTGATGCACGCCAGCAAACTGTTTGATCTGTCCGGCGAAGTCGCGCTGGTCACCGGTGCGTCTTCCGGACTGGGAGAACGGTTTGCCGAAGTACTGGCAGCCCATGGCGCCAGTGTTGTGGTTGCTGCACGGCGTGCTGACCGCCTGGCGTCACTTGTTGAGCGAATAACCGATGCGGGCGGTAAAGCCCGGGCGGTAGAACTGGACGTCTCGGACCAGGGCGCAATTGCAGGTGCTTTTGACGCGGCTGAAAGCGCGTTTGGTACTGTTACGATACTGGTCAACAATGCCGGTGTCGCCGGCAACAAGGCGGTATTCGACATGACGCCGGAGGACTGGCGCAATGTCATGTCCGTCAATCTGGACGGGGTGTGGTTTGCCGCCCAGGAAGCGGCGCGCCGGATGAAGGATGCGGGCCGGCAGGGCAATATAATCAATATCGCCTCGGTATTGTCATTCAGGGCTGCGCGCACGGTTGTTGCCTATGCCGCTTCAAAGGGAGCAGTGCTGCAGTTGACCCGCAACCTGGCGCTGGAATTTGCTCGCTACAATATTCGCGTCAACAGTATCGCGCCGGGATATATTCTGACCGAGATCAACAAGGAATATTTTGAATCAGATGACAGTGCTGTGATGATCAAGCGTATTCCTCAACGCCGCATTGGCGATGTATCGGATCTGGACGGTACGCTGCTGCTGCTGGCTTCAAACAAGGCCTCAGGCTACATGACCGGAAGCACGGTGGTGGTCGATGGCGGTCATCTTCTGCCGGTCGACTAGAAACCTAATTCAGCTACGACATTTCAGGGCCCGAAAGGCAGGACAATGGATTTCACAATCTCACCGGAACTCGACAAACTCAGGCTGCGGGTGCGGGACTTCATTGCAGGCGAGGTGCTGCCGCTTGAAGACAACAAGGACAATTACAACGAGTTTGAAAATATCCGGCTGTCGCTGCTGAAGCCATTGCGTGAAAAAGCCCGCAAGGAGGGCTTGTGGGCGCCGCAAATGCCGCGAGAGCGCGGCGGGCTGGGATTGAGCGTTGCCGAATGGGCGGTGTTCTACGAAGAAGCTGCCCGGTCGATTTTCGGACCCGTCGTGCTGAACTGCCAGGCGCCGGATGACGGCAACATGTCGGTGCTCAACAAGGTGCTGGCGAGCGATGAAATGAAGGACAAGTGGCTGCAGCCGATCATTGACGGTGACGTGCGGTCTTCCTTCGTGATGACGGAACCTGCGCCCGGCTCAGGCTCAGATCCCGGCGGCATGATGCTGACCAATGCCGAGCGCAAGAACGACCGCTACATCATTTCAGGACGCAAATGGTATATTTCAGGTGCTGCCGTTGCGTCTCACTTTATCCTGATGGCGCGGACGTCAGATGATCCGCGCAATGGCCTGTCAGCCTTTCTGTTCCACAAGGATGATCCGGGATGGCGCATCATTCGCCGCATCGGCAATATGGGGCCGGATGAACATGGCGGTGTATGCGAGCTTGAATTTGACGGGCTCGAGATACCGATGGCCAACCGGCTGATGGAAGAAGGCGATGGCCTGAGACTGACCCAGATGCGGCTTGGCCCTGCACGGCTTACCCACTGCATGCGCTGGCTTGGCATGGCCAAGCGGTGCATGGAAATCGCCAATGGCTATGTTTCGCAACGCGAAGCGTTTGGCGCCAAGCTGGTTGAGCGCGAATCCATCCAGATCATGATGGGCGATGTGGCGGCTGCGATACAGACCGGGAAGTTGCTGACCATGCATGCAGCCTGGTTGATCGACCAGGGTGACAAGGCGCAGCGGGAAGTATCGATGGCCAAAATCCATGTCGCAGATACGCTGCACCAGGCGGCTGATACGGCACTGCAGCTGATGGGCGCAAAAGGCTATTCCGAAGACAGCGTGGTCGAATGGATTTACCGCTATGCCCGGTGTGCCAGACTGGTGGACGGCGCATCGGAAGTTCACAAGATGGTGCTGTCACGTCACTATCAGAAACGCGGCAATGACTTCTGGGACTGGCCGGTTGGGGATCAGGGTAATAGTTAAAATTCTACCTATCGGGTTAAGCGCTGTTTGGTAACAGTTGATCTATTCTGATTGCAGAATTTCCAAAAAGGGGTTTTGCAGGAAGATGGTTCTCGGTCGGATGATAGATGTGGTTCTTGCGGTTGCTGCGGCAACCTGGATCGCGGTTGCCGGCATGACCGGTGAGGTCAAGGCGGCTGCGTACGACACGTCGCGTCTGGACAGAATGCCCGACTTTTCCCAAACCGATCGAAGGTTGAACCTGCCCGGCGGCGGTTCGCATTATTGTGTGCCGGTTGCGACTGCCAATGTCCTGGTCTGGCTGGCCGAACAGCGCGGGTACAAGAAACTGTTGCCGGTACAGGGTCTGACGACAATCGAAAAGGTTGCAAGCGTCGCAACCGAGCTGGGCAGCGACAACCTGATGTCGACAGCGCCGAAAGGCGGCACGAACCTGCAGAAATTTGTTGACGGATTGTCGGCGTTCATAAGGAAGTCCGGTTATCGCCCGTCGCTTGAAGCTCATAGTCCCTGGAGCTACCGCAATGTCACGCGTAACCATACCGGTGCGCCTGACATGTACAAGATCAGGTCAGAGTTCGCACGCGGCGCGGGTGTCTGGATTTCGGTTGGCTTCTTCAAGGAGGGCAACCGGTCTGGTGATTTTCAACGGGTTGGCGGCCATATGACGACCATGGCCGGTTTCGGTGTCAATGAGCGCGGTGCAACCGATCGTGATGTGATCATTCTGCATGATCCTGATGACGGTCACAGGGCCAGCGTGCAACGCCGCTATCTGCATCCGGAGCGTATCCGGAACGCAGTTCATGTTGACAGTAACGGCAGGCAGATTGCCCGTCTCGACGACTTTCTCGATGTGTCCAGCTCGTTCAATATGCGCCAGGGCTATCGGGCCATACTGATGCATGTCTTCGTTCTGGACATGTGATCGATCAGGTCAGTAGTCCGACCGCTGCTCCCAACGCCGCACATACCCCCAGAGTCTTTACCAGCCCGGCGTGCAGCTTCAAGAGCATGACAGCTGAAAAGACAAACATTCCAAGCGCCGCAATATTGATGCTGGACCAGACCGGCCAGGTCATTGTGACCGGACCTGTCTCGATCCTTGTCAGATCTGCAAACAGCACATGCAGCCCGAACCATAATGCCAGGTTTGCAATGACGCCGACGACACCTGCCGTAATGGCGCTCAAGGCGCCGGAAAGCCGCGGCATGTTGGCCAGTCGTTCAATATAGGGAGCGCCTGCGAATATCCACAGGAAACACGGCGCAAAGGTCACCCACAGCGCCATTGCGGCCGCCGCCAGTCCGCCGGTTATGGAGCCTTGCAGCCCGGAGGCGCGAAACCCCGCCATGTAGCCGACGAACTCTGTCACGAGGATCAGCGGTCCGGGCGTGGTTTCAGCCAGGCCCAGCCCGTCGACCATTTGCGGTGCGGTGAGCCAGCCGTGATTTTCGACCGCCTGCTGACCCATATAGGCCAGCACGGCATAGGCGCCGCCAAAGGTCACGACGGCGAGCTTGGAGAAGAACAGCCCCAACGACACCAGCAGGTGATCGGGATAGGTGGCCAGGGCGATAACGGCGATCGGCGTAAACCAGATGACCAGCCAGATCGCAACGGTGCGTACAGTCTGCATCGGCGGTACCGGTGTGACCTCTTGCAACGCGGTGTCAGGTGCATCTCCCTTTGTCATCACATAGCCGGTGATTCCGGCAACCGCGATCACGGCCGGGAACGGTATGTTGAAAACGAACAGGGCAAGAAAAGCCGCAATGGCAACCATCCAGTGCCAGGGCAGGTTCAAGGCGCGGCGTGAAACTTTCAGCAGGGCTTCAAGAACAATTGCGAGTACGGCAGCCTTGATGCCGAAGAACACCGCTTCAACCAAAGGCAGTCTGCCGAACAGTGAATAGAGCACCGAGATGATGAGTACGACGGCAGCACCGGGCAACACAAACAGCAGGCCGGCCATCAGGCCGCCGCGCACACCGTGCAGGCGCCAGCCGGCATAGGTGGCAAGCTGCATGGCTTCCGGGCCGGGCAGCAACATGCAGAAGTTGAGGGCGCGCAGATAGTCCTGCTCGCTCAGCCACGGGCGCTGTTCCACCAGTTCACGATGCATCAATGCGATCTGCCCTGCCGGGCCGCCAAAGGAGAGGCAGCCGATGCGTGCAAAAACACGCATGGCCTCACGAAATGAAGTTGTGGGTTCATTTATCATTGCTGTTTCCCCTCAATTTGCCATCGGCTGCCAGCCATGGGTTTCGTTGCCCACCAGCTTCAGGCGTGCGTAGAGCGCGTCGTAAACCGGATACCCCAGCCGCATTACATCATGGTCGGTTTTGCCCAGGATGGAATTACCCAGCATGACGGACAACAGCCCGGCTGCCTCCGGAGCCAGATCATTTCTGTCGGTATCGGCACCGCGCACGATGGTTGCCAGTTGAGTCAGAACCGGATCATTCAGGTCAAATTCGCGCAATAGTGTGTCAAAACTGCAAAGATCGCCATCGTGCTCAATGACAGCGCCGGGTGTGTCGAAGGCGGTGCCTGAAAGTTCGTCCGCAATATCAATAACCCATTCTGTTTCGGCAAAATGAAACACTGCGTCCGGGTCAATGTAGCGGGTTATCAGCCATGGGCATGCAACGCGGTCAATCTTGGGGTTGATGCGTGTAACCCAGGTGCTCGGCGTGGCGGCGACCGGACACAGCCGGCTTTGCCCGACGGTCGGCAGGCCTGCCTCAATCCAGCCGTCCATACCGCCTGCCAGTGCGCGGGCATTGTACCCCTTCTCCCTGAGCAGGGCAGTGGCGATCTGCGATACATTGTGACCGTGCATGCAGTTCAGCACGATCAGATTGTCTCGAGACAAACCATCAGCCCAGTCGAGTGCCTCGACGTGGTTGCGCCAGCGGCTGCCCGGCAGAAATCTCGAAGCTGTTTCGATGGCTGGTGGCCGGCGCACATCGAAAATGCGAACCGGTTCGGCAGTTGCCAGGCGGTATGAAAGATCTTCAGCGGAAATAAAAAAAGTCGCCCATATTGCGGGTTCCCTCCATAACAGAGTGAACGGCGCTTGGGCGACTTGCCTGACGGGGTGGCCAATATAACCCCGTACCGGAAAACTAGTTCATTGACTGCCCTGCGGCAAGCGATTTCATAAGATCAGGATGACTTTTGGTTGAGAAAACCAAAAGTCATAAACCTGATCGCTTCTAATCTGATAGAGCAACTTTATGGGTTCTCTTGAACCCATGTTGCTCTATACGGGTCCGGTGCTTGCCGAAGTCCGGGCTTTGGCACAAACTGGAACAGGTTTACGGGGCCGGTTGAAACCATATCGGACTTGTAATGAAAGTTGATTTGACGCGCGGACGAAAAATATGTCAGCATTACTGACCTTTTTCGAATTCTACGGAGTATGAGTAATGGCATTGAAGCCGGTAAAGCTCGACGATAAATTCGACCTTTCGAAATCGCATGTCTTCATGACCGGGACCCAGGCAATTGTGCGGCTGACGCTGATGCAGCATGCACGCGATAAGCGTGAAGGCCTGAATACCGCCGGCTATGTGACGGGCTATCGCGGCTCACCGGTCGGCGGGCTCGATCAGCAGTTCATGAGGTCGGTGAAATACACCGAACCTGCCAATGTTCGCTTTGAACCGGGTATCAATGAAGATCTGGCTGCAACCGCAATCTGGGGTGCCCAGCAGGCGGAAATGCGCGGCGAGGGTGCCTATGACGGGGTGTTTTCGATCTGGTATGGCAAGGGCCCCGGCGTTGACCGCACAGGTGATGTGCTGCGTCATGCCAATTCCGCAGGCTCCTCCAGATATGGCGGCGTGCTGGCGCTGATGGGTGACGATCACGGCGCTGAAAGCTCCACGGTTCCCCACCAGTCAGAATTTGCCATGATGGATGCGATGATCCCGATCCTGCACCCGGCAGGTTTGCAGGAAATCCTTGATTACGGCGTCTATGGTTTTGCGCTGTCGCGTTATTCGGGATGCTGGGTCGGTCTCAAGTGCGTGCACGACAATATCGAGTCGGCCGGTATTGCAGACGGCTCCGTGGATCGCGTCAAAATCAATTTGCCCAAGGATTTTGAGATGCCGGAAGACGGGCTGAATATCCGCCCGTCCGATGATCGTTTTGAACAGGAGTACCGGCTGCACAATCACAAGCGGTATGCCGCGGTGGCATTTGCGCGGGCCAACAAGCTCGACAAGATCATCCTGTCCGGCGGCAAGACACCGAAGATCGGTATCGTGTCCACGGGCAAGAGTTACCTGGATGTGCGCCAGGCGCTTGATGATCTGGGTATTGACGAGGTGGCGTCCTCGAAACTCGGTTTGCGGCTCATGAAGGTGGCCATGGTCTGGCCGCTGGACCCGCAGATCGTGGACGATTTTGCCCAAGGCCTTGATCTCGTCATCGTGGTTGAAGAAAAACGCTCGCTGCTGGAGAGCCAGATCCGTGAGCAGCTATGCAACGATGCCAAAGCGCCGATAGTTATCGGCAAAAAGGACGAAAAAGGAAACACCCTGTTTCCGGCCTGGGGAACACTGGAACCCAACCAGATGGCCATCGCGGTTGCTGACCGGTTGCTGAAGAAGCGCAAGTCGAAACCGGTGGAAGACCGCCTTGCTGTCATCAAGGCCTCCATGGCCAATGTCAGCAACTCGCCAAACCTTGCTGAGCGCATTCCGTATTTCTGTTCCGGCTGTCCGCACAATTCATCGACAGTGCTGCCGGAAGGCGGCCGCGGTTATGCGGGTATCGGGTGCCACTGGATGGTGCAGTATATTCCCGAACGCAATACCGAAGGTGCCACCCACATGGGTGGTGAGGGCGCCAACTGGATTGGCGAGGCGCCGTTTTCAAAGCGCAAGCATGTGTTCCAGAACCTGGGCGACGGCACCTACAATCATTCCGGCCTGATGGCCATTCGCGCCGCTGTCGCCTCCGGCGTGAACATGACCTACAAGATCCTGTTCAACGATGCCGTTGCCATGACCGGCGGGCAAACCCATGAAGGCGGACTGACCGTGCCGCAGATCGCCCACCAGGTGCGGGCGGAAGGCGTTGACCGCATTGCCATCGTAACCGACGAGCCGTGGAAATATCCATCAAACGTGGGTTTCCCGGATCGTGTCAGCGTGCATCACCGGTCTGAACTGCAAGCGGTCCAGAAAGAGATGATGGAAGTGCCGGCCATCTCCTGCATCATTTACGACCAGACCTGCGCTGCAGAAAAACGCAGGCGGCGCAAGCGCGGCACATTTCCGGATCCGAACCGGCGCGTATTCATCAATGAGCTGGTGTGTGAAGGCTGCGGCGATTGCGGTGTGCAGTCGAACTGCGTGGCTATCGCGCCGTCCGAAACCGAGTTTGGCCGCAAGCGCCAGATTGATCAGTCTGCATGCAACAAGGACTTTTCCTGCCTGAAAGGGTTCTGTCCGAGCTTTGTCACCATTGAAGGGGGCGAGTTGATCAAGGGGGTATCAAACCCGGTCAACACCGAAGCAACGCCGTTCCCGGTCCTGCCAGCGCCTGAGCAGGTCGCGCTGGATCAGCCATGGGCAATGATGATTACCGGGATCGGCGGCACCGGTGTCGTCACCATTGGCCACCTGATCGGCATGGCGGCAAACCTTGACGGCAAGGGTGTTGCCATGATCGACATGGCGGGCCTGTCGCAGAAAAACGGTGCTGTGGTCACACACCTGAAGCTGGCACAGACGCAGGACGAGATTGCGTCCATCCGGATTGCTGCAGGCGGTGCGGATGTGCTCTTGGGATGCGATATTGTCACGTCTGCATCAGAGCGGATTTTATCCGGCGCCTCGCGGACCCGCACACATGCAATCGTCAATTCACACGAAGTGATGCCGGCCCAGTTTACCCGTGATGCAGACTTCAATCTGCCCGGTTCCCAGATGCAGGTGCAGATTGAAGCCCGCACGAAACAGGGTGCGACCAAGTTCATTGACGCGACCCGCATTGCCAGCGCCTTGCTGGGCGATTCCATTGCGTCGAACCTGTTCACGCTTGGATATGCCTGGCAGCAGGGCCTGGTACCGGTGTCGGAAGATGCCATCAATCGCGCCATTGAGCTTAATGGCGTGGCCGTCAAGATGAACCAGCAGGCGTTCTTGTGGGGCAGGCGCGCGTCCCACGACCTGGCGGCGGTTGAGGCGGTGCTGTCTGCCGGAACCAAACAGGCCGAGGAAGGGCCCAGGACACTGGACGATGAGATCAACCGGTGCGTGGAGTTTCTGACCGGCTATCAGAACGCCGCTTATGCGGAGACCTACAGAAGCTTTGTTGAGGATGTGAGGTCACGTGAAGCGAAAGCCGTCAAGGGATCTGAAAAACTGACCGCGGCGGTCGCGCGGTATCTCTTCAAGCTGATGGCCTACAAGGATGAGTATGAGGTTGCCCGGCTTTACTCCGACGGGTCGTTTGCAAAATCTGTCGCGGCCAAGTTCAAGGGTGATTATGAGGTTCGCCACCATCTGGCGCCGCCCGTGCTGGCAAAGCGCGATCCGGAGACCGGGCACTTGCAGAAACAGGAATATGGTCCCTGGATGATGCAGGCGTTTTCTGTCCTGGCGAAACTGAAAGGGTTGCGCGGCACGGCATTTGATCCGTTTGGCCGAACCGAAGAGCGCCGCATGGAGCGTCAGTTGATCACGGATTACCGCGACACGCTGTCTGTGGTAGTGTCGGGTCTCAAGCCTGCCAACCTGGATCTTGCTGTCGAGATCGCCTCGGTGCCGGAAGGCATTCGCGGTTATGGACATGTGAAAGAACGCCATGTTGCCGAAGCAAAGACAAGTGAAGCAACGCTGCTCGATGCCTACAAGGCCGGCAAGTCCCGGGCACCGGTGTTCCTGGCTGCAGAGTAATATGGACCCGATAGCGACGGCATTGTCATGACCCCTGATGAACTGGCTGACATTGCGGTCTGGGCCGGTGAACTGACCCGGGAGGAACTGGCGCATGCAGCGTCCGGTGTCAGGATGAAAAGCTTTGAGCGAGGTCAGCATGTGGCGCATTTCTCCGACCGGGTTGATGCCTGGCACGGCGTCATCGACGGTGTCCTGCGCATAGGACATGTGTCAGATACCGGCCAGGTGGCCGGCGTGTCCGCCATTTTGGGCGGTGGCTGGTTCGGCGAAGGCTCGATCATCAAGGACGAGGCGCGGCGCTATGATGTTGCCGCAGTGACCGATGCTGAGGTGGCAATCATGCGTGGAGACACCTTTCGCTGGCTGTTTACCAACTCGGTGGGTTTCAACCAGTTCCTCGTGCAATTGCTGAATGAGCGGTTGGGGCAGTTTATTGCCATCGTCAGCCGCGACCGGACCAGTAGTGCAGTGGTGCGGTTGGCGCACACCATAGCGGCAATGTACAATCCGGTCCTGTTTCCACGTACGCCACCTGTGATTGAAATGCCGCAGGAAGATCTCGGCCTGTTTGCCGGTATTTCGCGCCAGATTACCAACAAATCACTGCATACGCTTGCCGATGACGGTCTCATTCAACTCATGCCGACCGGCCTGAAAGTACTGGATATTGAGGGATTGAAAGATTACGGCGGGTGAGTGAAGTCTCATCTAGATCAGGATGATTTTTGGTTGAATCAACAAAAAAATCATAAACCTGATGGCTTTGGAAATGACCGAGCAACTTTATGGGTTCATCTGAACCCATGTTGCTCTAGGCCCAATCTGAGATCATAGAACACAAGAATATGGTCTGTCTGTCAACTCAGTACTGGTGCGCAGCATTTTTTTTCTGCACACTCACCTCCAATCATCGGCACAAAGACCGGTAAATGGAAGTGAACAAGCAGCTTGCTGAGGGCTGCCTGTCAGGGTGGAAATGACATATGACTGCTGAAGCGCGTGACGCGTCGGTGCACGACACGATTCCAAAACTGTTATTGCGAAATGCCAAGATCAGGGGCGCGCGTCCCGCGATGCGTGAGAAGGATCTGGGCATCTGGCAGACCTGGAGCTGGGCTGAAACGCTGGAGGAAATCCGCGACCTGGCCTTGGGTCTGCGGGTGCTGGGCCTGAAGCGCGGTGACCGGGTGGCGATTGTCGGCGACAACCGGCCACGGCTGTACTGGGCGATCTGTTCGGCCCAGTCGCTCGGCGCAATCCCGGTGCCGGTGTATCAGGACTCGGTGGCCGAAGAGATGGGCTATGTGCTGGATCATGCCGGCGTCAAATTTGCCGTGGTGGAAAACCAGGAGCAGGTCGACAAGCTTCTGGAAATCCGTGAAACCTACAAGAATCTCAAGGAAATCGTATTCGACGAGGAACGCGGTCTGCAGAACTATGATGTTGACGGCGTGCGCTCGTATGCGACGGTACAGCAGCTTGGCCGCGACAGCGGTGTGGGTGAAGATGTATGGCGCAGCGAGATTGCCAAGGGCAAAGCGGAAGACACTGCGATCATCCTGTACACGTCAGGCACGACCGGCCGCCCCAAGGGAGTGGTGCTGACGCAGGGTGCGTGTGTCTGGGCTGCAGACACGGCTGAAAAATTCGACAATCTTACCGAGAAGGAAGAGGTCATTGCCTATCTTCCGATGGCCTGGGTCGGGGACCATGTGTTCTCCTATGCCCAATCCTATGTTTCAGGATATTGCGTCAACTGCCCGGAGAGCCCGGAAACGATTATCGTCGACCGGCGCGAGGTTGGCACGACCTACGCATTTGCGCCGCCGCGAATTTATGAAAACCTGATTACCCAGACCACTGTCGCCATGGAAGACGCCAGTGCGATCAAGAAGAAAATGTTCGAGTACTTTCTAGGCGTGGCACGTGAGTACGGCGAAGACATTCTCAACGGCAAGTCCGTGCCGCTGATGGCCAGAGTGAAATACTGGCTGGGTAATTTCATGGTGTATGGCCCGCTGAAAAACCGTTACGGCCTCAGCAAGGTGCGTATCGGGTATACTGCGGGTGAAGCGATCGGGCCTGAAATATTCAAGTATTACCGGGCGCTCGGCATCAATCTCAAACAGCTCTATGGACAGACCGAGGCAGCGGTTTACATCACCGGTCAGCCTGATGGCGAGATTTATGCCGACACGGTCGGCACACCCATGGGCGGTGTGGAAATCAAGATCGCCGACAGTGGTGAAGTGATGTACCGCTCGCCGGGCATCTTCACCGAGTACTACAAGAACAAGGAAGCCACCAGGGATACCAAGACCGCGGATGGCTGGGTGCATTCCGGTGATGCCGGCTTCATCGATGACAATGGTCACCTGAAGATTATCGACAGGGCAAAGGATGTGGGCCATTTGAATGACGGCACACTGTTCCCGCCGAAATATATTGAGAACAAGCTGAAATTCTTCCCGAACATCAAGGAAGCCGTCGCGTTCGGCGATGGCCGGGACGAAGTGACGGCGTTTATCAATATTGACCTGACATCGGTGGGATCCTGGGCGGAACGCAATAATGTCGTCTATGCCAGCTACCAGGAACTGGCAGGCCATGCTGACGTCTACAAGATGATTGAAGAGCACGTCGATGCGGTGAACCGGGAACTGTCGCGGGAAGAGCGTGTTGCCGGTGCACAGATTTCGCGCTTTTTGATACTGCACAAGGAACTGGATCCTGATGACGGCGAGATCACCCGCACCGCAAAGGTGCGCCGCTCGCTGGTCAATGAGCGCTATGCGGTGCTGATCGATGCCCTGTATGACCCGTCCAGGAAGCGCCAGAAGATCAAGACCGAGGTTACCTTTGAAGACGGCAGACGCGGCGACATTGAAGGTGATGTCGAAATCAGGGACATGAAACTGCATGCCATTGACCGGGCAAGCTTCAAGGAGGCTGCAGAATGAATGTGGCGGTGAAACCGGCTGCGGCAGGCAATGACAGCGCAAATGCGCCGGAAGTCATGCTCGATATACGCAATGTGTCATTGTCGTTCGGTGGTGTGCACGCCATCAAGGATGTGAGCTTCAACATCAACAAGGGTGAAATTCGCGCGATCATCGGCCCCAACGGGGCCGGCAAGACCTCGATGCTGAACGTGATCAACGGTTTCTATCATCCGCAGGTCGGTGAAATCACCTTCAAGGGTGAAACCCGAGCCCAGATGCGGCCCTATGTTGCCGCCACTCAAGGCATTGCCCGCACGTTCCAGAACGTTGCGCTGTTTCGCGGCATGTCGACGCTCGACAACATCATGTCCGGGCGCACGCTGAAAATGCACAGGAACTTCTTCTGGCAGATGCTGCGCTTCGGTCCGGCCATGCAGGAAGAGGTCGAGCACCGTGAACGGGTCGAGGAAATCATCGACTTCCTGGAGATCCAGCATATCAGGCGCACACCGGTTGGCCGTCTGCCGTACGGACTGCAAAAACGGGTTGAACTGGCTCGCGCCCTGGCCATGGAGCCGGAACTCTTGCTGCTTGATGAGCCGATGGCCGGCATGAACCTTGAAGAAAAAGAAGACATGTCGCGCTTCATTCTCGATGTGAACGACCAGTTCGGCACAACGATTGCGCTGATCGAGCATGATATGGGCGTGGTGATGGATCTGTCGACACGGGTGGTGGTGCTGGATCATGGCGAAAAGATCGCCGACGGCACACCGGCAGAGGTCAGCTCCAATCAGGATGTGATTGATGCTTATCTCGGCGTAGCGCACTGACAGGTCAGGGGAACAGGAAATAATGGATATTCTTTACAACATTCTGATCGACCCGTTTGTACAGATGGGCTCTGCGCCGGACTTCTTCCTGCAGGTCTTGTGGTCGGGGTTTGTGGCGGGAACGCTGTACTCGCTGATCGCGCTGGGCTTCGTGCTGATTTTCAAGGCATCCGGCGTGTTCAACTTCGCGCAGGGCATCATGGTAGTGTTTGCAGCACTGACCCTGGTTGGTCTTTACCAGGCAGGCGTGCCGGCATGGGGTGCACTGATCCTGACCATCGGCGCGATGTTTGTGCTGGCGTGGCTGGTGGAACGCATTGTGCTGCGTAACCTGGTGAACCAGGAGGAAATCATCCTGTTCATGGCCACCATCGGGCTGAACTATTTTCTCATCGGGTTTGGCGAATATGTGTTCGGCGGTGAGCCGAAACCGATGATTGCCGCGGAACTCGGGCTGCCGACCGGATCGACGACATTTGAACCGTTTGGCGGCATTGTCATCATCGAGCATCTCGATGTGGCTGCTGTGATCATGGCGATCGTCCTGGTGACGGCGCTGGCGATCTTCTTCAACAAGACCCGCATCGGCAGGGCCTTGCGCGCTGTGGCCGATGACCATCAGGCGGCCTTGTCGGTCGGTATATCTCTCAACCAGATCTGGGTGATCGTGTGGTTTGCAGCCGGTATCGTGGCGCTGGCCACCGGCATCATGTGGGGTGCCAAGTCGGACGTGTCGTTTGCCTTGCAGATTGTTGCACTGAAAGCCCTG
>Ga0316190_10001519_pt1 | contig 16821 bp, 15 predicted proteins | sample Eddworburrow2_MG_FD_204929 | JGI IMG/M metagenome (GOLD analysis project Ga0316190, IMG submission 204929) | Coastal sediment microbial communities from Maine, United States - Eddy worm burrow 2 | ecosystem: Environmental > Aquatic > Marine > Coastal > Sediment | place: USA: Maine | collected... | reverse complement strand
TGGTTTCGGCGACTTGGCACATCGAAAGCGATGACCGAATGCCCCTCCTCGACAAGGCGTTCGACCGCCTCTTGCCCAAGCCGCCCAAACGCCCCAGTCACCAACACCCGCATCCGCGCAGGCTGACCTGCAGCACCCCCGGCATCAAATTGAAACACATTCTCCTTCCTGTTAGGGTCCCACACCTTCAGAGAAGGGGTCTGACCCCGTTTTTCATTTTGTGGGGTTTAGGAGCTGGTGATGAAGCTTGGTTTGACGCTTGGGTATGCCGGTCCTCAGTTGAACACGACGGTCCAGGACCTCGTGAACATGGAGAAGATCGGCGAGGTCGAGCGGCTTGGGTACGACTCAATCTGGACCGCGGAGTCCTGGGGGAATGATGCGGTTACGCCGCTTGCTTGGGTTGGTTCGCAGACCTCCACGATCAAGCTCGGCACTGCCATCATGCAGCTACCGGGGCGCTCGCCCGCGAATGCGGCGATGACGGCCATTACGATGGACACGCTCTCGAACGGGCGGTTCATCATGGGGCTCGGGACCTCGGGGCCGCAGGTCGTCGAAGGTTGGCACGGCGTGCCCTTCAACAAGACGCTCACCTGGCTTCGCGAATACGTCACCATCGTGAAGCAGATATTCGCCCGCGAAGCCCCTCTCGAATTCGACGGCGTAAGGTACCAAATCCCGTATCGCGGCGAAGGTTCGTCGGGTCAGGGCAAGCCACTCAAGAGCATGGTGCACGGTCGCCCCGACATTCCGGTCTACACGGGCTCCATGGCGCCAAAGTCTCAGGTGATGTCCGCCGAAATTGCCGACGGCTGCTTGCTCACTTGCATGCACCCGGACCGTTCCGACGTGCTGATGGAGAACTTCAATCAGGGCTTCGAGAAGGCTGGCAACGGCAAGGGGATCGAAAACTTCGACATCGCCCCAACCGTCGTGGTCGTCATCGGAGACCCGCAGTACGCGATGACGCCTTGCAAGATGCAGCTCGCGCTCTACATCGGGGGCATGGGCTCGAAGAATAAGAACTTCTATAAGGACTATTTGAGTCGAGTGGGCTTCGAAGAGGCCTGCGAGAAGGTTCAGACGCTATTCCTCAACGGCAAACGCAACGAAGCCATTGCGGCGGTTCCTGACGAGATGGTCGATGCGCTGTACCTCGTCGGCTCCAAAGACCGGATTCGCGATCGATTCCAACGCTGGAAAGACTCGCCGGTCGGAACCTTGATGGTCGGTTCGCAGGACATGGACACGCTCCGGTTCGTAGCCGAGCTCAACTCGTGAGGCGGCGATGAAGATTGGGATCGTAGGTGGCACCGGTCGCGAGGGACGCGGTTTAGGTGTTCGCTGGGCCAAGGCAGGACACGACGTGTTCATTGGATCTCGCCAAGAGGAGAAGGGGGTCGCTAAGGCAGCGGAGTTCTCCGAGGAGTTCGGAGTCGCCCTGCAGGGCGGCGACAACGTAGCCGCATGCAATCACGCAGAGCTGATCATCGTCACGGTGCCGTACAGCGCGCATCGCCCGACGCTCCAATCGATCAAAGACGCGGTGGGCGACAAGGTCATCGTGGACATCACGGTACCGATTCAGCCGCCCAAGGTCCGGTCCGTGAACCTGCCCGAGGGGCAAGCAGCGGCGCTAGAGGCGCGTGCGCTCCTCAACGAGAGCACGCGGCTCGTAGCGGCCTTGCACCACATTAGCTCCGAGCACTTGAGCGACCCGGGTCACACGTTCGACTGTGACGTGCTGGTATGCGGCGACGACAAGGAGGCGCGCGCTTCGGTCATCGCGCTCATCTCGGACTTGGGGCTTCGTGGCATCGACGCGGGGGTCCTCAAGAACGCCATCGCCCTCGAGTCGCTCACGCCGGTCTTGTTGCACATCAACCGCCGCTACAAGAGCGTCGGCTCGGGCATTCGAATTACGGGCATCCCGGAGTCGGAATGAGCCACGGCGAGCCAGTTTCGGGCGACCTTCGTGTCGGCTCGGAGCTCCTGGTTCGCGCCCTAACCGGGCTGCCGACGATCGACCCAGGCGACGACCTATTCGAGGTCATCGTCTCGGCTCTCGCGCGCACCGAGATCGAGCTCACCGACGGAGACGTGGTCGTGATCGCAAGCAAGATCGTCTCGCGCGCGGAAGGCTGCTTCATCGACTTGGGAGCCATCGTCCCTAGCGCCAAAGCTGAGGAACTCGGCACTGAGGTCGACAAGGACCCACGTCTGGTAGAGCTCATTCTTCGTGAAAGCACCGGGATTTCGCGCAAGACGACCGGCGCGCTCATTGTGCGGCATCGACTGGGGTTCGTATCCGCCAACGCAGGAATCGACGCGAGCAACGCCGCGACCTCCGGCGCGCCCGAGGGCACGGGCCCGTGGGTCCTCACCCTGCCGCGTGACCCAGACGCGACCGCGGCGGCACTTCGAACCAAGCTCGAGGAACGGTTCTCCGCGAGCCTCGGCGTCCTCATCACGGATTCCTGGGGCCGGCCTTTTCGACGAGGCACGGTGGGCTTCGCTGTCGGTGTATCGGGCGTGCCTCCAGTCTGGGATCGTCGCGGCGCCGTCGATCGGCACGGCCGCGTGCTCGAGGCCACCGAGTCCGCGGTTGCCGATTCGATCGCCGCGGCTGCGGATCTCGTGGCGGGCCAGGCCGACGAAGGGCGTCCACTGACTCTGGTTCGTGGGCTTCGCTTTCGAACGTCCGGCGACGCGTCCGAGGCGTTGCATCGCGATCCCGAAAACGACCTATACGCATGACGGCGCCTTCCCAGAGTGCTTTCTCGGTCGTAGCGCTGGCGGGAGGCGTGGGGGGGGCACGGCTCGTCGACGGGCTGGACCGCACCCTTCCGCCCGGTTCGCTCACCGTAGTCGTGAACACCGGCGATGACTTCCAACATTGGGGACTCCACATCAGCCCTGACCTCGACACCGTGATGTACACGCTCGCGGGGCTGTCACCGGAGGATCGCGGCTGGGGCATCGCCGGCGACACGTTCCACGTGCTGGAGGAGGCCAAACGCCGCGGAGTCGACGAGTGGTTTCAGCTCGGCGACCGAGACTTGGTCACGCACCTTTCGCGATCGGGCGCGCTTGCTCGCGGCGTTTCCCTCACCCGCGTCACCGCAGAGCTTTGCAAGACCCTCGGCGTCGAACGCCCAATCCTACCGATGACGGATGCGCCTCGCCCCACGAGCATCGTGACCCAGGCTGGCAAAGAGCTCGTGTTCCAAGAGTGGCTCGTCAAAGCACGAGCGGCGCCAGCGGTGCGCGAAGTTCGTCACCAAGGAACCGATCAGACCACGCATGCGGTCCTCGCCGCGCTAACCGCAGCCGACCTGGTCGTGATTTGCCCGTCGAACCCGTACGTGTCCATCGACCCGATCCTCACGTTAGCCGGCATCTCCGATGCGGTTCGAAACGTAAAGGCGATCGCTGTGAGCCCAATCATCAGCGGAGCGGCCGTGAAGGGCCCACTTGCCACGATGATCCCCGAAATCGCCGGCCGCGATGCATCGGCCGAGGTGGTCGCAACCCATTACGACGGTCTCCTCGACGGATATGCGGTGCATACAGGCGACGCCTTCAACGCGCCCTATCCACTTCTAGAAACCAACATCCTGATCCAATCAAAAGAAGATCGGGTAGTCTTTGCTCGCGAGTTGATCGAGTTTGCACGGAGCTTGAGATGAGCCGCTGGGCATTGATTCCAATCAAGGGGTTCGACCGAGGAAAATCCCGGCTTTCCGAAGTGCTGGCGCCGCTCGAGCGCGCGCAGCTGGCGCGCGATCTCTTCGAGCACGTGGTGCGTGTGCTCCGAGCGTCACCTGCAATCGACGAGATCGCGGTCGTCAGCGACTCGCCCGAGGCGCGCGAGCATGCCGCTCGCCTCGGAGTGCTCTCTCTGTCTGACGCAGACGGGAGCCAAGGCCTGGCGGATGTCGTCGACGGCGCGCTTCAAGACCTGGAGCGTCGCGGCGCAACGAGTGTGATGATCTGCATGAGCGACCTCCCCGACTTGACCGTCCAGGACATCACCAGCGTCGCGCGTCAGCTCGAAGAAAGCGACGTCGTGCTCGTCCCGGATCTGCTACAGCAAGGCACCAACGTGATTGCGGCAAAGCCCGCAACGATTCTCCCGAGCTGCCTCGGCCACGAAGACAGCCTTCACCGTCACCACAGACGCGCGCGCGAGCTTGGACTGACAGTCAGGGTTCAACTCAGCAGCGGAATCGCCTTCGACGTCGACCGTCCTCACGACCTCGAGCGCCTGCGCCGACGCTAGTCACCCGCGGCGAACCGGTTCACCATCGAGCCGAAGAGCCAGGTGGACACACGCCGTGGCATGAGCCTCATCATCAAGACCGCCAACTTGTTGAGGATCCCTGGAATGACCGTCACGCGGCCACCGAGAGCTCTCAAGCTCGTCCGGACAACCGACGCAGGGGTTGCGAACATCAGACGCGCGAGCGGGCCGAAGTTGCGCGCGTCGAGGCCTGCCACTCGCTGAAATTCGGTGAGGGTGGCCCCTGGACAGAGCGCCTGCACGTCGACGCCATAAGGCCTGAGCTCCCCGGCAAGGCCCTCCGCGAAGAGAAGGTCGTAGGCCTTGGTCGCGTTGTAGTTGGCCATCCCGCGGGAGGCGCAGAACCCATTGATTGATGACACGAAGATGACGCCGCCCCTGCCCCGCTCCCGCATGCCCTGCACGATCTCGTGGGTGAGGAGAATGGATGCCCGGCAGTTGACGTTGATCATCGCCTCTTGGACGCTCGGGTCCATGTCGAGGAAAGGGCCGCTCGACCCGTAGCCCGCACAGTTGACGAGGAGCCCCACGTCGATGTCGGCAAGCACCGGCTGCAGGACCTGGACCACGTCTCGTGAGGCGAGATCTACTGGCGCCACGCGCGCCTGAACCCGATACATGTCCTCAATCGTCGAAGCGAGCTCTTCGAGACGATTGCGACGCCGGGCGATCAAAACGACGTTGATGCCCAGCTCTGCGATTCGCAGAGCAAACTCCGCCCCGATTCCTGCGGAAGCTCCGGTGACGACAGCCCAAGGTCCGTATCGCTCCGCGAGCTTGCTCATGGCTAGCTCACCACGCGCAGGCCGCGTGGCTCGTAGTGGAACCGCGGGTCGCGAGTCAGCGCGTCGTAGGAACCAAACACCTCATCGGGATTCTCCACCGTGTCGAGCGGCTCGGTCGGATCCTGATCCGATGCATCCCCAAACTCGCGAATCACGCCGTAGGTGGTGTTGCGCTCTACGGGAACTCTACCCGCATCCCGGATGACCCGGCGCAAGGTCGCCGGAGTCATGAGCTGCCCATGGCGCGCGCCCGCCGCAGTCGAGATGCTCTCGTTCATCAAGGTCCCGCCGAGGTCGTTGACGCCACAGCCCAGCAACAACTGCGAGGTCCGGAGGCCTTCCTTCACCCAGGACGCTTGAAGGTTGGCAATGTCCCGGCCCAGCATGAGGCGAGCGGTCGCGTACAGGCGCAACACATCGTCACCGGTCGGCCCCGGGCGCACGCCTGGCACTTCGCTCGTGGCAAACAGGGGCGCCTCCTCGTGGACGAACGAGAGAGGAACGAACTCGGTGAAACCGCCCGTCTCTCGCTGGACCCGTCGAAGCAGATCCATGTGCCGCATGCGGTCCTCCACCGATTCGACGTGCCCAAACATCATGGTCGACGTCGTCTGAATCCCGAGCCGGTGGGCGGACGTCACCACGTCCAACCATTCGCTGCTGGTAATTCTGGTGGGCGAAATGGTTTTCCGCAGACGGTCGTCGAGAATCTCGGCTGAGGTGCCGGGAAGCGTCCCCAAGCCCGCGTCTTTGAGCTCGGCCAAGTACTCACGGTACGAAACACGCTTCAGGGAAGCACCGAACTTCACCTCTTCTGGCGAAAAAGCGTGAATGTGAATTTCGGGCGCGGTTTCCTTCACGAGACGGCATAGGTCGATGTAGCTGTCTCCGTCGATATTCGGAGAGAGGCCCGCTTGCAGGCATACCTCTGTGGCGCCCATCTCCCACGCCTGCCTCACGCGGCGCGCGACCTCTTCGGAGGGAAGGAAATAGCCCTGCTCAGACCGCACGGTTCGAGCGAATGCGCAGAACTTGCAGTTCTTGATGCAGACGTTCGTGAAGTTGATGTTGCGGTTGACGACGTAGGTGACCCTGTCTCCCACCTGCTGGCGGCGTAGCTCGTCGGCGACGAGACACAAGGCGTGAAGGTCCGTCCCCCGCGCCTCGTTCAATGCGATGCCATCGTCGATGCTCAGCTCTCGGCCGTCGAGACTTCGCTCCAATATCGCACGGATGTCGGGCGATACTCCCTGGAGACAGGTTTCGAGAACAGTCCTCATGGCGTGGCGAGCTCCATCTGAAGCTGGTCGATCCGGGGGCGCAAAGATGCGTCGACGAAACCCGGCGCATCGAGATGAGAGGGATATACCGGGAGTCGCGGTTCGAGTCGAAAGCCTTCGGCCTCGCAGGCTTCCCGAAGGCGCGCGAGGAACGGCCAGGGATGCTGCGGGTTGATGTAGTCGGGGCTAACCGGAGAAATACCCCCGAAATCGTTGATACCAGCCCGGATGAGAGTGGCGGTCGACGCGGGATTGAGGTTCGGAGGCGCCTGGACGCTCACGCCGTCGTCTAGGATGAGCCGGGCCAGTGCGATGGTCGCCGCGAGCTCGTCGGGCGTCGGCTCGGTTGCGAAGCCCATCGGCGTGTCCGGATGGGAGCGGAAGTTCTGAACGATGACTTCCCCGATGTGACCGTACTGCCGCTGCAGGCGCCGAATCGTGAGGATCGTGTCTACCCGCTCTTCGAGCGTCTCCCCAATGCCGATCAATAGCCCCGAGGTGAACGGGATCTGCAGCTCGCCGGCCTCGCGGGTCATTTGAATGCGCTTGGCCGGCCGCTTATCGGGTGCGCGATGATGCGGCATACCCTTTTCGCAGAGCCGGTCGCTCACGTTCTCGAGCATCAAGCCGAGGCTGACGTTGACGGGGCGCAACGCGACCATGTCTTCGCGCGAAAGGATGCCGGCATTGGTGTGTGGCAGAAGGCCAGCTGCCAGCGCTTCTTCGGCCGCCCACCGGAGATAGTCCACCGTCCGCTCGTGTCCCCACGAACGCAGCAGTGCGCGGTACTCGCGAAAACCCGTCTCCGGCGTGTCGCCCAAACAGAACAACGCCTCGATGCAACCTTGCTCGCGTGCGCGATGGAGCCACGCGCGAATCTCCTGTGGGCTCATCGTCCACTCGCCCGGATCGCCCGGGGAGCGTCGGAACGAACAATAGTCGCACCGGTTGCGACACAGGTTCGTGATCGGCAGGAACACCTTCGGAGAAAAGGTGAGCGTCTGGCCCCACGCGCGATCTCGGCGTACGCGCGCTGCGGCGCAAAGGCCAGCCGTGTCGAGCTCGCTCAGCTTGTAGGCGTCCTCGTCGGCTACTGGCTCGACGCTGGCTTGCTCCAAAATCGGCGACTCGGAGCTCATTGCATCTTGGCGATAACGGTGTCTGCGAACCGATTCAAGCCGTCGATGCGGCCTTGCAAGGTGCCCCCCACCATGGGGGTCCCGTACATGAGCCACGGAACGGTGATGATGTCGGTGACGCCCGCATCTTCGAGGCGCTTATAGCCGTCAGCGTCCCAGACATCGGTGACCACCGCCTGGTACTCCATAGGCAGGTGATCGCGCCCGTACTCCTTGCGAAATGCCTCGATTTGGCCAATCAAGTCGAGAAGCTTCTTCGACGGAAGCATTGCCGAGGACCAGCCGTCGCCGTACTTCGCGGCGCGCCGGAGGCCGGGCTGAGTGTGGCCACCGATGTAGATCGGAATCGGCTTGCTTGGCGCGGGGCTCATTTGAATCTTGCCGAAGTCGTAGTGGTCGCCGTGGTACTCGACCATCCCTCCGCCCCAAATGAGACGCAGGATCTCGAGGCACTCGTTCATGCGCTTGCCGCGCGTCTCAAATTCGGTGCCGCACCACTTGAACTCTTCGGGGAGCCATCCAAGCCCACAGCCGAACCCGAAGCGGTTGTTCGAAAGCGCCGCCAGCGAGGCCACCTGCTTCGCGACCAACACCGGATGGCGCACCGGCAACTTCACGACACTCGTGTACAAGAAGATCGTTTCGGTTGCGGCCGCCATGGCAGTCGCGCCCACGATCGGCTCGATCCACGGCGTCTCTCCGTCCCACATGCGACTGCCATCTTTGGTGTACGGGTACGGTTTGCTGACCTCCTCCGAAAAGAAGATCGAGTCGGGCAGCACGATGGCATGATAGCCGAGTTTCTCCGCCTCCTGAGCGACTGGGATGTAGTGCTCGGGCGGCGCCATGGCGATCGAAGCGCTGAATTTCATCGGGTGGACTCTAGCACAGAGGCGTCTCCCGCAAAGGCACAGTCAGGGCCTCAAGCGACCGTCGGCGATGACCACGGCGCCCGTGAAGTACACGAGGATGCTGTAGAGGATCGCGGGAATCGCTACTGCCACGCTATCGAGCAGGCCGGCAGCAAGGGCAAATGCGAGCGCACCGTTCTGAATGCCAACTTCGAGGGTGATGGTGCGCCGCTGCGGTCGCGGAAGCCGCCCCCCCGCCGCCATCCCGTAGCCTATCCACATCGCGACGAGGTTGAGCACCAAGACCGGGGCGCCGGCTTGCTTGGCAAACTCGGCCATGTTCTCGGACTGACGCGCAATCGAGCCGACGACGATCAGCGCGAGGAGAACGATCGCCACCGGCTTCACGACCTTCGCGAGTCGGCGCGCCCATCGTTCGCTTCGAACGTGAATCAGCATGCCGAGCGCGACAGGGATCGCCATGACGACGAAGATCCGCAGGGTCGTGTCGACGATGGGAAGCTCTGGGACCTCGCCGCCGGTTGCGAAGAGCGTCGTCGCCAAGCGCACGAGCGGCGGAATCGTCACGATCGTGACGAGCCCCGAAACGGCCGTCAGTGTGACGGAAAGCGCCACATCCGCGCGCGCAAAGCTCGCATAGAGGTTGCTGTGCGCGCCGCCCGGACATGCGCTGAGCAGCACCAGACCCACCGCCAGCTCCGGACGCAGGCCAAAACCAAAGGCGACGGCAAATCCCAGGACCGGAAGCAGGACCAGCTGCGCGCCGAGCCCAATCACGACCGCGCGGGGCTTGTCGAAGATGCGGCGAAAATCATCGACCCGCAGGCCGAGACCCATCGCTAACATGATCATCGCGACGGTGAACGGCAGGAAGTACTGAACGGCGACGCTCTGCTCTTCCATGGCCTACGACCGATCCGGTGCAATCCGCGTCCCGATGACACGCGTCACGTTCAACCAGGCAATCATTCTGGCCGACAGGAGCGGCTTGCCCGTGTTCATGAGCGCTACGCTGATGTCGCGGTCGGGGTCGGCCCAACCGAGGACGTTGGTGAAACCGAGATGACCATACGCGTTGGCCGTACGAGGCCCGTAGAAACCAAACGTCCGTCCTCCCAGCATGAAGCCCATCGAAAGCGGAATCGGCATCATCAAGACGCGATCGACTTGGCCCGTCACCTGAGGTTCGATCGCTCTGGCAATCGTTCGCTGTTCGAAGACACGGGTGTCCTCGTAGGTCCCGCCGCACAGGAGCGTTTCGAAAAATCGTGAAATTTCTTCGGGCGTTGCGATGATGTTGCCAGAGGGCACCACCCCCGTCCGGAAACGCGAATCGTTGCTCAATTCGACGAGCTCGCGCATCGACGCGCCGAACGCGACCTTCACGAGATTCTTGTATGGCCATGTTGGTGTGGGTCCGGTGAATGCATCGACCGCGACCTGGTCGAGCTGCTCTGGGGCCACGCCATAGTTGAAGTGCTCCATCCGGAGCGGATCGCGGACTTTGGCGGTCAGAAAGTCCCTGATGCTCTCGCCCGTCACGCGCTGGATGATCTCCGCCAGAATGAACCCGCTCGTGACCGCCTGGTAGGCCTGCACACTGCCCGGTCGATGAGTTGGCTCCAGATCGCAGACGGCCCGAGTAATCTCCGCCGGTTGCGACAACATGTCGAGGTCGATCGCTTCTTCCGGCGTCGTTGGAATCCCGGCGCGGTGAGTGAGGAGGTCGCGAATGGTGATGTTGTGCTTCCGGCGTTTCGCGAACTCTGGAATGAACGTGGCGACTGGCTCATCGACGTGGAGCTGGTCCTCTTCCTGTAAGAGGTGAATCAGCATCGCGGTAACGCTCTTTGAGCCAGAGAAGAAGTTGTACAGCGTGTTGGGCGTCGCCTTCACCAAAGGCGTGCCCTCAGGGTCTTGAGGACTGTTCCCGCGGGCGTGACCGATCGCGCGATCGAGAATGATCTCGCCCCTTCGCCGAATGCACAGCGCGATGGCCGGGTGGAGTCCCACCTTGTAGAAACTCACGACGGCATCCCAGATCGCTTCGACGTCCTGCGGGGCCAAGCCTACCCCTCGCGGATCCGTCTCGCGGTGACTCCTGGTGGTCACCTCGTCTGGATCGAAGGTGCGGACGCTGACGGGAAGCAGGTCTCGAAGCCGGGGCCTCTGCATCAACCGCCTCGTGGGTAGCCGAGGTTCGGTTGTAGCCAGCGCTCGGCGTCGGCAACGGTCATCTTCTTTCGGCGCGCATAGTCCTCGACCTGATCGCGGTCGATTGGACCCACGGCGAAGTAGCGGGACTTCGGATGACCTAAATAGATGCCGCTGACGCTCGAGGCCGGGTTCATCGCGAAGTGCTCCGTCAGGGAGATTCCGACCTCGTTGGCACCGAGCAAGTCCCACAAGGTTCCCTTCTCCGTGTGATCGGGACATGCCGGGTAGCCAAAGGCTGGCCGGATGCCGTGGTACTTCTCCGCGATGAGCTCTTCGTTGCTCAACCCGTCTTCGGGCTCATAACCCCACTCCCGGCGGGCGCGCTCGTGCATCAGCTCGGCAAATGCTTCTGCCAAACGGTCCGCGAGCGACTTGACCATGATGGCATTGTAGTCGTCGTGGTCTTGCTCGAAGTGTCGGGCAAGCTCGTCGACACCGAGGCCCGTGGTCACCGCGAATGCCCCGATGTGATCTCGCAGGCCGCTGCTCGCAGGCGCCACGAAATCCGAAAGACAGAAGTAGGGTTGCTCGTTGGGCTTCGTCGCCTGTTGGCGCAACATGTGAAAACGCACCTTTTCACGGCTGCGCGCTTCGTCGCCCCAGACGACGATGTCGTCGCCGTCTCGGTTCGCTGGCCAAAATCCGTACACGCCACGGGGAGTGAGGAGCTTCTCGGAGATGATGCGGTCGAGCAGCGCGCGGCCGTGATCGTAGAGCTCTCGCGCAGCAGCGCCGTGATGCTCGTGCTCCAGGATCTTTGGAAACTTCCCTTTGAGCTCCCAGGCCGAGAAGAAGAATGTCCAATCGATATAGTGTGCGATCTCTTCGAGGCTGACGTCATCGATGACTCGCCGCCCCTGGAAAGCCGGCGTCGGCACGTCTTCGCTTCCCCATTCGATCTGTGCCCCGTTCTCGCGCGCGATCCCGAGCGAAATCAGCTCCCGGTTCTGCCGATGCTCGAACAGCTTCCGGGACTTCTCTTGCTCGCTTCGATTCTTCGCATCGAGCACCATTCTGCGTTCAGGGCTCAACAGATCGGACACGACATTGACGACGCGCGACGCGTCTAGGACGTGCACGGTGCTGTGGTCGTAGGAAGGCGCGATCTTGACGGCGGTGTGCGCCCGGCTAGTGGTCGCGCCACCGATCAAGAGGGGAAGGTTCATCCCGCGTCGCTGCATCTCAGAAGCCACGTAGACCATCTCGTCGAGCGACGGTGTGATGAGCCCGCTCAGCCCCACGATGTCGCAGCCCTCGGCTACGGCAGCATCGAGGATCTTGTCGGCCGGCACCATGACGCCCAGGTCGACGACCCCGTAGTTGTTGCAGCCGAGCACGACGCCGACGATATTCTTTCCGATATCGTGCACGTCGCCCTTCACCGTGGCGAGCAGCACCTTAGCCTGAACGCTGCCCTCGGCCTTCTCGTCTTCCATGAAAGGCTCGAGATGTGCGACGGACTTCTTCATGACTCGCGCGCTTTTCACCACCTGCGGAAGGAACATTTTGCCGTCACCGAAGAGGTCGCCGACGACCGCCATGCCGTTCATCAGCGGTCCTTCGATGACATCGAGCGGACGCGCATATTTCAGACGGGCTTCCTCCGTGTCTTCGATGACGAAGTCCACGACTCCGTTGACCAGGGCGTAAGACAGACGTGATTCGACCGGGGCCTCGCGCCAACTGAGGTCGTGCTTTTGCCTCTTCCCCTTGCCTTTCACCGTCTCCGCCAGCGTGACGAGGCGCTCGGTCGCGTCAGCGCGGCGGTTGAAGAGGACGTCCTCGACATGCTCGAGGAGCTCTTTCGGGACCTCTGCGTAGACCTCGAGTTGGCCGGCGTTGACAATCCCCATGTCCATGCCCGCAGCGATTGCGTGGTAGAGGAACGCCGAATGCATGGCTTCGCGCACCCGATTGTTGCCCCGAAACGAGAAGCTCAGGTTGCTCACCCCGCCGCTGATCAACGCTCCCGGACAACGCTCCTTGATCTGCCGCGTCGCCTCGATGAAGTAGATCGCGTACTCATTGTGCTCCTCGATCCCGGTAGCTACTGCGAATACGTTGGGGTCGAAGACGATGTCGGTAGGCGCGAACCCTGCCTCTTCGACGAGGATCCGGTATGCACGAGCGCAGATCTCGACCTTCCGCTCGATGGTGTCGGCCTGTCCTTCTTCGTCGAAAGCCATCACTACGGCGCCAGCACCGTAGCGGCGCACTCGACGAGCCTTCTCGAGGAACTCGGCCTCGCCCTCTTTCAAGCTGATGGAATTGACGAGGGATTTGCCCTGAACGCACTTCAGACCGGCTTCGAGAACGCTCCATTTGGAGCTGTCGATCATGATCGGCACACGCGAAATCTCGGGTTCGGCGCCTATGAGATTCAAAAACCTGGTCATCGCTTGCTCGGAGTCGAGCATGCCTTCGTCCATGTTGATGTCGATGATGTTTGCGCCGTTACGTACCTGCTGAAGGGCCACAGAGACCGCTTCCGGGTAGTCGCCTCCGGTGATCAGCTGCCGGAATTTGGCCGAGCCGGTCACGTTGGTCCGCTCGCCAACCATGAGGAAATTGGTCTCTGGGCGAACTACCAACGGCTCGAGCCCGCTGAATCGCGGATAGTGCGCTTCACGCTCGGGTTTCGGGCGCGGCGGCACGTCCCGGACGGCCTCGGCGATGGCCCGGATGTGGTCCGGCGTCGTACCGCAGCAACCACCAATGATGTTGATCATCCCGTCCGCGGCGAAGCCGCGTAGGAGCTCGGCCATCTCTTGCGGAGTTTGATCGTAGCCTCCGAACGCGTTGGGCAGACCTGCGTTGGGATAACAATGCACGTGGCAATCAGCGATACCGGCAAGCTCGTTCAGGAACGGGCGCATCTCCTGCGCCCCCAGCGAGCAATTGATCCCCACTGCCAGCGGCCGAGCATGCTCGATCGAGACGTAGAACGCCTCGACGGTCTGGCCGGACAAGGTGCGGCCGCTCTTATCTACGATGGTGACCGAAATCACGATGGGAAGACGGACGCCCTTTTCGGCAAAGACGTCGTCGATCGCACAGAGCGCAGCCTTGGCATTGAGTGTATCGAAGATCGTTTCGACGAGCAGGAGGTCCGAGCCACCATCGATCAAGCCGCGCACTTGCTCCGCATATGCTTCGCGCGCTTGGTCGAACGTGAGCGCTCGGAAGCCTGGATCATCGACGTCCGGACTGAGGCTCAGGGTCTTGTTGAGCGGGCCGATTGCGCCGGCAACGAAGCACGGCTTGTCGGCGCGACTGGCGGTTGCCTCTTTAGCAAGGCGCGCCGCGGCAACGTTGAGATCGTACACCACTTCCTGCAGGTCGTAGTCCGCTTGGGAGAACGCGTTCGCGTTGAACGTGTTGGTTTCGATGATGTCCGCGCCGGCGTCTAGGTACTCCTCGTGGATCCCACGGATCACGTCCGGCCGCGTGAGAACGAGCAGATCGTTGTTGCCTTGCAGGCTCCCCGGATGATCGCGAAACCGGTCGCCCCGGAAGTCCGCCTCCGTGAGGCCCGCGCGCTGGATCATCGTGCCCATCGCACCGTCGAAGAAGACGATCCGTTCCTCGATTAGCTTCGTCAGCCGCTGTGTCGTTGCCTTGTCGCTCATGCCGTCCAAACCTCGCTCAGAGGGACTGCCGTATTGACCCAAAAGAGGGGCCTGCGCCCGTAGAAGGCTTGCAGAGTTCCCCTCTGGTACGGGGCATCGGGCAGCTGATTATGATATAATCCTGATGGGTTAAGGTAAGATGCTTAGACTGGTGCGCTGCCGATGAATACCGACAGACTGGCCTTTGGTACCGCGTGGGTTCGCTTCTTGTTGGCGGCTTGCGGAATTTGGCTCGTACCGCTCCTGTATCCCCCGATGACCGCGCATCGCTGGGTGTTCATCGCGTATGCCGGTGTCGCGATCGTGGAGCAGTTTCTGATCTGGCGCGATATCGCAGGTCCCTGGCGTCCATTCTTAGGCGGTATCCTCGATATGGCGCTGCTGACGTTCATCGTCCAGCGGATCGGCTCATCTCGCACCGTGATCGTGGCGCTCTACTTCGTTGCCGGCATCGTCAACTCACTTGTGGTGACGCCCAGAATGGGGGTCCTGCTCTCGAGCATCGGCGCGGCGATGTACTCGTCGGTCGTCATCATGGAGGTCCGTGGAGCGCTTCCGTTCGCGCCAGACGGACCGGCCTGGCTTCAGGCAAATCGGCCCGACGCGCTCGAAGGGTTCTTGCAAGCCTTCATGGTCACCGTCCTTCTGATGTTCTGCACTGCGATCGTCGCCACGCTGATCCAGAAGATCAATCAACGCGAGAACCAACTCGTAGTCGCCAACGAACGTCTCGGGGAGCTCTCCCGGCAGGACCCGTTGACCAAGCTTTGGAACCGCCGGCACATCCTGAGCCACATCGAACAGGGCCTAGCCTGGTTGAATCGTGGACGGCCCATGGCGGTTGTCATGATCGACCTGGACCAGTTCAAACGGGTCAATGACAACCATGGCCACCTCGAAGGGGACCAAATGCTTCAAAGCGTGGCGGACGCGCTCCGAAGATCGACCCGCGAGGTCGACGTTGTGGGCCGCTATGGCGGCGACGAATTCGTCATCGTCCTTCCGGACACGAATCAGGAGGAGGGACGGGTCGCAGGAAACCGTTTCGTCACGGCAATCCGCGAGGTCGGCATGAAGTTCGACCCGGCGAACGCGGTGACCGCCAGCGCAGGGCTGAGCATCGCCCGCCCCGGGGATACGGTCGAAGTCGTCTTGAAACGGGCCGACGATTTCGCATATTCAGCCAAGGGCAAGGGCGGCAACCGCCTTTGCGGTTGAAACATGTCTGAGAAAGTATTGATCGCCGGTTGCGGCGACGTAGGAAACGCACTTGCGAGCCGACTGCTCGCCGACGGGTGCGAGGTCTGGGGAGTGCGCCGCCGAATCGACGCCCTCGCGAAAGGCGTCCAGCCGTGGCGCATCGACTTGACGGACCCGGAGAGTCTCGACGCGCCGCCCGCCGCCTTCGACTACGTGTTCTACACGGCCAGCGCCGACCGGCGAGACGAAGAACACTATCGATCGGTCTACGTCGACGGGCTGCGTGATCTGTTGAGCGCGCTGCGGGATGCGAACTGCCCGCTGCGGCGAGTCTTCTTCACGTCGAGCACCGCGGTGTACGGGCAGAGCAACGGCGAATGGGTGGACGAGCACTCGGCCACCGAGCCATCCCGGTTCAACGGGCGCATTCTGCTCGAGGCCGAAGCGATCGTTCGAGAGGCCCCGGAGACAGGGATCAACGTGCGACTGTCGGGCATCTACGGGCCGGGAAGAACACGGCTCGTGCGTAAGGTCCGGGACGAGGAAGCCACGCCGACTGCCAGTTGGACGAATCGCATCCATGTCGAGGACTGTGCAGGGGCGCTCCACCATCTGATGCGCGTCGGAGCTCCAGAAGACCTCTACCTGGGCTCGGACGACGAACCGGCCACGACGGCAGACGTCGTGAACTGGATGAGTGCCGAGCTAGGCGTCGCCGCACCGCGCCCGGCACTCTCCGAGAACCACGCCGAGCGGCTCAACAAACGCTGCCGGAACGCGCGGCTCCGGGAGACGGGATACCAGTTCCAGTACCCGACCTTCCGCGAGGGCTACGGGCCCATCGTGCGAGAGTTTCTCAGCCAGTCCGCTTGATGACGTGAAAGCCGAAGGGCGTCTCGATGACTCCGCTGGTGTCGCCAACGTCGAGCGCGAAGGCGGCATCCTCGAACCCCTTGACCATTTGGCCGCGGCCGAAGCCACCCAAATCGCCACCCGCCTGAGCCGAGCCGCAATCGGAATGCTCGCGCGCCAAAGCCGCGAATTCTGCCCCACCTTGAAGCTGCTGCTCGATACCGGCGATCTGGGATTCGGCTTCCTCTTTGCTGCGCGTCGCGGAGGAACGCTCCGAGCCGGCATACATGAGTAGAATGTGTGAGGCGTTGATCTGATCTGACATGCTGGTCTCCCCCTTCGAAGGCCGAACCCTAGCAGAAACTCGCTTCGCCCACAGAGGCTAAATCGGGCGCAGTTGGCCCCCGCACGCCACCTCGACCGCGGCCCGATCGACCTTCCCCGATCGATTGAGTGGAAGCGCGTCGAGCATGCAGATTCGCTTAGGGCGCTTGTGCGGCGCGAGATCGTTCGCCAACTGATCACGAAGGGTGTCCGCGCT
>Ga0316190_10001518_pt1 | contig 16825 bp, 16 predicted proteins | sample Eddworburrow2_MG_FD_204929 | JGI IMG/M metagenome (GOLD analysis project Ga0316190, IMG submission 204929) | Coastal sediment microbial communities from Maine, United States - Eddy worm burrow 2 | ecosystem: Environmental > Aquatic > Marine > Coastal > Sediment | place: USA: Maine | collected... | reverse complement strand
CCTCCGGAAATCCTGTTAGTACCGTGGTGCGTAATGCCACATCGGGCACTTGCCTGCGGAATTTCTGCAGCAGGTTCTCAAGTTTCTCTCTGTTGTGCCCCCTACCCATGGCGGAAAGGACATGGTCGTTTATATGTTGTATGGGTATATCCAGGTAGTTGCAGATTTTCTCTTCGGCTGCCATCAGGTCAATTACCTCTTCGGGGAAACCTGTAGGATAGGCATAGTGAAGGCGGATCCAACCCAGTCCTGAGATCTTCACCAGCTCCTTGAGCAATTCAGGAAGGGCTCTTTTGTCATAGATGTCAATGCCGTAGTTAGTAAGATCCTGCGCAATCAGGATAAGTTCCTTTACCCCATTGGCAACCAAGTTCTTACTTTCTGATACCAGGTCATCAATAGAAATAGATTGCTGTGGGCCGCGAATGCCAGGAATGGCACAGAAAGCACAACTACGGTTACAACCTTCGGAGATTTTCAGATAGGCATAGTGTGATGGTGTCGTAAGTACCCGCTCCCTGAGCAGTCTCTGATCCAGCTTGCTACCCAAGGCCTCCAGGATGGAAGGCATGTCCCAAACTCCAAAAAAACCATCCACTTCCGGCATCTCTTCCACGAGTTCTTCCCGGTAGCGTTCTGATAAACAGCCCATGACAAAGAGTTTTTCGATAAGCCCCTCTCGTTTCTGTTCAATATATGACAGGATGGTATCTACAGATTCTTCCTTGGCATCCAGAATAAAGCCGCAGGTATTGATGATCACAACTTCGGCATGAGTATCGTAATCGTTATGATGTACTCTGTATCCTGCAGACCTGAACTGGGCCAGCAGGTGTTCTGAATCTACCAGATTCTTGGAGCAACCCAGTGTAAGAATATTAAGGATCATTGCTGTGTGAAAAGGCTATCCACAAACTCGTTACGCTCAAATACCTGGAGGTCTTCCATTTTCTCTCCGATGCCAATGTATTTCACCGGAATCTGGAACTGGTCCGAAATACCTATGACCACTCCCCCCTTGGCTGTTCCATCCAATTTAGTGAGTGCCAGAGCATTAACATCTGTGGCTAAGGTAAACTGGCGGGCTTGTTCAAAAGCATTTTGCCCGGTGGAACCATCGAGTATAAGCAGAATTTCGTGGGGTGCTTCAGGAATGACTTTTTGCATCACACGGTTTATCTTGCTTAACTCGTTCATTAGGTTGACCTTATTATGCAGTCTTCCGGCAGTATCAATGATAACCACATCAGCATCACTCGATACGGCCGACGACAGGGTGTCGAAGGCCACGGATGCAGGATCGGAGCCCATGTCCTGTTTGACAATTTCAACTCCTACCCTTTCGGCCCAGATGCTTAGCTGTTCCACCGCAGCTGCCCTGAAAGTATCAGCGGCGCCCAGCACCACTTTCTTGCCTGCTTTTTTAAAATGATGAGCCAGTTTTCCAATGGTGGTGGTTTTCCCAACTCCATTTACGCCAACCACCATAATAACATAAGGTGTGGCAGGCAGGGCATCCTCAAAGCCACGAACCAATCCAGAGTTGTTCTCCTCAAGGAGCAGGGCAATTTCCTCCTTAAGGATGGAGTTTAATTCACTGGTGCTGAGAAATTTATCTTTAGATACCCGTGCCTCGATCCTCTCAATGATCCGCAGGGTAGTCTCAACTCCCACATCCGAAGTGATCAGGACCTCTTCCAGATTATCAAGTACCTCGTCATCGACCCGTGATTTGCCCACCACAGCCCGCGAAAGTTTTTTAAAGACACTCTCCTTGGTCTTTTCAAGCCCCCGGTCAAGGTTCTTCTTTTTATCTGAGGTAAATATGCCCATGCTGCGTATATATACAAAAAAAGCTCCCTTGAATAAGAAAGCTTTGTTGTTTTATATGATAGTCAAGGTATTACTTGCTGAAGAAATCCTTGATGTGATCGTTGTGTACGATTTCCTCCTCGAAGGTATAAGCTCCGGATTTGGGTGACCGAACCATCTTGATGCACTTTGTGAAGGTCCTTCCTTCACCGCTCTGCAATGATGCTACTACTTTCTTAGCCATTTTTCAGATCCTTATTTAATTTCGCGATGTACTGTAACTTTTCTCAATACGGGATTGTACTTCTTAAGCTCAAGCCTTTCGGGAGAATTTTTCCGGTTCTTGGTTGAGATATAACGTGAAGTTCCAGGTACCCCGCTCTCTTTGTGCTCTGTGCACTCAAGAATTACCTGTACCCTGTTTCCTTTGCCTTTCTTAGCCATTTCTACTCAAATTAATAAGATTTCAAAAATCCTTTTTTGACGGCACTTTCCAGTGTTGCTTTCAGTCCGTTCTTATTGATGGTGCGGATTCCCTGAGCAGAAACACGCAGGTTCACATACCTGTCTTCTTCTTCTAGATAAAACTTCTTATCGAAGAGATTCGGCTGGAAGGTTCTTTTGGTCCTTCTCTTAGAGTGAGATACATTGTTTCCCACCATCATCTTCTTACCTGTTATCTGACAAATTTTCGACATTTTTTCTTTGAATTTCAGATCGATTCTTCTAACGAGGCGCAAAGTAAGCAATTATGTATGTAATTACCAAGCCTTCCAGGCAAAAAATGCACCATTGGGTAAACCTTACAAGGAATCCAATAAAAGCCTGCGCAGAAGCTGCATGGCGGTGTAGCTGGCCTGGTCGATGATACGCTCTCTGGTCCCCCAAAAAAGGTACTCCTTTGCATACATCCTATCTCCATGGCAAACGCATATCCAGGTTGTCCCCACAGGCTTCTCCTCCGTTCCCCCGTCAGGACCCGCAATTCCTGAGGTGGCCATGGCGGTATGTGTTCCCAGATGCCTGCACACTCCCTGCGCCATCTGTTCTACCACCTCTTTGCTTACTGCTCCTTCAGATTCTAAGGCAGATGAATCCACGCCAAGTACCTGGGATTTGATCCTGTTCTCGTAGGCAACGACTGAGCCGCTGAAATAGGCCGAGCTACCCGGAACTGAGCTTATAAGCCTGGCGATGTTTCCACCCGTACAGCTTTCGGCTGTGGCGAGGGTCAGATTGCGCTCTTTGAGTACAAGACCCAAAGATTCTTCCAGGGTGATATCATCGTATCCAAATACATGTACTCCTATAATATTCAGTAATTTATCTATATTTACCTTAAGTAATTGTTCTGCATCCTGTGCACATTTGTCAATCACAGTCAATCGAAGTCTGACTATTCCAGGCCTGGGCAGGTAGGCAAGTTTAATGCAGGCTGGTAAATCCGATTCCCAGTTTTTTATCATGGCTGCCAGGTAGGATTCCGGAACACCCTGGGTCATAATAGTTCGATGTACAACCCCAGGGACATCTACCATTTTGAGGATGGCCGGAAGAACTTGGTCCTCCATGAGGCCCTTCATCTCATAGGGCACTCCCGGTAGGGATACCAATATACTCCCATCCTTCTCGAACCACATACCTGGTGCGCTTCCGTGCGCATTGGTCAGTGCCCTGCAGGCTTCAGGTACATCGGCCTGGCGAAGGTTTGACTCAATCATGGTGCGGCCACGCTTTTTAAAATATGCGATGATTTTTTCCTGCGCCTCAGGATGGGGTACCATCTTGCTGTTGAAATAGGCTGCCAGGGTCGGTTTGGTAATATCATCCGTGGTTGGGCCCAGTCCGCCGGTCATAATCACCAGGTCATACTGGCTCATTAATCTGTCCAGGGCAGAGGTGATCTGTCGGGCTTCGTCCGAAACAGTGACCATCTCTCCCACCCTGACTCCAAGTTTATTCAACTGCCTGGAGATCCAAACGGCATTGGTATCTGTTACCTGACCGATCAGTATCTCATCTCCTATGGTAATTAGGGCACTGTTCATCGCTATTACAGAAAATTCCTGTGGCTGACAAAAGTATACAAATAAAATGTAAATTTGTTATTGACGCGGGAGTAGCTCAGTGGTAGAGCATCAGCTTCCCAAGCTGAGGGTCGCGGGTTCAATCCCCGTTTCCCGCTCTTCATTATCCAGGACTTATGACAATGAATGTTGTAGGTCCTTTTTTTTACGTGTTCACAATCCAAATGTGACGCCTACAAGCAGATTCGTAGAATTGGTTTTTACTACTCGCTCATTTTCTATAGTTGGGCTAATTATATTGACCAATCCTAAATTATTTCGGACTTCAACTTTGAATGCCAGCATATCATTAATTGGTATTCTTGCACCAAGTCCTGCCGAAATTCCGAAATCATATCTTTTGGATTCATCTGTTAAATCAAGTTCTGTACGTGGAACAATATCGTTTTCTTCGGTAAGCGATGTAAATTTCATCAAATACCCGACATATGGACCTGCATTAATATACAGTTTTGTATTGCTACCAAACGAAAATCGCGCAAGTAGCGGCAAAACCAAATAGTTATAATTTGAATGGACAACAATTTCTCCAACATATTCACCTATATGGTTGGAAAGTGAAATTTTCACAATAGACCCCTTCCTTTCATAATCTAATGCTGTAAAAACTGAAAAACTCTCACTAAAACTGTATTGATACGATATCCCTAAAGTATAACACAAAGCAGGGTCATGGTATTCTTCAATATTTTCAAAGCCTCTTAAAAATGAAATACCTGCACCGCCTTCAAAACCAATTTCATGTTTTGATAATTGTTGTCCGAAGATAGCTTGAGATCCTATGGATAGGAAGATACAAGCGATTAGTAGAAATCTGGAATTAGAATTTTCCATGGCAGTTAATGTATAGATCCCGAGACAAAAATAAGTGACGAAGACAATTTCCCTATACCTGACTAACAAAGCCCTTCATCATTTCACAGGCCAGTTTGGCATTTTTCTCCACGAAATCGATCCCAACCTTTTCACCATTTACAACAGGAAGGGGATGACACAGCTCATAGCTGTAATAACCTTCATACCCGATGTCATTCATGGCCTTTACAAATTCGGGAAGGTATCCATCTGCCTTTTGTTCGGCCGCTTTTTCCCCATGATCACTGTGATCCTGGGTATCCACAATTTTCCCGCTGGCATCTCTGTCAAATTCACCTCCGAAATGGCTTAGCATTTGTATGCCTGTAACAGCCTGTGCTGCTTTCCTAATGTTCTCAGGGCTCTTATCATCCATGATGGGTGCATCCAGGCATGCTTTCAGATGGGGTGAATCCACTTCCCTGATCATGCGCATCATATCCGTCCAGTCGTTGATCACTGGCTTGTGATTCTGCAAAGCCAGAGTTACCCCATGATCGCCAGCATACTTTGCACTCTCAATCATACCCTCTCTGCACCAGTCCCATATCTGCTCGGGTTCAAACTGGTAATGGGCTTGCTGCCAGCTCTCCCTGGCTATATCATATCTGCCTCCGGTGGGATGCAGGGTAACCCCCGGCCATCCCAGGAATACCCTCAGTGGTTTTACTCCCAGGTCGGAGGTCATGCGCATCAATTCGCGGAGATAAACTATCTGGCACTCACGATATTCCGGAACCGGATTGCTGAAATCGTTGTTGCCCGATACTGCGTAAATGTCCAAACCCAGGTCTGCTGCTTTTGTCTTCAATTCCTTACAACGTGAGGTGGGCATATCCAATGGATTACCGTGGGGCCTCTTTCCGTCGATCTCGATTCCGTCGTAGCCGAACTCCTTGGCTTTGACCATCATTTTGTCCAGGGTGAGGGCATCCCCTTTATACCACACCCCGAGAAAGGTGATGCTGTACAATCCAACCTTGTTAACTGCTTTTCGGGGTGTTTCTCCGGCCATCAGATTCATAGCGGGTGAAGACAATCCAACTGCAGCAGTGCCAAGGGCAGTGTTTTGCAGAAATTTTCGTCTGTTGATGTTGCTGGTAGTGTTCATGTTTGAAAGTTTTATGTTAGTTGCAGTTTCATGTTCTTTGCACTTGTATATGATCCTGAATCAGCTAAGAATTTCCTTATCTGCATCCCAGTGTACTTTTCTATCTTCCCTGTAGGAGAGAGTTGCCATATGTGCCGTTACAGCCTCTTCAAATCCCCGATCGATGTTGCAGCTGGGGGTAGATCCCGAGCGGATGCAGTGGAGCCATTCAGCCAGGTGAAGTTGAGTGGAATCGACCCTCTGTCCATTCCTGTAAGTATTCGTCAATCCTCTGTCGGCGTAGTACTTGGATGTAGGCGATGAAATGGCATCCACATCATCCCGATCCGTTTCGTAACGCACAAAGGGTGTGCTGGGATCAATGATCGCCGATTCAATCCTGCTTTTGTATTTTGACGAGTATCTATCTGCCCAGACAGTAAGGGCCCTCCCAAGTTCCATGGTGGCATCTCTTCCCATGAACAGAGTCCCCCGGGGAATGCCGCTTGCCAGGGTACCGCTGTAAAGCAGGGTAAGCTGCCTGTCAGGATATTCAAAAGCTGCCTGGAAGACATCTGGCACCTCTCTGCCATCGTGGTGGTAGTAAATCCCACCCGAGGCCATGGCTGATTCAGGGATACCCAGATCCAAAATGGAATTAACAGCATCGTACTCGTTGGAAAATAGATCGCCCGACATCCCGGTTCCGTAGTCCCAGAATCTTCTCCATCCATAGAAACGTTCCCGGCTGAACCCAGTTTGCGAGCCCGGCCTTGCCAATTCTCTCTTGGGGGAAATCGATCCCTCGAACTGTTCCCAGTCGACTGATTCCTTATTCGCCTTCCCCTCCCAGCCAAAACTCCACTCCACCGGTGAATCGTTTCGGTTGGTGGTGGTCTCGATAAGAGTAATCTTACCGATAGTACCATTATCGATCAGTCCTTTTGCTTTCTGGTTCAGGTCACGTTGCCGGCCCTGGTGGCCCAGTTGAAAAACCACGCTGCTTTGCCTGACTGCATCTCTTAAGGCAATGGCCTCTTCTATAGTGCGTGTCATGCATTTCTCCAGGTAGATATGTTTGCCCTTCCTGGCTGCATCGATTGCCATCTGTGCATGCCAGTGATCGGGAGTGGCTATGATCACAGCGTCAATATCGTCCCGGTCCAGTAAATCATGATAATGCTTATAAGCCCTGGAATCCTTTCCTGTCAATGCCAAACCCTTTTCAAGACGGGCATCATATACTTCACATACTCCCCGCCATTCAAGGTTTACATCCTCTGGAGCAGCCCTGATAAGTGTTTCTCCCCTGGCACCGCAGCCGATAATACCCACCCGAATAACATCATTTTTGCTTTCGGACCGAGAATTCTCTGAAAATCTTTTATTCACAGCGGGATCATCGCTATTCACAAGCAAGGGTACAGATCCAATACCGGCTATGAAATCCCTTCTTTTTATGGTTCTAAGTTTTATTAATCCCGTCTGAAGCGAGATCAGTTTGGTTCAGGAATCCAATAAAGATAGGGATTTGTTGAGCAGTAATCAATGCTGAATACCGGGGACTATTTATTTATTGCCCTGATCCGCTGAAGAAGTGTTGGGTGTGAATTGTGAAAGAAGACATAAACAGGGTGGGGTGTCAGGTTGCTCAGGGTATTCTTGTAAATCTTCTTCAGTGAGCTAACCATCTTGTCTGCCTTATACTTCTCCCTGGCAAATCGGTCGGCCTGGTACTCATTGTGGCGCGAAAATGCATTTGTACCCAGTCCCACCAGCAAGGATATAGGGGAATATAGAATTCCGAAGGCCACCAATCCAAGATGAAAAGATGCCTCCTCTCCTCCCAGTGCCACTGCAAAACTATCCATGCCTACAAACAGGGAGAAGAGGTAAAGTGTGATGGCCATCTGAATGGTACCAAGAACCAGACCAGTGGTGGTATGTTTTTTCTTGTAATGACCAACTTCATGGGCCAGTACAGCCACAATCTCCTCCTCCTCAAGGTCATTGATCAGGGTATCAAACAAAACAATTCTTTTCTTCGGCCCTAAACCGGTGAAGTAGGCATTGGCCTTGCTGGAACGCTTTGAGCCATCCATTACAAAGATGTTATCCAGTTTAAAACCTACTTTTTGAGCAAATGCTTCAATCTTGCTCCTGAGTGAACCTTCTTCCAAGGGGGTCTGTTTGTTGAATAAAGGCACAATCAGGTTGGAATAGAACATGGTCATAAACAAGGAGAATAAGCTGACCACACCAAGGGCTACCAACCAGAACCACTTTCCCGTCAACATATAAATCCAGGTAATCAGCGCAAGAAGCCCACCCCCAATCAAAGCACCAAGGAGCCAGCCCTTGATTTTGTCCAGAATAAAGGTAAGAGCATTGGTGCGATTGAAACCGTATCGCTCTTCCAGCACAAAGGTATTATAGACCGAAAAAGGGGTGCTAAGCAGGTCACCGGCCAGGCCGAGCAAACCGAAAAAGAGCAATACCTGGACTATGTAGTAATCACTAAAGCCTTTCACAAGATTGTCAAGCCATCCAAAACCTCCCAAAAAGAATAGCAGGAGCATCACCACCAGACTCAGAGAGCTTGTAAAAAAGGAAAAGCGGGTAGTATCACGTTTATAAAGCTGACTCTTTTCATACTCCTCCGGGTCGTAAATGCCGGATAATTCTTCGGGTAAAACTGGAAGGATATGCTTCAGATTTAAAGCATCCAGCACCCGTTCCAGAACGTATCCAAACACCAGTACCCCAATCAATGCAACAAACACCCCATTGTACATCATCATCTCCCTTTCTAGTTCACACTATCCACTATCTACTATCCACTATCCACTATCCACTATCTAATATATAACCTGCTTCTCAATTTCCTTCCGGTTCAACAAGCGCACATCCAGCTCCTCGCGATAGTATTTTACTAATTCAAGACTATCAAGTCCCAGGGCCTTATCCACCAGAATGCTGGCCGTATCAAGCTGATCCTCGAGTTCATAATAGATAGCCAGATTGTGGAAGGCCTTTGCTGCCATGGTGCTGTCGCTGGATGATGTTAGTCCGTTCCATAGCGTAAAGGCACTCTCCCAATCTCCATTATCTGTATGTTTAACAGCCAGTTTTAATGAATCGCCCCTCCCCTTGTAAAGAATTCTTGATGCATGATTCCAAACCGGGACCAGGTATCTTCCGTATTTGAAACCACTCTCATAGAAAAGCTCCCGGATCATATCAGGTCCTGAGACATCGGAATTCGTATATTTCCCGTTAGTTATCACCGGAAAAAAAAGGGTATCAACAGTAGTATAAGTATCGAAGGGGACCGGACTCCCAGGCAGGTGGATATTCCATTTCAAACGGTTGTTGACCTCATAATAGCTGTTGTGAATCTCGCTCGGCACATCTATGTAATAATCAAATCTCATGTTCAGTCCCACAAAATAGTACTCCATACTAATGATGGCATCCCCGCCGATGGTATCGCAGATGTTCTGGACCTCCCTCTTTGTCAATATCCTGTCTTCCAGGGCAATTGTATCTGGCCTTCGTTCGCTTAGCCAGATAGGCATATGAAAGGGAGTAAGGGGGGATTGGCGCAAAATCTCCAGGATACCCCTGTTCAGGTTGTTATTAATCAAGGTATCCAATAAAACAAGCTGCCGGGCATCCAGTTCTGCCTGGTTGATCGTATCCCAAACATCCGGAGTAATTGGAGCCCTGTTCAGAAAGACCAGCTGCTGTACATGGTCCGGGAAATCTACGGTGGCAGGTTCCAGCACCTCAAATTCAACTACACTGTAAGTGCTGGCACATCCTCCTGCTACGATAGAGAAGAGGAAAATACCGATGAATACCTTGATTCTGAAGATGACAGACTTAATCACACTACTCGGTATACACTTATTATACACTCATTCCACCGCAAACCTGCAGGGTTTGGCCTGTCATGTAAGAGCTTAGGTCTGAAGCCAGAAACAGGGTCACATTGGCCACATCCTCTGGAACACCTCCGCGTCTCAAAGGAATGCCCTTGATCCACTCCTCCTTAACATTGTCCGGAAGTTTATCGGTCATATCAGTAATGATAAAACCGGGAGCGATGGCATTACAACGGACGTTTCTGGCTCCCAGTTCTTTGGCAACAGATTTAGTAAATCCTAATATGCCCGCCTTGGAAGCTGAATAATTTGCCTGTCCGGCGTTTCCATTCACTCCCACCACCGAACTCATATTAATGATCGATCCGATGCGGGCTTTCAGCATGTATTTCTGCACAGCTTTGGTGAAATTGAAAACGGATTTCAAGTTTACCTTAATGACCAGGTCCCACATCTCCTCATCCATTCGCATCAGAAGGGTGTCGCGGGTGATCCCTGCATTGTTTACCAGGATATCCACCTTCTCAAAATCGGCAATCACCTGGTCAACAACCTGGTGAGTCTGTTCATAGTCGCTTGCATCGCTCACATACCCTTTCCCTTTTACTCCAAGGGCGACCAATTCCTTCTCCAGGGTCTCCATATTCTCATCTTTCGACAGGTCCGTAAATGCAACATCAGCACCCTCCTGGGCCAAACGAAGGGCAATCATACGCCCGATACCCCTGGCAGCTCCTGTTACCACTGCAACTTTTCCTTTTAATAGATCCATAATAGATTAGTTTATTTTGAATAATTGATAGAACGTTAATAATAGCATATGGTTCAAACTAAAAAAGATAGGCTTCCAGCTCCTGGCTTACCTCCCCGGCAGGTCCCTGCAAAAACAGATCGGTCATAGATTCTGTGAAGGTCGATCTGCTGGGATTGATTTCAATCACAGTGGCTCCGTTGGATTTGGCGATGGAGGGAAGCATGCCGGCAGGCATCACCTCCCCTGTGGATCCTATAATCAGCAATACATCGGCTTTAGAAATCTCCTCCACCGAACGGCTGGCTGCCTCAGGAGGAATACCCTCTCCAAAAAACACAAAATCGGGTTTCAGCACCTCACTATCGTCCTTGCATCTTGGAGGAAGAGGATCCAGAGCAATGGCTGAAATCTCATAGCGCTCACCACATCGACTGCATTTTAGCCATTTGGAGTTCCCATGATACTCGATAACCTGGGTGTTGCCTGCTTCATGGTGCATATTATCGATGTTCTGTGTAATCACTGACCTGAGTATCCCCTCTTTCTCCAGCCTGGCCAGCAAATAGTGGGCCGGATTGGGAAGAGCATTTTGAAAGTACTGGTAGAAAATTTTAGAGATTGCCTGCCACGACTCTGAAGGATGAGAACAGAAATAATCAATATCAAGAATTGAAGGGTCGTGCTGTGACCAAATTCCACCCTCTCCTCTGAAGGCAGGAATTCCGCTCTCTACTGAAATTCCAGCACCTGTAAATGCCACAAGGTGCTTTGCATTGGCAATGAGCCCTGCGGCCTGTATGATTTCCTGCTCACTGCTGTTCATGGTTGATAAATGTCCTATTTCAGAAGTTCGGCCATCTTTTGCCCGATATCAGCCGGGGAAACCACCACTGAGATGCCACACTCCTTCATGATCTGCATTTTGGCTTCAGCGGTGTCAGCTTTCCCCCCGATAATGGCACCGGCATGCCCCATTCTGCGTCCTTTGGGAGCGGTCTGTCCGGCAATAAAACCAACAACAGGCTTGCTTCCATGCTCCTTGATCCAGTAGGCAGCCTCAGCCTCCATGCTTCCGCCAATTTCTCCAATCATAATAATGCCCTTGGTCTGATCGTCTTCCATCAGTAATTTTACAGCATCCAGAGTGGTGGTCCCAATGATCGGGTCTCCTCCAATACCAATGCAGGTGGATTGTCCCAATCCGGTTTTTGTGATCTGATCAACTGCTTCATAGGTCAGTGTACCCGAACGGGAAACAATTCCGACCACCCCCTTCTGGTGAATGAAACCGGGCATGATCCCTACCTTGGCCTCACCTGGAGTGATGACACCGGGACAATTGGGACCCACAAGCCTGGTTTTGCGTGTCGCGAGATAGGTTTTTACACGGATCATATCGGAAGTTGGAATGCCTTCTGTGATACACACCACCAGCGCTATCCCTGCAGCGGCAGCCTCCATAATTGCATCAGCGGCAAAACCAGGTGGAACAAAAATCACCGAAGTATCGGCCCCGGTCGATTCCACCGCCTCTAGTACTGTATTGAATACCGGCTTCTCCAGGTGTTCCTGTCCACCTTTGCCAGGAGTTACTCCACCTACCAGATTTGTTCCATACTCGATCATTTGTTCAGCATGAAAAGTTCCCTCACTGCCAGTAAAACCCTGTACAATAACCCGGGAGTCTTTATTCAGTAATACACTCATAGAATTTGCTAATTTTGGGTTCTCATAAAGCTCAAATGTAGCTAAAATATTTATACATTTAAACATGGAAGCCATCCTCTATATAGGCATCGCTCAGACCTTTTTTGCAGGTTTTCTGATCGCTTTTAAGAAGCCCGTAGTCTATGCCAATCAGATTCTTTCGGCATGGCTTTTTATCATTTGTGCCGAAATGATTATTGTTTTGATTAACGAGACACTGATTGAACTTTATCCCATTAAGATTCTTCCCTATACCTATGGTCCCATGCTTTTGCTATATGCGAAATGGATGACTACTGAAAATCCCCGATTCGATTTGAAATACCTCTGGCATTTCGCCCCTTTCTTCCTTTTTTTGATCGCTTCTCTCATTTTCATTGATAAAAGAGTGATGAGCGGTACCGATGGATTCCTGGTCACCGACAGCTTTGTCTCCTTTCGAATCATATATGCCATCACCTTCTTTGTTTCAATCACTGCCTATTCTGTGGCCACTTTTATGGAGATTAACCGCCACCAGAAAAGGTTGAAAAAGCTGGTAAGCTATTCCTCCGGAAAGATTACCCTTCAATGGCTTTTGGGACTTTCCATTACTTTTTATACCGGCTATGTGCTGATGTTTATTTTCGGGGGGGTTGACATTCTTACGGGCTTCATGCCCTTTGATCCCTATGAAATCTCCTTCATTGGTCTTACCCTGCTTACTTTTCTGTTTGGGGTATTTGGATTCCAGCAGCCGGGTATATTCGAAGAGGTGGTCAGGATCAGACCCTCCGAAACTGATTCAAAGGAGGAGAGAGATCCAATAAAGTACCAGCGTTCCGGCCTGAAACAGGAAGATGTGGCCGATTATGTGAACAAGATCAAGAAATACATGGTCATTGAAAAGCCTTATCTGAACAGGGAGCTGACAATTTACGACCTCTCAGATCAGCTTAAGATTCCCAGGCACATATTGTCGGAGGTAATCAACGAGCACATGGGCAAGAATTTCTACAACCTGGTAAATGAATACAGGGTCAATGAAGTGAAAGCAAGAATGAAAAGTGAGGATTTGCATGCGATAACTATCCTGGGCATTGCCTATGATTCAGGATTCAACTCCAAATCGAGCTTCAACACCATTTTCAAAGAAAAGACCGGTCAGACACCCAGCGAATACCTGCTTACTTTGAAGTAGGCTATTTCCAGAAATTGCGGAATGAGCGGCCAAGCACTGACCTGTATATTCGCAGATACATCTTCCGATGGGGCGGATGCTTGAGGAAAAGCTCAAACCAGGTGGGTTTGATCATCACCGTTTTATGATGGCTAAAGGCATCGAAACCCGGCTTTCCATGGTAATGTCCGATTCCTGATTCCCCGACTCCGCCAAAGGGAGCATTCATATTGATGAAGTGCATGACCACTTCGTTGATCATGCCTCCCCCCGAAGGCAGTTCCTGCATGATTTTTCTGGCTCTTCTGATATTCCTGCTAAAAATATAGAGTGCCAGCGGGGCCGGCTTAGTTTTCAGGTCTATCAGAAGCTCATCCAAATCGCTGTAAGTCAACACAGGAAGCAAGGGTCCAAAAACCTCTTCCTGCATCACCTTATCGCCAGGTTCTACCCGGTCCATGATGGTGGGCTCAATGTAGAGATCCTCCCTGTCTGAGGTCCCCCCGTGCACCACTTTCTCAGGATCGATCATGGATACCACCCGGTCGAAGTTGCGTTCATTGACCATGCGCGGGAGGATGGGACTTTGCCTGGGATCCGGACCTGTGATTCGGCTCATATATCGCTTCAGCTCATTGACAAATTCATCCTTGATATCCTCATGAACATAAAGATGGTCGGGCGATACACAGGCATTGCCGTTGTTGTGAAGCTTGCCCCAGGCTATCCTTTGTGCACTCCTTTTCAGATTACAGTCGGGCATCACAATGACAGGATTCTTGCCTCCCAGCTCCAGGGTAACAGGAGTAAGTTGTTCCGCAGCCGCCTTCATGACGATCTTGCCCACTTTAGTACTGCCGGTAAAGAAAATATTGTCAAATTTCTGTTGCAGCAATTCAGTGGTTTCTTCCACGCCCCCTTCCTGGACAAATATCAGCTCTTTGGGAAAATTTGAATTGATCAGCTTTGCCAGAGCAGCGGAAGAGTGGGCTGTGATTTCACTGGGTTTCAGGATTACCGTATTTCCTGCAGCCAGTGAAGAAATCATAGGTATCAGTGACAGCATGTAGGGATAGTTCCAGGGACCAATGATCAGGGTAACTCCAAAAGGCACTGCAACGCTCCTGGTCCGGGCCGGAAAGTTGGAGAGATTGGTCACGTGTCTAAGTGGACGGCTCCACCTTTTCAGGCGACGAATGGCTACGTTGATTTCTCCGTACGGAAGACTTAACTCATTCTCCAGGGTGACCTGGAATGACTTTTTGAAATCTTTGTAAATGGCATCGGCCAGTACTTTTTCATTTTCGAGCAGCAGGTCATGCAGCTTGCGAAGGTTATGTTTCCTCTCGGAAATTGAGCGGGTGTGTCCCTCCAGGAAGTACTTGCGTTGGGATTCAATTAGTTCCTTCATGGCCCTAAAAATAGCAAATATTCCCTCAAAAGGTTCAGACTTGTAGGCTTGGGCTGGTTTGGTGCAAAAAGCAGGTCCGAACCACACAGTTCGGACGATGCGCACGGACTCAGGCCCTACTTTAGAATCCATGAAACGCGTGCTTCTCATATCTCTTGTAATCATCCTGTGTGATCTTGGTGCTTTATCGCAGGGACTATTTGAATCCTCTCTGTCAGGGGACGTGGATGATGCGGGCAGCAAGAACCTTAGCATCGGAGGTTTTATACGTTCTGCTCTCTACCTGGGCAATACTCCCATAGGGGAAGATATATACCTGCAGAGTGCCTATGGTCAGGCTGGATTGTTGCTGAAGGCCAAAGCAGGGAGCGTCGCAACAGCCAGAGCAGACATCAGGTTCAGGTTTGGCTCGGAATGGCAGAAGGGATTCTCAGACCTGGAGATCCGGGAGGCATATGTGGATCTGCAAACCGGACCGGCTGGTTTCAGATTTGGAAAGCTGATTTCACCCTGGGGAAAAGGGACCGTATTCAATCCTGTCGATAAGATCACCCCACTGGATCCTACTGTGCGATCTCCCAATCCGGACGACAGGTACCTGGGCATCTGGGCGCTGCAGGGCCGAATCAACATGGGTAAGTCCCTGAAACTAACTGCCACCTGGAATCCCCTGTACCAGCCAGGGATCTTGCTAATCGATCCGGTTCCCATGCCCCCTTATGTCTCCTTCCTGGAACCAGACTATCCGGGAGTGGAACTGGATGAAGGCAGCTACGGTGTCAACATGGATCTTCATGCATCTGCACTGGATGCATCCCTGTATGGATTCCATGGATACCATAGCTGGCCTGGCATTGCCTTTGATTCCTTCGTGATGGATACCATTCATTTGGAACCCCTGGCCCTGGATCTATTTGAAAAAGCTTACCGAATAAACATGGCAGGAGCAGATTTCTCAATCCCCCTTGGTTCATGGATTATCAGGGCTGAGGGAGCCTGGATGGCCCCTACTGAAGAGAGAGGAAGTAAAGAGTACCTCCCCTTCCCTGAACTTTCCTATGCTGGCGAATTAGAAGTGGGCGCCTCCTGGTTAACCCTGATTGCGGGTTACCATGGAAAATACATTCTCGAATACACGGTCCCGGAGGCTGAGGCCAGCCTTTCCAGCGGACCGGCCCAGTTCGTCCCCCTGATGGAGGCCGGAATCCCCATCACAGGAGCCCTGGTGAATGAGGCAGTCAAAGGACAGATCGATGCCTTTAACAGGCTTTACAACTACCAGCTGGAGGAGTTTTACCACACTGCTTTCCTGGTTTTGAAGGGCAACTTCCTGCATGATGCTTTGGAACTGGAGCTTCCTGTGGTCTATCACATCACCACCGGGGAGTGGATCGTGCAGCCGGCCCTTTCGTGGATGGCCGCCGACGGCATAAACATAAAGGCAGGTTACAGTGGATTTTTCGGCCCCTCAGAATCGCTTTTCGATATGATCGGGCCCACCTTAAATGCAGGATACATAGCTATGACACTTTCATTTTAACATATAGATCAATCGCAGAAACATGGATAAGAATATCATAAAATACCGCTGGTGGATCATAGGAGTTTCAGTACTCTTCACCCTGGGTTTCTCTACCCTCCTATTAAAACTGGAGATCGATCCCGACCTGAAAAATTACTTTCCCAAAACCATGACCTCCATGGTCAATACCGACAGGATCGAAGAAATTTTCGGAAACCAGGATCTGGTGATGATCATATTCGAGGCAGAAGATATCCTGGCAGAAGAAACTCTGAAGAGGGTCAAAAATTTGGAAAAAGAGATCGGCAGAATTGAGGGGATTCGGAGAACTTCTTCCCTCTTCGGGTCCAATCACATCCATGGCGAAGAGGGGGTCATGTACGTAGAACCAACCATCCTTCGCATCCCCCGAAACGAGTCCATGCGCGAAGAAGTCAGGGAAGTTATAAAGAACAACGACCTGGTTTACAAGGTGATGGTGTCGGACGACTTCAGGGCCACTGCCCTGGTTTGCACCCTGGAGAAGGAGTCCGATGAAGAC
>Ga0316190_10001514_pt1 | contig 16861 bp, 17 predicted proteins | sample Eddworburrow2_MG_FD_204929 | JGI IMG/M metagenome (GOLD analysis project Ga0316190, IMG submission 204929) | Coastal sediment microbial communities from Maine, United States - Eddy worm burrow 2 | ecosystem: Environmental > Aquatic > Marine > Coastal > Sediment | place: USA: Maine | collected... | reverse complement strand
GGAGCCATGCGAAAGGCTTGAACCATGACCAGCAGATATACAGCACCAACCCACCACAGTATGGCACCTGAGAAAAACTCTCCACTCAACTGCATTGAATAACCTCACCTTTCAAAAGCCCACCATTCAGTCATTCTCTTCCATATAATACATATATAATTATTTATGGTTTTGATTTGAATCATTGATTGACATAAATACATTATAAGAATAACCTAGCGCCATACTTTGTTATTAACTTACTGGAGCTACCGCTATGCAAATCGAATCTATCATGATGATTATCCCTGCTGTTCAGGTTGGTATTGTTGCTGCAGCTACAGCATATGCCAGCTACCTGATGATCTCTTCCATTTATAACAAGATCCAGCAGAGCTTTAGCAGCTGATATATTGATTGAGCCTTAAAACAAGAGGCTAAACCAATATTATAGAAGGATCGCAATAAACAAAATGGCCGCCCTACCAAATTAGGGCGGCCATTTTTGTTTAGCTTCTACGCTGGAGTACTTAGTTATGGAAAGCTTGGTTAAGGGATAGCTGATTAGGTGACCAGGCTAGGATCTGTGCACGAACCACTCAGATCATCTGTTCGGTTTTTGGCGTATAGGTTGGACATTTGGTCCAAATCAGACACCCAATAACTGTAAAGACGGTGCCAAGAGCCAGAAATAGGAAGCTCATGGGGGTCAGTATCCCAGTATGGGCAGACAGTGCCAGTGAGGTGCCACTAGCCAATAAACCCACTATAGCGCCATGGGCAATAACTCTCTCACGGGCACAATAAGCGGTTATAAATCCCCCAATGGCCATAGCAAGAAAGAGTCCCACCAGCCCGATAGCATACGCTAGCATATTGCCATATTCGGCCATGAAAGGATCGCTTTTTGAATTGGCAATGTAGGATGCAAACAGAACGAATATCAGGTTATTCATCAAACCGGCAAGCACAGTAGTTACCCAGCCGAATATAATTGCTTTCCAGTTGAACATATCTTTTCTTCAAACCTCTGACTCAAATATCGCTTACTTAACAGCTAAAACGAACACTAAACAGAAGTTACCCCATATTCAACAAAAATTTGCCTGCATGCGAACTAACAATATTTTCACAAAGGCAAAAAAATAGCGAAGCAAAAACACTGTTTTGCTTCGCTATTAAATACCAAAAGATGATTTTTGAGGGTTACCAAGGGGAAATAGGCATTACCTCCAGCGCAGACTCTTTAACACTTTATGCACATTTTTTGCCAAGTAGGCGACTAACAGCACAGGAAATCAGCTGATAACCAACAAAAGCGATAGCCGCAACCACAATACCAACCTGTATGGTGGGAACTAAATAGAGAATGGTTTGAATAGCCATAGCAAATACTCCTTACATCAATAATAACCAAGTATGGCGCTAGGTTATTATTACCGAGTGTTTTTGTCAAGTATTATCTTGCCCCCTGTATTGCCCTATCAGCGACATCCCTATAGGCTTCACCCCAATTTTGATCTGTTTTCTGGACACCCAATGCCAATTACGCATGTTATTGCTCACCATCTCCATCATGATGTTGATCGCCCGGCCAAGCTATCACTGCGCCAAGATGAGTTGGCCGTGGATGAACAACAGAACGCTCTACTCAATCAATTAAAGAGCAGTTTTCTGGCGCGCCTCAGTCGCAGGCATGGCAGCTTCTCCTCTGAAGGTGAATCCGCTTCCCTATTGGCGCAGGAGCTGGAAGGGTTTTTAGGGGGTAACCGCTCTTTTACTAAGTTAACCATGACGGTAATGGAGCAGTTTAAAGATGGGCTTAACGAGAGTCCAATTGAGCTTGATGCACATTTTCTCTTTTTTATTGAGCAGTCAGGTGATGAGCACCATCTCTTCCACCTGTTTGTGGTTAATCAGAGTGAATCACTGGCCATCAACGATAATCTGGAAGTGGCCCCCTGCTTCTTTATCGATACCGGCCCTTCATTGTTCGGTATTAAGGTTGATCTTGCTGAATGGAAGGTACGGAAAAATTATGTCCCTCTCTCACTGCTTCCCCCCAGAGGGAATCTGCTGTTCGCTGAGATTTTTGAGAAGACCATTGGATTCAGTGACGGTATCGACAAAGAGGAAGATACGCTGGCTTTTCTTGAAGGCATAGAATCTTATGCCAAGCAGTTACCTGCTGAGAAGGTGAATGATTATCGTGCGCAAGTGGTTGATTACTGCACTGAGAGGGAAGGAAGAGATGAACCCGTCAATATCTCTGGTCTCTCCAAATCACTCGATGACATTGATGCGGCTATGTTTGTCCGGGAGGTAACTGGCCGCAATCCCCAGCGTGATGACGATGTAATGATTGATCGCCGCAGTTTGCGCCGCTATGTAAAGTTTTCTGGACGTGAAAAAGATTTAGCTATCAGCTTCTCCTCCTATCAGCTTAACAATCGTGTCAATTACGATGCTGATAACGATACCCTCAGTATAAAAGGGATTCCCAAAGCTTTGCGAAATCAGCTATTGGGGCATATCAAGACAAAGTAAACTCAACTATTCAAGGTAATTTAACGCCTTGAAAACCTGCCACATAGCCTGATTAATTGCATAAATTTTAAGCTATTGGGGCTTGAATAAATATCATGCGCAATCCAGACTTATGCCCCAATAGCAGAAAGTGACAAAACGCAAGTTTTTGTCATAAGCTAGCCACAACCTTTTTCTCTATCCTGGGTATTTGGAATATGCCACTTACTATTATTGATTCTGCACATAACTGTCGTGGCTGTTTGTTGGCCGAGGGACTCACCAACACGCATCGTCAGCAGTTATCAATGATCGTTCATGCAGAACGGCGTTATCAGCGTAACGAAAAGATTTATCACATTGCCGATAAATTCAAATCAGTCTATCTGGTTCAAGAAGGCAGTATTAAGACAGAGGCGACCACCTATGATGGACGTCCCGTGGTTACAGGTTTTTATTTTCCAGGGGATATCTTTGGGTTTGATGGCATCGGCGACCAGGGATATCTGTGCGATGCCGTTGCCATTGAAAATGCATTGATATGCGAAATCCCTTTTCAAAAGCTATCAGCACTTTGCTCTTCAGTTGAAGGCATCCAGCATCAACTCTTTATGCTTATGGGTCAAAGAATTGGTTCTCACGATCACGCTCTTATCATGATGCACAACATGTCTGCTGAATCACGGCTGTGCAAATTTCTCACCATCTATTATGAACGCATGAAGAAATACACCGAGAATCAGGATGCCGTGATGTTTCTACCCATGAACAAAGATGATATTGCCCGGTATTTAGGTATTTGCCCAGAGACCCTGAGCCGAGTGCTTTCCGGATTGGTTGATAAAGGTGTTATTCGCAGATGCTCAAGGAAACTTGAACTACTGGACATTGAGACCCTGTATGAATTAGCAAGCTGAATGCCTCACACATAAGCATCCCTACCGCCATAAGCTGCAAATCTGAAAAAAAGTAACATCTGTTCAGCTGGCATTCAGCATCTCCCCACTAATCTGAAAGTGAAGGCAGAAAAAAGCCTTCAACCTAATCAGACAAAATGGGAGAGAAACCATGAAAAGCAGCCACATTACAGCAACCTTCGCATTAATCGCCATGCTCGTAGCGACCCAGGTCTCTGCAGACTCGAGGAACAGTTACACCGATACCGCTAAGGTACTTGACGTAGAGCCCATATACGAGACTGTCTCTATCTCCATTCCTGAAGAGCAATGCTGGAGCAAACCCCATCGCCGCAGCCGCCATCAGAGCAGATACTACGATTACAAACAGGATAAATCCTATACCGGCGCTATCGCCGGAGGAATTATCGGCGGTGTAGTCGGCAACCAGTTTGGCCATGGCAGCGGTAAAAAAGCCATGACTGTTGCAGGTTCACTGCTTGGGCTTTCTATTGGCCATGATCTTAGCCAGAATACAAACTACAGATCTGATGATTATGACCAATCAAACCACAGGCATAAAGGGCGGAAGCAGCGCTGTGAAACCACCAATCGTTATGAATCCAGGCAAGAAATTGTTGGCTATCGTGTAAAATACCGTTACAAGGGCAATAAATTCTGGACTCGCACCCAGAACCATCCTGGAGATCGCATTAGAGTTCGGGTCAAAGTAAGGCCGCTCCACGACGATATCTAACCATGCAATAAGGAAACAGACTGTGAATCTGAAGCCATACATCCTCATGATCTTCCTGCTGTGCAGCTCTCTTTCCGGGATGGCCGCAGCAGAAGATCATGATACTAAAAATGGCTATAGCCTGGATGACGCAGTCTCTGAAATCAGGGAGCAGACCGGTGGGCGTATACTTTCAGCCAAGACATCAGATGACAATGGAAAGCGCATTCACCAAATCAGGGTGTTAAACAAAGATGGCAGCGTGCAACGTTTTCGAGTGAACGCCAATCGAAAAGGAAAACAGGCATCCCGCAAGGGAAAACGAGCATTCCGCAAAGGACAGCACTAATGCGATTGCTGGTTGTTGAAGATGAACCCACTCTCAGGCAGCAGCTAAAAGAGCAACTAGTTGCAAAAGGGTACTCTGTAGATGTTGCAGAAGATGGGGAAGCGGGTCTGTTTCATGGACTGGAATATCCACTGGACTTGGCCATTGTCGATCTTGGCTTACCCAAACTCTCTGGCATTGACCTTATCCGTCGCCTGCGTGCTGCAGATAAACGATTTCCCATCCTGATCCTTACCGCCCGTGGCAATTGGCAAGACAAGGTGGAAGGGCTGGAGGCCGGAGCGGACGACTACCTGGTCAAGCCCTTTCACCAAGAAGAACTGCAGGCACGACTTAATGCCTTGCTACGCCGTGCTGCTGGCTGGACCAGCCCGGTTATCCAATGCGCTCCCATTAGCCTGGATACCCGCACTCAGGCGGTGCAAAACAACGGCGCGTCTATTGAACTAACCAGTTATGAATATCGAGTGCTTGAATACCTGATGTTGCACACGGGCAAAGTCGTCTCCAAAACCGAGTTGACTGAGCATATCTATGATCAGGATTTTGACCGGGACAGTAATGTACTGGAGGTTTTTGTAGGCCGCCTGCGCCGTAAGCTTGATCCGGAAGGTTCAATCAAACCTATCGAAACCCTGCGAGGAAGAGGCTACCGCTTTACCTTAAAGCAGACACAAGCCAGTGAATAGGGCTAAGATTTAAATGAAGCCATTCTCTCTTCATATACGTCTGGTTCTTGCCGCCTCATTGATATTGGCAGCCTTTCTTGGGCTCGCCGGCTGGGCATTGGACAAAGCTTATAGCGAGAGTGCTGAGCATGCCATGCAGCAGCAGCTACAAGGTCAAATCTACGCCCTATTGGCAGCAGCAGACGAAGATGAGCAGGGTCGCATGCGGTTGCCGCTTACACTGCCCGATCCACAATTTTCCAATCCTGACTCAGGCCTCTACGCACAGGTAGAAGGTGAAGCCGGTGGCTACCAATGGCAATCAGCCTCACTGGTGGGTCAATCCCTAAACATCATCCACAGTCCCCCTCCTGGTAAATGGCACTATCAAAAGCCAACCAATGAGCTAAAACTCTACACCGTTAACTTCAGCATAACCTGGGAAGATAAAAATAATACTGAACATATATACAGATTAGCTGTGGGAGGTGACATCACTCCATTGTTAAGCCAGATTAAAAGCTTTCGTGTCACATTATGGACATGGCTGGGCGGACTGGCACTGCTGCTCCTGCTGGCCCAAGGGGCCGTATTGCGCTGGGGGCTTAAGCCACTGCGCACCGTTGCCCAAGAGCTTCGCCTCATTGAAACAGGCAAAGCAGAGAAGCTCTCTGGCGGTTATCCCAGTGAACTGCAGCGACTGACTGGAAACATCAACTCACTTATCCACCATAGCCAAGCAAGTCAGGAACGTTACCGAAACAGTTTGGGGGATTTGGCACATAGCCTTAAAACCCCACTGGCAGTACTGCAAGGTGCTGCTGAAACCCACGACAAAACACAACTTCAAGCAGCTGTAGAAGAGCAGATTCCACGCATGAATGAGATCGTGCAGCATCAACTACAAAGGGCCACTGCTGCTGGGAAAATCTCGCTCACCAAAGCCATACCCATAGCGCCTATCATTCCAAAAATCGTTCGCTCACTCGACAAAATTTATCAAGATAAAAACATCGCACACTCTATTGCTATTGAAGAACGAGCACACTTTTGGGGCACTGAAGGTGACCTGATGGAGATCCTGGGCAATCTATTGGATAACGCCTACAAATACGGCAGCACCCAGGTAAATATCTGTGCGACACAAGCAAATGAAAAACTGATCATCCAGATTGAAGATGATGGGCCTGGCATCCCCACAGATCAAATCAATACCCTGCTGAAACGTGGCCAACGTGCCGACGAACAGCAACCCGGACAAGGGATTGGACTCAGTGCTGCCCACGAGATTATTCACCTCCACCAGGGAACACTTGAGATCAGTAAAAGCAAGTTGGGTGGTGCAAAAATTACCCTCACTTTTTAGATTTTAATAAAAGTCTTTAGACAAAAAACAGCTTTGATTTCAGCAACGCAAAACCGCCCAAAAACAGCACTTACTCTAGCAAACCAACTCTTTTAATTGATGCTTTTTTCTCATCTTGCGCTATAACAAAGAATAAGGCTCAACTTCTTTGGCCGGTTCTCCATCATTCACAAGGGGGGCGGTTTCTGTGTACGCAGCATACAATTGCAAGGAGGATCGTAGTAGAAAGCAGAGCAGAACACGGGGTAGAAGCACCACCCTCAATGCTTATCTTTCTGCTACTTTCACTCTAGCTACCGGTGCTTTGATCAGCGCCAAAACAGGAGACTGGACGTGGTTCAGTCGGTGCGGATCACTGGTTGTCGTTATCGGCATCTGGCTCACCTCCAGCCAGGTTATTTACCACATGGAACGCCTTAAGCAACGCCACTCCATTGGAGAGAGCGAATTCCAACGAGACTGGGCGATAGAGAATAAACAGCAATCTCTGCTTGATGCCCGTTTCAATGAAGAAGCCACCTGGATAAATGAGAAATCTGGCTTCTACATGCTCATCGTTGGCACACTCATTTGGGGGTTTGGCGACCTTCCTGGCGTACTGTAGCCAACATGACAGAGCCGTCTTAATGAAATGAGTCTTATAAGACACACACCCTCTTTGGCCGCTTAAAAATGTAAATCATCAGCCCCACTACCTGTGCTAGGCTCCTAACCATGGAATACAGTTATCTGAATGACATTCTGATTCTGTTTGCAGCCGCAGTAGCCGTAGTGGTGACATGCCTCTTCTTACGGCTCCCTCCTATTCTTGGCTATCTATCAGTGGGCGTGCTGATGGGACCATACGGACTAGCTTGGATAGCGGACACAGAAAATGCTCGTGCCTTCGCTGAATTTGGCGTTGTTTTTCTGTTGTTTACCATTGGCCTGGAATTCTCCCTATCACAGCTGATCCGCATGAAAAGCACCGTACTGGGACTAGGTGCTGCTCAGGTGTTATTGACCACCATGATTACTGCAGGGGTAGCCTTCTATCTTGGTTTTTCAATAGAAAGCGCTCTGGTTTTGGGTGGTGTGGTGGCCATGTCCTCAACCGCCCTAGTAGTTCGGCAACTAACAGACCAGGTTGAACTGCACTCTCATCATGGAAGAAACGCCGTAGGCATTTTGCTATTTCAGGATGTGATGGTTATCCCCTTTCTGATCCTTGCCGCCACGCCCTTAGATACAGTGGATGAAATGCCTGTTTTATCGGTCGCACTTGCATTAGGAGAGGGAGCCATTGCACTGATCATCATTCTGGTACTTGGGCGCTGGGTACTACGCCCTCTATTTCATGCTATTGCCGGGTTCAGGTCAGCAGAGCTATTTATGCTCACCGCCCTACTCGTTGCTATGGGTGCAGCATGGCTCACTCACCATATGGGACTTTCCCTCGCTTTAGGCGCCTTTGTTGCTGGCATGATGCTGGGCGAAACCGAATTTCGCCATCAAATTGAAGCTGAAATCAGGCCATTCAGAGACCTACTGCTCGGCCTGTTTTTCATCACTATCGGCATGCTGCTTAATATTCAGTTATTACCCGAACTATGGACGCAGGTTCTCCTGCTGCTTGTACTCCTACTGGTCTTTAAGTTGGTTTTGATTGGTGGACTATGCAGACTGGCCGGATGGGATAATGCCGTTTCACTGCGCACTGGCCTGGTGCTGGCTCACGGTGGTGAATTTGGTTTTGCCATTCTCGCTCCCGTACTCGCTGCGGGAACATGGCCAGCAGAAAGCAGCCAGGTAGTGCTAGCCGCATTGCTGATTAGCATGGGGCTGGCGCCACTGCTCATACGTGCTAACGGCTCAATCGCATCCAAATTACTCCCCGTTAGCACAATGGAGAAGAGCCGAAAAGAGATTGAAACAAGCGTTGCCAACACTGCCCACGGGCTTTCTCAACACGTCATTATTTGCGGTTATGGGCGGGTTGGGCAAAATGTCGCCCAGCTGCTGGAGTTTGAGGGCATCAGCTACGTGGCACTGGATCTGAATCCCGTATTGGTACAAAACGCCATCGAAGCAAAAGAACCTGTAAGTTATGGCGATGCAGCCAATATCCACCTACTTGAAGCGGCCGGACTCTCCCAGGCTGCAGTAGTGGTTATCAGTTTAACGGGAATTGAATCCACACTGAAGATACTCCATCAAGTCCGCCAGGTTGATGCTGAAATACCCATACTGGTAAGAACCACTGATGAGACTTATTTGGAGGAATTGCAAGAGGCAGGAGCAACAGAAGTCGTCCCAGAAACCTTGGAAGCCAGCTTAATGCTCTCTTCTCACCTTCTGCTCACTCTCAAGGTTCCAATGGCATTGGTACTATCCAGAATCCGCCAGATCAGGAGAGAGCGTTACGCCCTGCTGACACAAATCTATTCAGGCGAGGAACTTTTCACAGCATCAGATAGCGATATGGAGCGGCTCCGCGCCATTGAACTGCCCGCAGGGGCATGGGCAGTGGAGTGCCTCATTGGGGAGCTGGGGCTTGAAAACATTGGAGTAACGCTAACTGCCATACAGCGGCAAGATCAACGTATACCCAACCCTACTTTAGACAAACAACTACTTGCTGGCGACACCTTAATCCTCTTCGGCACACCAACTGCTCTGGAGCAGGCCGAAACCATTCTCTGTGCAAGCTAACTCAAAATGGTTAGCCTGCAGGCGCACGTCTTCTTGTATATAGAGAACAATTACGCTTTAACTATACTTTGTACATAATTAACTAAGAAAACATAAGCAGGAGATCTCCTTGCCAGCAGCACAAACCCCCGTTTCAGAGTTAGAGCTACTCCGGGAAAAGCGTAAAACACTTGAGCAAATGGTAAGGATTGCCGAGGCCGTAGAACGCCTCCACCATGGTTTAACCGCTTCTCTATTGCTGGGTAAACCCACTCATCTCATCCCCAAAAAAGTTGTTGAAAGTTTTGAGGCGATGGATGAGAAAACCCAGATGCTGCCATCAAAACAGCTACACAGAATTCTGGAACAGCTCCAAAGCAGCATCCAACAAAAACTGGCTAGTATTCTACAAATAGCAGCACTGGATGATACAGATCTGCTGGCAGTAACCTCAGAGCCTGATGCAGCAGATAACACACCTGAAACACTACTAAGAGAGTACCAGAAGCTAGCACAAACTGCGGTGGCTCTTCGTATTCTACTGCATGCACGAGGAGAGCAAACAGGCCCCACAGAGTTACCAGTACAAGCAGATAATATCCGACAGCAGATTAGTGATATTGCCAAGCGGGAAAACAGGTGTCGCAGTAAAGTAAAGCAACAGGTCAATCACCTCATACAAGATACTCAGCAACTACTGAAAAGAAAAGATCTGCCTAATGGCATGCAAGAAATATTACAGGCATCAATAGATGCTTTTCAGGCAAATTTAGCGCATATAGAAGCAGGAGGTAATCTTCAGAATATGCCAGTAACCATGGAGATTATTGAGGTCGCAGACACTGAAAATTCGATACGGCAAAATATAATCTCCACCAAAGATAAAGCACAAACAAAGGATGGGAAGTTACCCGAGTTGGAAGCGCAGCTGGCAGGAAAGAGAACCAGCCTCTTTGGTAAAATTATAAATTGGATAGCAGCAAAGCTTTCATAGCGCCATAGATGGATATATACAGTTACCAAATAGAATTATAACTGTCAGCCACTGTCCAACTTCCATACCTGATAAAAAGAGAGATAATCCAAGGAGCAGACTTGCATAAACGCGCCCCCCTTATTATTACCATTGCCCTGCTTATTGGCGCCTTCTTTCTATTTGATTTAGGGCGGTTTCTGAGCCTTGAGTATATCCAGTCACAACGCACAGGACTGGCAGACTATTTTCAGGCCAATCCAATCCCCATGGCGTTGGGGTTTTTCCTTGTCTATGTGGCGGTAACCGGGCTCTCTCTGCCAGGAGCAGCAATACTGACTTTGGTAGCCGGAGCCATCTTTGGGGTATTTTGGGGCACGATTATTGTCTCCTTTGCCTCTACCCTTGGTGCCACGCTGGCCTTTCTGCTCTCCCGCTTTCTGCTGCGTGACTGGGTACAAAAGAAATTTGGTGACCGCCTGAGCGCCATCAATGCAGGCATCGAGAAGGACGGTGCCTTCTATCTGTTTGGGTTGCGACTGGTACCTCTGTTTCCCTTCTTTGTCATCAACCTGGTAATGGGGCTGACACCCATACCTGCCCGAACTTATGCCTGGGTAAGCCAGGTGGGCATGTTGGCGGGGACACTGGTCTATGTGAACGCAGGCACCCAGTTGGCGCAGCTGGAGTCCCTCTCTGGCATCCTGTCACCCGGCTTATTAGGCTCCTTTGTGCTGTTGGGGCTATTTCCACTCATCGCCCGGAAAATGCTGGATTGGTTGCGTGCCCAGCAGGTCTATAAAGGCTGGGAAAAACCAACCCGTTTTGACCGCAACCTGATTGTTATCGGTGCAGGATCAGGTGGACTGGTAACCGCCTACATCGCAGCCGCAGTGAAGGCAAAAGTCACCTTAGTGGAAAAACACAAAATGGGCGGTGACTGTCTGAATACAGGCTGCGTACCCTCCAAAGCGCTGATCCGGTCTGCCCGGTTTCTTGCTGATGCCAGGCGTGCTGCTGACCTGGGATTTCAAACTGCCGAGATAAAGTTTGATTTTGCAGATGTGATGAAGCGAGTGCATCGGGTCATCAAAACCGTAGAGCCGCATGACTCCATAGAACGCTATACCAGCTTGGGGGCCGAGGTCGTACAGGGCACCGCTAAAATCATCTCCCCCTGGAAAGTAGAGATAGACGGGCAGGCACTCACTACCAAAAACATCGTCATTGCCACTGGTGCCCGTCCCTTTGTGCCGCCGCTACCCGGACTGGATCTGATCTCCTATCTAACCTCCGATACCATCTGGAATATCCGTGATCTACCCAAACGATTGTTGGTTCTGGGCGGTGGCCCCATCGGCAGTGAGCTGGGGCAGTGTTTTGCCCGCTTTGGCAGTGAAGTCACCATTGTGGGGCCTCGCCTTCTGCCCAGAGAGGATGATGAGGTGGGCAACCTGCTGGCTAAACGCTTTCGAAACGAGGGCGTGCAGCTACAGCTTGGATATCGGGTAAAGGAGTTCCAAGTGGAAAAGGGTCGCCAACTGGCCATCTGCCAGAAGGGTGAAGAGGAGCAACTCATCGAGTTTGATCAGGTGCTGTTTGCCCTTGGCCGGGCACCCAATACCACCGGGTTTGGTCTGGAAGAGCTGAAGATTCCACTCACCACCAAAGGCACCATTGAGGTCAATGAATTCCTGCAAACCCGCTACCCCAATATCTTTGCCTGTGGTGATGTAGCAGGCCCCTACCAATACACCCATGCAGCAGCTCACCAAGCTTGGTATACAGCCGTAAATGCTCTATTTGGCGGGCTACGCCGCTTCCGTGTGGACTATAGCGCCATCCCGCACACCACCTATACCGAGCCAGAGGTGGCCAAGGTGGGGTTAAGTGAGAAGGAAGCTCAAGCCCAAGACATCCAATACGAGGTGACTCAATTTGATCTTGCAGAGCTTGATCGGGCCATCACCGATGAAGCAGCAGAAGGATTTGTCAAAGTGCTCACCGTACCCGGGAAAGACCGCATTCTGGGAGCCATGATAGTGGGCGAACATGCCGGAGAGCTGATCACTGAATTTGTCACTGCCATGCGTCACGGGCTGGGGTTAAACAAGATTCTGGGCACCATTCATGCCTACCCTACCCTGAGTGAAGCCAACAAATATGCAGCCGGCGAATGGAAACGCGCCCATGCACCAGAGAAACTATTGCATTGGGTGGAACGATTTCACAACTGGCGGCGCGGCGCATAGAGTCCTTAAGTATCTGAAACAGCTATAAACCAGAATAGAAAAACTAATTAGGCCTACCTACTGGGCGGTACGTATTAATCCAATTAGAGTAATAAAAAAGCTATAATTTTACCCATAAAGGCATCTTTAACTCTCATTACATTACTACTACTATTGTTATTACGTGGTATGCCATAGTCTCCCGGCAGAGGAGAGTTCCAAGCGTGTGGCCTAACTAGCAAACCAGGCTGTACTCTTTTCCAAGAAGAAAGCAATGGAGTCAATGCAAGAAGCAAAAGACAAACTACCAATATCCATCAGTATCTGGCGTTACCTGGCTGCTACTGCAGGACCTTTGATGCTACTTTTCTTCTCGGTTATTGGGGTAGTTCAATATCTAAATTCAGAAATCAGATTTACAGAAAATGAATTGGATGGCGTCGCAGCTATTCTGACCACCCATGACGGCATCATCCAATTACAAAAGATACGCGGCTTTTCAGAAATCATTGCGCGTAAAGAGAATGCAGGCAACCAAAGTCTCAAATCATTACAGAAGCCATTCCTGGCAAATGTTTCCGCCCCACAATGGCATCAACAGAGTGTGCAATTTAAGGTCACGGAGGAAGCGGAAAAATTGCAAAAAGAGACAGAAACACTTTTTTCCACTCCGCTCCAAGCCATTCCATTAAAAGACCGATTTCAACAATATACGCAGATCATTGAGGGACAGCGCCGACTTATCCAGCTGATTGCCAATCGCTCCAATCTGATATTGGATCGTGAGTTTGATTCCTACTACATGACAGATCTGCTCGTTAACCAGCTTCCACAATTGATTGAGTTTATCGGTAGAGCACGCGGAGTAGGCAGCGGGATAATAGCAAACAGGGCGGTTACCGATGAGGAGAAAATGTTATTCAGGGAACGCTTGACCGCAATCAACCTTGGGATAGAAAGCATTACTAATGCTATCAATATTAAGCTAACTGCAGCACCGAAACTGCAAAGCATTCTTAAACCCATAATTGAACAGGCAAATAAAGAAGCCAGCTATTTTGTAGAAGAGAGTGGTTTATTAACTACAAGCGAAGTCATTCAGCTGGACGCTGAACGCTATTTTCACAATGGCACAAAAGTCATTAGTACTTTTCAGGATACTTACACGAAAATTGGTTTTCTACTTGCTGCCCACCTGAAAGAAAGGCAGAAATCTCATCTTAAGTTGCGCCTATACACCATAATAGGAACGCTGTTAGCCGCCCTCTTAATCATTTATTTTATAAACTCTTTTTACCAGACAAACAGAGCGGCATTTAAAAAAATTGAGCAGCTCTCTATTACCGATCCCCTCACAAAACTGTACAACAGGCGGCACCTGTATCGGATTTTTCCAAAAGAGTTACTTAGAGCCAGAAGGGAAAATAAAAGTTTTGCATTTGGAATTCTGGATGTTGATCACTTCAAACGTTATAACGACACCTATGGACACCCCGAAGGAGACCTCATCCTAAAGAGAATGGCTAACACATTAAAGGATGTTTTACGCAGAGCAGGCGATTATGTATTTCGTATCGGAGGTGAAGAGTTCTGCTTTCTTGTGACGGGAATGAGCGAAGAAGCAATTGAGGTGCTATTGGAACAGATAAGGCTGAGAATTATGGCACTTAAAATCGAGCATAAGGGTAATGATGTTACACCTTTCGTCACAGTCTCCATTGGGCTTGCCTACCTTAATGCGGTTGGAGAAGTCAAAATAGAAAGAATAATAAAACGCGGGGATAACGCATTGTATAAAGCCAAAGAGATGGGGAGAAACTGTTGGCATCTTGACCACATGGGCACCAAAACCGATGATCCTTCTAGAGGGGCTTCAGTGATACCTATAGGCAATTCAAGAGCAACTAACAGCCAAGACCATAATTAATTACAGACCCTGCACAAGACCTCCAGAGTTCGACCTGACTTGCCATAAAGCTGGCACACCATCACAAATATCCACATCCAAGCTGCTTTGCTGGCGTTTCTTAAGGCTAAGTTAAGGCATACCGACTAATCTGCATCCACACAAACAGGAAAGTCATCAAATCATGAACAATTGGGGAAAAACATTTCAACCAGCAGAACAAGAGGCGCAGCAGCGTTGGGGCAATCCTCAGGTATGGAATGATGCCCGAATTCGGCGTTTGATATGGGATCGGGTGCCGGAGCAGTATCACTCCCGCATAGAGTCGGCACCCTTTTTCTTTCTGGCCACCAGTAACCGTAAAGGTGAGTGTGATTGCTCATTCAAGGGTGGCGGCCCACATCTGGTGAAGATAATTAGTGAAAAGCAGTTGGCATTTCCTGATTTCGACGGCAATCAGGCCTTCATGAGCCTGGGCAATATTCTGGACAACCCAAAGGTGGGCATGCTGTTTATAGATTTTTCAGATGGGGCGCGGCTACGTGTCAATGGCACTGCAACCATTCATGAAAGCGGCCAGTTTTTAGCACTGTTTGAAAAAGCCAGACGTGTTGTAACTGTCGATATCGAACAGGTTGTACCCAACTGTGCTGCTCACATTCCTAAATTGGTTCCAGCCACAGAGTCAGATTAATAGTTAAGAGATCAACCATGAGTCAATATCGAGTCGCCGTCAATCTTGAGCTAACCAGCAAATGTAACGCCCGTTGCGTCATGTGTCCTCGCGAGGCTGTTTTACATCCACGCGCAATGAAACTCGAGATATTGCAACAGGCTGTGGCGCGCCTCTCCCCCAAGGATGTATTTCGTACGGTCATTGCCGGTTACGGAGAACCCACCACTCATCCTCAATTTGAAGAGTGCATGCAGATCATCTCACAGGCAGCTGTTCGGATGGATATGGTGACCAATGGCCAACTGCTGGATCAAGATCGATTAAAGCTGATTGATGGTGTACTGGATACGCTGATCATCTCTTTTTCCAGCACAACCCCTCAGATCTACGAGGCGGTGCATGTCAACCTGGACCAAAAGCTGGTGATGGAAAATATCATTCTGGCCCAACAGACTTTGAAATCAACAAAATTAGCTATCAGCCTGACACCACTTTCAAACTGCATTGAGACACTGCCACAAACCATCGACTGGTTGCGGGAGCAGGGGGTAAAAAACCTCTCCATGTCACCATCACTATATGATCGGGCAGGTTCATTGGATGAGTCCAATAAGCAAGAAACCAGTCTCCGAAAGATAATTAAGCAATATAATTTGCGCAGCCAGGAGCTTGATTTTGTACCCTCAGTCCGGGACATCTATGCCCAATGGCGCTGCAACCAATTCAAGTGCATACCGCGAAACTCTGACCTGGTCATTGCCGCCGATGGTAGCTATCAATACTGCTTCAATGACATGGGGCACAGTCATCCATTGGGAGACGTCTCTGAAATAGGCATCCGTGATGCCTTAAAGATACGTGAAAACAGTGTAGAAAACCCTGATCTTTGCAGTAACTGTAGCATCCGCAATCGCTACCGCCCTATCGAGCTGGCACGAGCCGCTTATGGCTATGCCCGCACCCTGGCTAAAAGTGCATAGCTAGACGCACATCACAAATCTCCAATCAAAACGCAACCATTTTCATGATATTTGTCATTACATAAGGTTAACTTAAGGTACGCCACCTACTATCTAAGGCATTACACTGTTTGAGAAAATGGCTATGCAGCACATGAGTACGAGCAATACAAAAGTGGTCAATCTACCTCGCTTGGTAGAGCCACAATCACTACTCTCTTTTAAGACATTTGCTGATGATATTGCAGCACGGGCATCTCTTGAATCCTTCATTCAACAGGTATTCAAGCAAGCCTACGAGGCACAGATCAACACCTTCTATCCAAAACTTATCAGCATCACAAGGCCTGACCAATCCTTTGCTGCTGTCGCCGGATTTCGCTCTGCCTCCAATGAACTCTTTGCCGAACACTATCTGGAACAGTCCATTGAATCACTGCTGGCACAACATGACCCTGCCATTGCGCGCAGCACCATTGTCGAGGTTGGCAACCTGGCACCTGCAAGTGCAGGACAGGCCCGTTGGCTACTCGCAGCCCTAACCTCTTTTCTATATTCAGCTGGATTCACTTGGGTGGTATTCACGGCCGTTCCAACTCTGCGCAATGCTTTCTCTCGCTTGGGCATGCCATTGACCACTCTGGCTAAAGCAGACAAGCACTGCCTTCCTACTGATATCAAAGATAATTGGGGGCATTATTATGCTGCCAACCCTATGGTATATGCAGGCAATATTCAGATGGGTTATAACACACTGAACCAACTGATCAGCCCCAAGATGCCACGCCTGCAAAAACTATGGCTGCAGGCTCAGCAGGAAGGCATAAGCTATGCCCAGCAACTGGATAACAATCAACCATATTCTACTGCTATGCTGCCATGAGCAATCTACTTGATGCATTAACCCACAGAGCCAGTTCAGAACC
>Ga0316190_10001513_pt1 | contig 16862 bp, 12 predicted proteins | sample Eddworburrow2_MG_FD_204929 | JGI IMG/M metagenome (GOLD analysis project Ga0316190, IMG submission 204929) | Coastal sediment microbial communities from Maine, United States - Eddy worm burrow 2 | ecosystem: Environmental > Aquatic > Marine > Coastal > Sediment | place: USA: Maine | collected... | reverse complement strand
GAGCCTGATCATCGTCGAACACGACATTCCATTCGTGTCCGAGGTGTCCGATCGGCTGCTCGCCCTCGAACAGGGCCGGGTCATCGCGACCGGCGCGCCAGCCGACGTCCTGGAACACCCGGACGTCATCGAGTCATACCTCGGCACCTCTGGTGCCGCGATCGCCCGCTCAGGGGGAACGGAGTAGACCATGCAACCAGCACAGGCAGAGGGCGGGGGATCCTCGTCCAACAACGTCAAGAAGTGGGGGCCGATCGCCGCAATCGTCCTCGTGATCGCCGCGGTCGTCGGCGTGATCGTCGTCACGGGGGGTGACGACGACAGCGAATCCGCAACGACCGAACCCTCGACCGAGGTGACCGAACCGGTTGGCACCGAAGCGCCGGCGGACACCTCGCCCGGTGACACCGAGCCCGACAGCACCGAGCCCGACAGCACCGATCCCGAAGGAACCGCGCCTGCGGGTGGAGGAGGCGGCGAGATCGTGTACCCGCTGTCGTTCAGCCAGGCCGAAGAGCAGGGCGTCGACGTGGCATGGGACGAGCGCTGCGACACCGAACGCGGCACGGTCGCAGTTCGCGACTTCTTCGCCCCGGAGTGCTACGCACCGTTCGAGGGTGACAACGGCGGCGCCACCTCTCGCGGCGTCACCGACGACTCGATCAAAGTCGTGCTCTACCAGGGGCCCGATGATGACCCGATCATCAACTACCTCTCAGATGCCGTGTCGGTCGACGACACGAACGCCGAGTCGGAGCAGACTGCCCGTGACATGCTGGAGATGTACCAGCAGTTCTACGAGTTCTACGGCCGGACGGTCGACTTCGAGCCCTACGTCAGCACGGGACTCGCCAACGACGAGGTCACCGCTCGTGCCGACGCGGTCCGCATCGCCGAGGACTTCGAGCCGTTCGTCGTACTCGGTGGGCCCGCTCTGACGAGCGCGTTCGCCGATGAGCTGGCGGCACGCGAAGTGATGTGCATCGGTTGCACGCCGGGGCAGCCACCCGAGTGGTACGCCGAGCGGGACCCGTACGTCTGGGGCCTCGCCATCGGCGCACGCCAGTCGCGCGCTCATGCGCAGGAGTTCATCACCAAGCAGCTCGTCGGCAAGAACGCCGAGCACGCCGGCGACCCCGCATTCGTCGAGCAGCCACGGAAGTTCGGGCACGTGTACATCTCGTCGAGCCCGGAGTCCGAGACCATCGCCAACGAGTTCGTCGATGGTCTTCGCAGCGACGGCGCCGACGTTGCCGAGGTGCTGCCGTACACCTTGGACCCAGGGAGCATCCAGGCGCAGGCGTCGCAGATCATCGCGAAGCTCAAGGCATCGGGGGTCACTTCGGTGGTGCTGGCGGCGGACGGCATCGCACCGCGTGACTTCACCAACGAGGCGACGGCGCAGGAGTACTTCCCCGAATGGGTGATCGTCGCCCCGGCACTCGCCGACCTCACCGCCTTCGGTCGAACCTATGACCAGGAGCAGTGGGCCCATGCGTTCGGCGTCACCCATGGCGCTGCCCGGGTCACGCCCGAACAGAGCGGGTACTACGCGCTGTACGAGTGGTGGAAGGGTGCGGAGCCGCCGGCGAAGGACACGATCAATCTGCTGATGCCGAACTTCGCGCTGCTGACGGCCACACTCCAGGGAACGGGTCCGAACCTCACCCCGCAGACCTGGCGCGATGCCCTGTTCGCTGCCGAGGGCACGACGGCAGCGATCAGCCAGCCGTACCTCGAGTGGGGCGAGACAGGGATCTGGCCGTACACGGACTACAGCGGTGTCGACGATGCCACGATCATCTGGTGGGATCCGACGGCGACCGGCCCCGACGAGATCCGCAAGGACGGCACCGGAATGTACGTCTTCGTCGACGGCGGCAAGCGATTCCTCCCAGGCGAGTGGACCACCGACGAGAAGCTGTTCGATCCAGATGGTGCCGTGGCGATCTACGTGACAGCACCTCCCGGCGAAGAACCACCGGAGTATCCCAGCCCAGCCGGCTGATCCCCTCCCGTCATCCCCGTCCGCCCGTTGTGAGCGGTGCACGCCTCCCCGGCCTGCACCGCTCACAGGGTTCGCATCATCCCTGGTCTCTGTGAGCGATGTGCGCCTCTGCCGCCTGCACCGCTCACAGCTGCGAGGTGGCTCCGTGTCAGATCGGCGGGAGCGGGACGGTTTCGTTGAAGGTCTGCAGGATCGGACGGCCGCCCCGGATCGCGATCCGGCACACCGATGCATGATCGAGATGACAGTTGAACGAGATGTCGATGCCGACATCGAGTGCCCAGGCGACCGCGGACTTCATCGGCGAGACGTGGCTCACCACCACGATGTTGGCCGCGTCGGCCCGTTCCAGCAGATCGACACACGCCGCGCGCACGCGCTCGTCGAGTGCGACGAGTGATTCTCCGCCGTCAGGGGTGAACGACGGATCGTTGCGCCATCGTTGCCAGATCTCCGACGGGACATCGGCGTGCGGCGTGCCCTCGTACTCGCCGTAGGCGAGCTCCAGCCACCGCTCGTCCACCTCGATGGGTCGACCGAACTCCTCGGCGGTCTGATACGCCCGCTTCAGTGGACTCGAGACCACGAAGTCGACCTCGCAGCGGTCGTACACATACGCGGCGACGGCGACCGCCTGCCGGCGGCCGTAGGCGTCGAGGTCCTGATCGAGCCGGCCCTGGAGACGACCTTCAGCGTTGGCCTTGGTGCGGCCGTGACGGACGAGGATCAACACCGCAGCAGTGTCTCACAGGCTCGACGGCGCACGTCAGCCGAACCGGGCAGGAACGGCGTCGAGGTGACCGTCATGGAGGAACCGGCGTCGCCGCGCACGTTGACCGAGGTCGTTGTGACGCCACAGCCAGAGACACAGCCCGACGCCGATCAACTCCAGCACCAGGCTCCAGATTCCTCGATCGATGACCGGAAGGGGTGAATCATCGAAGCCGACGCCGAAGAACGGCCACCAGAACACCTCGGTGTTGTTCCAGGCACCGTCGAACACGAGGTGCAGGATCATGCCGATCGGCAAGCCGAGCAACATCTTGCGGACGGGCTTGCGACCTGACGTCGCCAGCATCAGGACTGCCAGCAATCCGACACAGACGGTCAGGCTGTGGAGCCATCGCGCACCCCCGAAGATCCCATCGGAGATCGGCAGGACCGAACCGACGATCAGCAGGCGGTAGTCGAACTGCGGGTCTCGGAACACCAGGCCGACCGTCATGATCGCGGTGCCGATGAACCAGAAGAACACGATGGCCTCGGGTCAGACGATCAGCAGGCGGCCACAGTCCGGGCAGTCGGTGACCCCGGTTGCTGCCGCCTCGTCCTTGGCCGTGTCGACCTCGGCCGCCGACAGCTCGAGATGGCACCCCTGGCACTGCTTGCCGACGAGCTGCGCCACTGCCACCCCGAGCGCAGCCCGTTTGCGGTCGTAGGTGGCGATGAATGCTCCCGGGATCGCCGCTTGCAGGCGCTCACGCTCGGCAGTCAGCTCCGCGAGCCGGCTGTCGATCTGGGTGACTTCGGCCGCAAGTGCGTCGTCGGCCAAGCGCACGGCGGTCGTCACCGCCTCCTGGTTCCGGAGATGGGCGCTGCGTTGGTCGTCGAGGGTCGACTGCTCCTCCAACGCCTCCAGCTCGACATTGTCGAGTTCGTCGCTCTGCTCGTTGATCATGGCGATCTCATGCATGAGCGCCTCGGCTTCCCGAGGAGCAATCACGGTCTTGAGTTGCTGTTCGAGGCGGGCCCGATGTTCGCGCATCTCGACACCTTTGGCCTCGGATTCCTCGATCACCGCAGCGAGCTCGTCGATACGGGCACCGGATGCCTGGCGTTGACGCTCCCACGCGGTGAGTTGGGCCGATGCGGTGGCGAAGTCGTCACGCAACGGCGACTTCGCGCGCCGGTGCCCGAGTTGGTCCGCCTCGGTATCGACGGCCTGGAGCGCCAACAGCAGCTGAGGAATGGTCGGCTCGGCGGGTTCGATGGAGGGCTCAGCGGCGTCGGTCATTGCGGCCCAGTGTGTCAGGGTCAGCAGCGCCCGACGTTTTCGCCGACCGGAAGTGATGGCAGCGGCACGTTCGGGTCGACCACCCCACGGGGAATCGTGTCGCCGACCTGGACCGAACGAGTGACCACGGTGACCGGGGGAGCCGGGGGAGCCGTCTCCGCTGGCACTTCGCCCGGCGCGAGCGTCGTGGTGGGTATGTTCGGGTCGACCGGCGGCGGCGGTACGACGGACACCTGGAGTACGCACTCGCTCCCGGGGAGGTAGAGCCGAGCGTTCGGTCGTTCCGGCGGCGGTGGACGATCCCAGTCGACGACGGGGTAGAAGACGTGCGCCGGCTCCATGAACTTCTTCCAGATCTCGGCGGGGAAGGTACCGCCCTGTACCCGCGGGTAACCACGGGCACGGAACTCAGGGATACCGTTCATCGGCGTGTAGGCGTTCGGGTCACCGACCCAGACCGCCGTCGACAACTGCTTGGTGCCACCGACGAACCAGGCGTTGGTGTTGTCCTGCTGCGTGCCGGTCTTGCCGAAGGCGGGCCGCCGGTTGTCGAAGGCGGCGCGTCGACCCGTTCCACCGCCGTAGATGGGGCCCTTCATGATGTCGACGGTCTCGAGCGCTGCATCCCGGTCGAGCACCTGCGTGCCCGGGTCGAGATGGGTGAAGATCCGCTCCCCCGCAGCGTCGTCGATGAACTCGACGTAGTACGGCTCATGGTGAACACCCTCGTTGGCGAGCGACTGAACGCCCGACGCCATGTCCAGTGGCGACATCTCGTTTGCTCCCGTCGCGAAGCTGGCGAACGGCTCGATCGGCCGCCGCTCGGAGGCCGGCTGGCCGAGGTAGAGGTACGGCGACCGGGCCATCCGGTACGTGGTGTCGACCAGCCGGTCGAGGCCGACGATCTGCGAGAGACGTCCGAAGGCGCAGTTGATCGACCGAGTGGTGTGTTCCTGCAGCGTGACCACGCCGCGGTTCACGGCGTCGGTGATGACGAATGGTTCACTCGGATTGTCCGGGTTCGGCAGGATGCAGGGCCGGGTTCCGTCGAGGAGGTCGTTCTTCTGCGCACCTGCTTGGACCGCCGCAGAGAGGATGAACATCTTGATGCTCGAACCGGTCTGCCGCGGGGCGAGCGCCATGTTGACCTCACGCGAGTTCGGAACGAACCCTCGGCCGCCGACCATCGCTCTGATCGCACCGCTCGTCGAGTCGAGCGACACGATGGCTGCGTCGAATCCCTGCAGCGTGTCCGGCAACTCGGCGCGAGCCTGCTCGGCGAGTGACTGCATGTTGTCGTCGAGCGTCGTGTGGATCCGCAGACCACCGCGGAACAACTGGTTGTAGCGCTCCTGATAGGTCTCCCCGAGGACGTCGCTGGTGTTGAGCAGGTAGTCACGCAACGCTTCGCTGAAGTAGGTGCGTTCGAAGGATCGATCAGGCAGCGTCTTGACCCGCGACGGCAGGACGAAGTCCTCCAGCGCGAGCGCTTCGAGCGGCGTGACCTTGCCATCGTCCTCCAGTCGCGAGACGACCTGAAGCCACCGTGCGCGGCTGCGTTCGGGCTCGTTGATGGGGTCGAAGCCGGACGGTGACCGAACGAGGCCAGCGAGGAACGCGGCCTCGGTGAACGTCAGATCGAAGGCCGTCTTGCCGAAGTAGGTTTCCGCGGCGGCGGCGATGCCGTACGCGTTGTTGCCGAAGAAGACGGTGTTCAGGTAGCGGGCGAGGATGTCTTCTTTCGACATCTCCTTCTCGAGCATGCGGGCGTAGTGCATCTGGAGGAGCTTGTAGCGTCCATCGCGCTCCAGCCCGGCGAGGAAATCGTTCTTGACGACCTGCATCGTGATGGTCGACGCACCTTGCTGTGGTGCCTCCGATGCGAAGTTCGACAACGTCGCTCGGACCAGGCTGCGGATGTTGATCCCGTCATGCGAGAAGAACTCCTTGTCCTCGACGATCAAGAATGCGTCGATCACGTCCTGGGGAATGTCGCCGAACTCGATCGGCTGGGAGTTCTCCAGCTCGTAGAACGCGATCTCCGTGCCGTTGGCGTCGTAGACGTAGGTCCGCTGGGCGAGCTGCTCGAACTCGGGGATTTCGACCGGGAGCTCTTCATGGGAGTTCGCCGTCGACCAGACGCGAGGGGCCACACCGACCACCGTTGCGGTGACCAGCAGGGCGCCGGCCAGGACGACCAGCAACAGGCGGGGGATGAAACCGAGCAGACGCACAGTGGTTCCGACGATACTTGCCGCGAACGCACGACCGACGTCAGCCCCGCCGAGCACCGCGGCTACCTTCGCCGCATGGCGACCTCCGCACGTGGTGCACAGCGGCGACCGGATGTCGTGCTGTTCGGTGCCGGCATGGTCGCCCGTCTCCATGCCTCGGCGTGCCAGGCCCTCGAGTGGCCCGTGGTCGCCGTGGCGTCGCGATCAACCGGTCGAGCGGCGTCGCTCGCAGCTGACATCGGAGCACGAACGGTCACCTACGCCGATGCGGCCCGGACGCGGCTGGGTGACATCGCAATCGTCGCGACGCCACCGCCGAATCACGTCGACGATGCGGTCGCCTTGCTCGATGCGGGATACCACGTGGTGGTCGAGGCACCGATCGCCTGCACCCTGGCCGACGCCGACCGACTCATCGCCGCGGAGACGCGGGTCGGGCGCCCTGTGCTGTACTCCGAACACCTCGTCTCCTCCCCTGCGATCGACGGACTTCTCGAACGGGCCTCATCGATCGGCGCTCTCACGCATCTCTCGGCGCGAGCGATCCAGGCGCCGCCATCGTGGCGCCCGGCCCACGACGCGTCGTGGGGCGGCGGCGCACTGTTCGACCTCGGGGTGCATCCGGTCGGCCTCACCCTGCGAACCGCGGCCGAGGCGGGTGCGGGATCTCCTGCGTCGCTGACCGCGGTGGTCGCCGACGCGGGGACTGACCACGAACACGCCACGGTCAAGCTGCAGTTCGCCTCCGGTCTGCGCAGCACGGTGGTCGTGGGTTGGCAGCAGGGAGCAACGCCGGACTGGGACCTCCAGGCATCGAGTGCGAGCGGCGTGCTCCGCGTCGACCTGTATCCGACACCGACGCTGGAGCACAACGGCGATCCCGTCAGCATCGGCAGTGCGGTCCGTGCTCCCGGCGTGAATCTCGTCGAGAATGCTCTCGTCCAGGACTACGGCTACGCCCCACAACTCAAGCGACTCTGGACCAACATCCGAACCGGCCGTCCTGTGCCCGCAACGTCACGGTTCGGGCGTCAGATCCTCGAGATCATCGCCGCCGCCCATTGGTCCGCCGGCCGCAACGCAATCGAGGTCCCGCTCCCCTTCGCCGGGCCCCGCGACCGCTCCCCCGCCCAACTCGTCATTCCCGAGAGAGGTCACGGCCCTTCTCGATGACGACGACGCCTTCGTCGCTGACGGTGAACTTCTCTCGATCGGCATCGAGCTCGAGACCGATCCGGGTCCACTCGGGCACGCTCACATTCTTGTCGACGATGCATCGATGGAGTCGAACGCCCGGTCCGATGTGGACGTCGGGAAAGATGATCGAGTCCGTCACATGGGCGTCATGGTCGATGAACGTGCCCGGCCCGACGATCGATCGTTCGACGTGAGATCCCGAGATGATCGACCCCTGGCACAGGAGGCTGCCATCGACGAACGACGGCTCACCGCCGCGACCCCGTGAGACCTTGGCCGGCGGCAATGCGCGGCGCGAGGTGTAGACCGGCCACCGTTCGTTGTAGAGGTTGAAGATCGGAACCGGCGAGATCAGGTCCATGTTGGCGTGGAAGAACGAGTCGATCGTCCCGACATCACGCCAGTAGCCCTTCTCCCGGTCGTCCTGACCGGGCACGATGTTCTGCGAGAAGTCGTACGCACGGGCAACGCCTGCATCGGTGAGGGCCGGGATCACATGACTACCGAGATCGGTGTACTGGTTCTCGCGCGGCGTGACGACATCGATCAAGGTCTGGGTGTCGAACACATAGTTCCCCATGCTCGCGAGGCACATCTGGTCGTTGCCCGGCATGGTCGGCGGAGATGCGACCTTCTCGTGGAATGCGATGATCTTTCCCTCGTCGTCGACCTCGATCACACCGAACTCGATTGCTTCGTGTTTGGGCACCGGTATCGCCGCCACGGTGACTCCCGCACCGGTCTGCCTGTGTTCGTCCACCATCTGACGGGGGTCCATCCGGTAGATGTGGTCAGCGCCGAACACCGCCACGATGTCGGGCGCCTCGTCGGCGATCAGGTTGAGGTTCTGGTAGATCGCATCGGCCGAGCCCTGGAACCAGTACGGTCCCCGCCGCATCTGTGCCGGCACAGGGGTCACGTAGTTGTCGAGCATCGCCGAGAACCGCCAGGTCTGGGAGATGTGACGGTCCAGGCTGTGGCTCTTGTACTGCGTGAGCACGACGATCTTCAGGTAGCCCGCGTTCGCGAAGTTCGACAGCGCGAAGTCGATGAGTCGGTAGGTCCCAGCGAATGGAACCGCGGGCTTCGCCCGGTCATTGGTGAGCGGCTGAAGTCGCTTTCCCTCGCCACCGGCGAGAACGATCACGAGCACCTTCGGTTCGATGGCCATCACGTTCAACCGTACACATGGCCGGCGCGTTCACCCGGCAAGTTCGCGGTAGATCGCCAAGTATTCATCTGCCGGCCGCGCCCATGACCAGTCGATCGACATCATGCGACGTTGCAGTGCGACTCGACGCCGACGGTCGCGCCAGCCACGGCCGGCGCGGAACATGGCGGCGAGCAGGTCCTCCGGAGCGGCTCGCCGCGCGACGAACCCCGTCCCGCGACGATCGAGATCTACATCGATCACGGTGTCGACCAACCCGCCGACCGCCGTCACGACCGGGATCGCTCCGTAACGCATCGCCTGCATCTGGGTGAGCCCGCACGGCTCGAACCGACTCGGCATGAGGTAGATGTCGCCACCGGCGAACATCAGGTGCGAGAGCGATTCGTCGTATCCTTCGACGAACGCGAACGAATCGGGATGCGCTGCTGCGAGTCGATGCAGGTCGGCGGCAAGGCGTGCGTCGCCCGAACCGAGGATCGCGAGCCGCATCGGGATCTGGTCGAGCAGCGGCACGAGCGGTGCGAGCAGATCGATGCCCTTCTGGTGGGTCAGTCGAGTCACGACCGATGCGACGGGAACGTGGTCCGCCGGGAATCCGCAACGGGTCTGCAGCGCAGAACGACTCGCGTCACGTGCGGTGAGGTCCGTCGCTGCGAAGGGTGCGGTGATCAGCGTGTCTGTCTGTGGATCCCAGACCTCGGTGTCGATCCCGTTCAAGATGCCCACGACATCCTCGCCACGGTTGCGGAGCGGCTCGTCGAGACCGAAGCCACCCTCGCGGGTGACGATCTCGGTTGCGTAGTGCGGCGAGACGGCGACGATGCGGTCGGCGAGTGCCAGTGCTCCCGACAGCGGGTTCGTGTTGCCCCACCATTCGTAGTGGCTCGAGCGCGGTCCGATCCGCTCGAGCCATGACCCGTCGGTCACACCCTGGTACGCGAGGTTGTGGATCGACATCACGGTCGGCGGGGCGTCGGTCAATGCGGCCAACGCTGCACCGGTGTGCCAATCGTTGAGGTGCAAGATGTCCGGTGGATCCTGTTCGACGTAGGCCGCAACGGCTCGTGCGAATCGGAAGAACCGTTCGCTGTTGTCGACCCAGCCCTCACCAGTCTCCTGCAGGTACGGGTGCGGGCGAGCCATCCCGGGAACCGAGACGAGGTGCAGTCGGCCGACGACGGGGTGGTCGCCGATGCGAACGGTCGCCGGGCCGACCCATGCCGGGACCTCGAGCGCGACGATTCGCTCGTCGACGAGCTCGGTCCCGCCGTAGTCCGGCATGACGATTTCAAGGTCGACGCCCTGCCGGCGCAGTTCGACGCCGAGTCCAGCCGCCGCGGACGCCAAACCGCCCACGGTCGCCACCGGCGACAGCTCCGCTGTTGCGAACACGACGCGCATCCCGTCCGGTCTCATCCCGTCCAGTCTGCCCGCCACCCCACCCGTTGTGAGCGATGACAGCTCCACCGGCCGACATCGCTCACAGGCTGAGGGGGAGACGTCGAGGCGGTGAGCGATTCACGCCCCAGACCCGAACACCGCTCACAACAGGCGGGGGACCTGGTGGATGGGCGGCGGGTCGTGCCACGCAGGGTGCGCGCCGGGGGCCGACGCGGTTGACTGGATGGATGTCGGACGCGGCCACTCCCCCGGACAGCTCGGACGAGCAGCTGAGCGACGACATCCGCCTGCTCGGGCGATTGCTCGGTGATGCGATCCGGGCCACCGAGGGCGACGAAGTGTTCGACCTCGTCGAGACGGTCCGCCAACTCGCCGTCGACGGCCGACGGAGCGGCACGAGTCGGGTCGACGAGATCCGCGACGCGCTCGGCCGGCACGCGCTGGCCGACCAGCTCTTGGTTCTGCGGGCGCTCGACTGGATGTCACTGCTCGCCAACACCGCCGAGGACGTTCACGTCGAACGGCGTGCCCGACATCACCGCGCTGCCGGCGGCGCGGCGCGACCGGGCAGCTTGATCGACACCGTCGAACGGCTGACCGCCGCCGGCGTGTCACCAGGCGAGATCGTCGACGTGGTCGCCGATCTCCAGGTCAGCCCGGTGATCACGGCGCATCCGACCGAGGTGCGACGCAAGACCGTGTTGGAGGTGCTCGACGACGTCGCACGCCTGCTCGACGACCGCAGCCGTCTCAACGCTGAACACGGCGATCTGAACCACGTTGACGCCGACCTCTTCCTCTGCGTGTTGCTGCTGTGGCAGACCGCGTTGTTGCGGCTGTCCAAGCTGCGAGTTCGCGACGAGATCAACGAAGCGATCCGATACTACGGAGCAAGCCTGTTCGACGTCGTTCCGAGCTTGACCGAGCGCCTTGCCGATGTCACCGAGGGCGCCACCGACGTCCGTATCGATACGACCCGGGCCATCACGATGGGGTCCTGGATCGGCGGCGACCGAGACGGCAACCCCTTCGTCACCGCCGACGTCATGCGCTACGCGATCGATCGTCAGACCGAAACCGCACTCGAACACCACCTGGTTGCGATCCACCGGCTCGCCCACCAACTGTCGATGACCGATCGCCTCATCAGCGCGACCCCGGAACTGCTCTCCCTCGCTGATGCCTCGGGTGACGAATCACCGTTCCGCGCCGACGAGCCGTATCGCCGGGCGCTCCGCGGGATGCATGCACGACTCCACGCGTTCGCTGCATCCGTGATCGCTCCGTCCCGTCCGGTTCCGGGTCCCGAGCCCGCCGAGGCGCGCCCGTCCTACGGTTCGACTGCGGAGTTGACGACTGACCTCGACACCGTCATGACGTCGCTGCGCACACACGGTGCAGGGCCGATCGCTGACCGACTGGTGGAGCCGGTTCGTCGTGCGGTGGCAACGTTCGGCGCTCACCTGTGCGGCCTCGACATGCGTCAGAACTCGGCCGTGCACGAGCAGGTGATCGCCGACCTCCTCCGATCGGCGGCGGTGTGCGACAACTACCTCGCGTGCGGCGAACGGCAACGGGTCGAGCTGCTCGAGGCCGAACTCCACTCGCCCCGTCTGCTCCGTCACCCCGACGCGGACGAATCCGAGACCACGCTGTCGGAACTCGCCATCCTCGAGGCCGCCGCCGATGCCGTGTCCCGGGTGGGCCGAGCCGTCGTGCCGCACTATGTGATCTCGATGGCGCATGACCTGAGCGACGTGCTCGAAGTGGCCGTGCTCTTGAAGGAGGTCGGCCTGGTCCATGCTGCCCATGGCGGCGCAGCTGCCACCTCGCAGCTCGACATCGTGCCGTTGTTCGAGACGATCGACGATCTCGCGCGCGCCTCGGAGGTGTTCGCGGCGATGCTCGCCAACGACGTCTACGCCGACATCGTCCGGTCGAGGGGCAACCGGCAGGAGTTGATGATCGGATACTCCGACTCGAACAAGGACGGCGGGTACCTCTGCTCCCAGTGGAACCTCTCGGCGGCACAGTCCGAATTGACCGAGGCGGCCCGATCTGCCGGCGTTCGACTGCGCTTCTTCCATGGGCGGGGCGGCACGGTCGGGCGCGGTGGTGGCCCCGCCCACCAGGCGATCCTGGCGCTCCCACCCGGCTCGGTCGACCGTTCGATCCGGGTCACCGAGCAGGGTGAGATGGTCGCCGCGAAGTACTCGAACCCGGCGATGGCCGAGCGCAACCTCGAAACCCTCCTTGCGGCCACGATGGAGGCATCACTGCTCCACGGCGGAGCGCGGGCGACCGACTCCGACCCGGCCTTCCACGGGGCAATGGACGAACTGGCCGGCCACGCGTTCCATGCCTATCGCGAGCTGGTGTACGGCGACGACCGCTTCGTCGCGTTCTTCCGGGCCATCACGCCGACCGACGAGATCGCCACGCTCAATGTGGGCAGCCGCCCGGCCTCACGTACCGCGTCGCCGGCGATCCAGGACCTTCGGGCGATCCCCTGGGTCTTCGGTTGGACACAGTGCCGCTTGATGATCCCCGCCTGGTTCGGAGTGGGCACCGCGGTCGAGGCGTTCGCCACCGCCGACGATCGGGTCGAGCTCCTTTCGCGGATGTACCGCGAGTGGCCGTTCTTCCGCACGGCGATCGACAACATGGGCATGGTGCTGGCCAAGACCGACGTCGACATCGCCCGCCGGTACGCCGACGTTCTCGTCGAGGACGACGCCATGCGGACCGAGATCTTCGGTGCGATCATCGACGAGCACGCCCGAACCATGCACTGGCACCACCGGATCACCGGGTCGGACACACCGCTGTCGGACAACCCGCTCCTCGCACGAAGCCTCCGCAACCGGTATCCCTACCTCGACCCACTCCACGTCATGCAGGTCGACCTGCTCCGTCGGTTCCGTGACGGCGATCACGACGAGATGGTGGAGCGGGGTATCCAATTGTCGATCAACGCGATCGCCACCGGCCTGCGCAACTCGGGCTGACCAGCCGCCCTCTCGTAGGATTCGGCAGTATGTCCATCTCGGTTCGGGCCCGACTCGCTCGGCGGTCCATCGCCCGTGTCCCCAGTGGTTCCGAGCTCCCGCTCGAGAAGGCACGGGCTCGTATGGACCAGATCGACCGACTGCCGCGACCTCGCCGGGTCGACTACGTGGACACCGTTGTCGGCGGGATCCCGGCGATCGTCGCCACCCCGACCGATGTCCCACCGGAGCGGCACCTGTTCTACGTCCACGGGGGCGCCTACGTTGTCGGTTCACCCAAGAGCCACATCGCGATGGTGGCCAATCTCGCTCGTCGTGCCGCCGCGACAGCAACCGTCATCGATTACCGGCTCGCTCCCGAGCATCCGTACCCGGCGGCGGTCGACGACTGCGTCGCGGCGTACCGCGCGCTGAGCGCCGAGGTCGATCCGACGATGATCACCATCGCCGGCGACTCCGCCGGCGGTGGAGCCACACTCGCCACGCTGTGCGTGCTGCGTGACAGCGGCGACCCACTCCCGGGCGCGGTGTATCTTCTCTCCCCGTGGACCGATCTCACGGGATCGGGCGAGACGACGACCACCCTCGCCCATGTCGATCCGATGTTCGACGGAACCGGGATCGTCGAGGCCGGGCGCGTGTACGCCGACGACCTGCCGCTCGAACACCCGGGGGTCTCGCCGCTCTTCGCCGATCTCACCGGACTGCCGCCGATGTTGATCCAGACCGGCATGCACGAAGTGCTGTTGTCGGACTCGACCCGCCTCGCCGAGCGGGCTCGGGCAGCGGACGTCGAGGTCAGCCTCGACCTGGCCGAGGGCATGTGGCACGTCTATCAGATGTTCGCGGGGCCCATCCCCGAGGCCACCGATGCGCTGGTTCGAGCGGCGGTCTTCATGCGATCGCAGACCCCTGCACCGGCCCCGGTGCCGGTGCCGGTATGAGCGCGATCCCCCGATTTCCCGAGCTCGGCTTCTACACGCTCGCCGGTGGCGCCCAGAACCCTCGCGACATCGTCGCCGAGTGCCAGCGCGCCGAGGAACTCGGCCTCGGGGCGGTCTTCATCAGCGAGCGGTTCAACGTCAAGGAAGCCGTCACACTCTCGGGCGCGGCCGCCGTTGCCTCGTCCAATCTGACGATCATCACCGGGGCCACCAACCACAACACCCGCCATCCGATCGTGACTGCATCGTACGCGACCACGATGCACCGTCTCACAGGAGGTCGGTTCGTGCTCGGGATCGGGCGAGGTATCGCTCCCCTGTTCGACGCCTACGGAATTCCCCGCATCACGACTGCCCAGATGGAGGACTTCACCGTCGTGATGCGCCGACTGTGGCGCGGCGACACCGTGATCGGCCACGATGGTCCGATCGGCGCCTATCCGGTGCTGCGCCTCGATCCGACCTTCGACGAGGACATCCCGCTCGGCCTCGTCGCCTTCGGTCCCAACTCGTTGGAACTCGGCGGACGGGCCTTCGACCACGTGATCCTGCACACCTACTTCGCCGACGAGACACTGCAGCGCTGCGTCCGCACCGTCAAGGATGCAGCCGAACGAGCGGGCCGAGACCCCGCCTCGGTCACCGTCTGGTCCTGTCTTGCCACGGTCGGTGATCACCTGCCCGAGCCGGTCCGACTGAAGAAGACCGTCGGTCGACTCGCCACCTATCTCCAGGCCTACGGCGACTTGATGGTCGAGACGAATCGATGGGACCCAACGGCTCTCGCCCGATTTCGGGCCGACGAAATGGTGGCTGGGTTCCGCAGCGCGATCGACGTCGATGCCACGACCGAGCAACTGGCCCACATCGCCACGCTGATCCCCGACGAATGGCTGGCGCCCTCGGCAACCGGCTCGGCTGACGACTGCGCCGCTGCGGTTCGCGGCCAGTTCGCCCTCGGCGCCGACGCCGTGATCATGCATGGCGCCAGCCCCGACGAACTCGCTCCGATCGTCGACGCCTACGCGTCCTGAGACGCGTCGCGATCAGGCGAGACGCTCGCGTACGAACTCGGCGACTTCACTGACGCATCGGGCGCCGATCTCGCACAATGGCCCGAGCTGGAAGAACGTGTGCACCGCGCCCGCGTAGTCGGTGGAGGTGACGTCGACGCCCGAAGCTGACAGCTGCTCGGCGTACGTCGCCCCTTGGTCGCGCAGCGGGTCGTACTCGGCGGTGATCACCAGTGCCGGAGCCAGCCGGTCGTGTCGTGCGGCGAGGCTCGGATTGGCACGCCAGTCGCTCGGGCCGGGCGCGTACTGCTCGGCGAACCAACCGATGGTGTCACGCGTCAAGACGTACCCGACGGCATTGTCATTCATCGATGCGCTGTCGTCGTCGCCCGCGGTCCCGGGGTAGACCAGCGCCTGGCCCGCCAGACTCACCCCGGCGTCACGAGCCATCAGCGCGACCACCGCAGCGAGGTTGCCACCGGCAGAGTCGCCGCCGACGACGATGCGAGCGTCCGATCCACCGCCGAGGTCGCGACGGTTTTCGTCGGCCCAGGCCACCGCCGCCCACGCGTCCTCCACCGCCGCTGGAAATGGGGCATCGGGTGCAAGCCGATAGCCGACCGACACCACCGTGGCTTCGGACTCCACAGCGATCTGGCGACAGGGCTGATCGTGGGAATCGAGATCGCCGATCGTGTGCCCGCCCCCATGGAAGAACACGAAGATGCCTGCCGAACCGTCGTTGCGATACACGCGAACGGGGATGTCACCAGCGGGCCCCGGAATCGAGCGATCGTCGATGTGATCGAGCTGCGGTCCCGGCCCGGCGATGGTCGAAAACGCCAGGTAGGCGGCGCGCCGTTCATCGACCGACGGATCGGCCGCCGGGTCGGAGGCGGAGTTGACGGCGTCGACGATGGGTCGGAGTTGCGGATCGATCATGTGCCGGGCTCCTGTGCGTGACTCGCGAGCGGTACCCCAGCCTCCAATTCGCGCACGACGAGGCCGGCCACCCGTCGGAGTTCGTCCAGCTGCACCTCGTTCAACTGTCGCGGCCGGTTGTCGGCAACGCACAGGGTCCCCACCCTCGATCCGTCGGCGAGGGTCAGCGGCATGCCCGCGTAGAAGCGGAAGCGGCTCGGACCCTGGACGAGTGGGTTGTCGGCGAAACGCGGATCCGCCAGGGCGTCCGGCACGATGAGAACATCGCTTCCGTGGATCGCGTGAGCGCACAACGACATGTCGCGCGGCGTCTCGGCCACGTCGACACCCTGACGTGACTTGAACCACTGCCGATCGGTGTCGACCAGGCTGACGAGCGCCACTGGGACGTCGAGGAGCGCACTGATCTCGGCGGTGTAACGATCGAAGCGGTCCTCTGGCGCAGTGTCGAGAACATCCAGCGCGTGGAGGGAGGCAATTCGCCGATCCTCGTCCGGGGTGAGCGGCGCGTTCTGCCACCGCTCGGTGCCTCGCAGGTGCCAGGCCCGCAACTTGGTCCGCACGTAGAAGGGGCTCGACGGCCACACGAGCCACTCGGTGATGCCGGTCTCGCTGGCGTCAGGACGCCGACGGCCACTCGCCCCGCCCACCATGATGACGGGCACCTCCATCCCGTATGGCGCGGGAAGTGCACGAATCGCGGCGACCAGGTCGAACCCGCCGTCGTCGGCGCCGGCGTTCTCGACGGCCTCCACGACGATCACGGAGGGGTGCTCGGAGCGGATGATGTCGAAGGCCGCTTGGAGATCGTGGCGCAGCGTGACGTCGAACTCCTCGGCGACCGCAGCGTCGTTCAGCACCGTCGCGACCTCGGGGGTCAGGGCGAAGATCGCGACCGCTCCGGCACGACGCGGAAGCTCAGGCTGA
>Ga0316190_10001512_pt1 | contig 16865 bp, 16 predicted proteins | sample Eddworburrow2_MG_FD_204929 | JGI IMG/M metagenome (GOLD analysis project Ga0316190, IMG submission 204929) | Coastal sediment microbial communities from Maine, United States - Eddy worm burrow 2 | ecosystem: Environmental > Aquatic > Marine > Coastal > Sediment | place: USA: Maine | collected... | reverse complement strand
GTGACTTCCTCAAGGGCCGACCATCCACCAAGCTCGGTAGTGTGCAGCCGTCGTACACACCCGGAGTACATCTGACCGATCTGGCCACCGCCCTGCCCGATTACGCCATCGAGGCAATCCGCGAAGCCCTGCCCGCCTTCGATAAAAAGATCAAAGGCTTTGCCATGTTTGACGCGGTACTCACCGGCGTGGAGACTCGCACCTCATCGCCGCTGCGTATCAAACGCAATCGTGACGATTATCAGAGCATCAATACCAAAGGTTTCTACCCCGGCGGAGAAGGGGCCGGCTATGCCGGTGGCATACTCTCTGCAGCGGTAGATGGGATTGAAATAGCCGAGGCGGTGGCTTTGAGTATGGAGGCAAAGTTTAATAGCTGAGTTTAACGCCAACGAAAAACTGTACTCGCTCAGACCTTAACTGACATACAACGTAATACACATTCATGCTCTTAATGGCTCAACAATACTGTTTGTATCTGTCTTCCATGCGCGCTGTGCGGACAATTAAGAATTCTGGGGGAATTGCCAACAAACGACCTTAAAGCGCCATTTCAAGGTTCGGCCACGAACCAAATTGATACCGATAGGAGGTATTTAAAGTAAACTGCATAATTCTCAGCTCCTAATCCTAAACAACAATTCGTGACGGCAAACGCTATTTGTATTTACTCCTGAAATAATTTTTTTCCCTCGCTAAACAAACCAAATACCCATCTCATTTGTATGACAATTATTCAATAAAGGACTATAGTCGTACTGCTTGTTATAGGTATTGCTTCCCTACTTGGCCGAATCCAGGCATGTCATCTGCAGATACGAATAATTCGTGAATAAATGTGGCTAGTTGCGAAACACATTTGCAACAAACAAAACGTAATATCGATAGTCTGGTCGACCAGCCCTGCAAGCTAACGTACGCACTCGTACATAGGCATAAAAAAACTTGCCCAACATTAAAGAGTATCTAAATGAAACGCTTACAGTCATATTTTTTGTTATTTCTTTTATCCCTCACAGCAACCGCTGCTTTTGCCGATTGGCGCAGTGATGAAAACTGTCTCACCTGTCATGATGGCATTGAACGTATTGCCGACACCCCCATGATGAGCCAGCTCAGCTGTACGGCCTGCCACATGGGTGACCGCGGCGCTACCAGCCAGGACGGCGCCCATAAAGGCATGTACGCCAACCCCACTGACTTGCGTGTAGTCGAGAAAACCTGCGGCAAGTGCCACTCCGCCGACGTTGCCAAGGTGAAGACATCTCTGCATGCCACAATGGCGGGCATGATTAGTGGCACTCGTTATAACTTTGGCGCTCAGGATCGCAAGGCAAAATATGCCACCTATGCTGTGGAGGGTGGAAAACTGGGGCCGAAAGGCGCAGTGGAGTCGCTAGAACAAATTCCCATGTATGACCCAAGCAAGCCGGGAGGACCGGATAATTCTGTTGGCGACGATTACCTGCGCAATCAATGTCTGCGCTGTCATCTGTGGAGTGGTGGCCATGAGCGTGATGGCGATTACCGCGCCAGTGGTTGTGGTGCCTGTCATGTCGTCTACTCGGACAAGGGCACCTACGAAGGTGGTGACAAAGCTATCGACAAGGCCCAAAAGGGCCGCCCTATTAAGCATCGTTTGACACAGCAGATCCCTGAGAATCAGTGCATTCATTGCCACAACCGTGGTGGTCGTACTGGTGTCAGCTTCATCGGCACCATGGAAAGTGATGGTTATGGCACCCCATGGACTGAGAAAGGTGGTAAGCAGGGTAAGTTGCACGGCAAACACTACAATCACCTCGAGGGTGATGTGCATTATGAGCGCGGTATGACCTGTATCGATTGTCATACCAAGGACGATCTACACGGAGACGGTCATATCTACTCCAAGAAAGAGAATGCGGTAGAGATTCGCTGTGAAAGCTGTCATGGCAAACCGGGGCAGCTGCCTGATCTTAAAACTGCTCGTGGCAACACACTTAAAAATATCAAAGAGAAAAATGGCAAACTGGTACTCACCGCCAAGATGACCGGCAAAGAGCACATTGTGCCTCAGCTCCACAATGCCGAACTGAGTGAAGAAGGCCATACCGCCATGGTGGCAATTCCTGCACACATGGAAAAACTCGAGTGTTACGCCTGTCACGCTCGCTGGGCACCACAATGTTACGGCTGCCACGCCCAACAGGATGTAAGTAAACCCAACGGCGACTGGATCAACGGCGTCAACAAGGATGACCCAAGCAAGGCTGGCACCAAGGGCAGTCGAGAAAAGACCGCCTTTAGCTGGAATGAATCGCGCTCCTACCTGCGCTGGGAAAACCCTACCCTTGGCATCAACGCCAAAGGCAAGGTGTCACCCTTTATTCCCGGTTGTCAGGTTTTTCTCAGCCAGATGAATGGTGAAAAAAGCTTGATCAACAACAAGGTCTACACCACAGTGGATGGCATCAAGGGTGTCTCTCATAACCCGATCCAACCCCATACTATCAGCGCAAAATCTCGCACCTGTGCAGAATGTCACATGAGCAGCAAAGCGCTGGGACTGGGTAGTGGCATTTACGACATCAAGGATAACTTCCCAGATGGTGCGCCCATCGACTTTGAACTGGAGCGCATTGTAGATGAAGATGGCAAGCAGCTGCAAAGTACCAACCACGAAGGTGCGCGTCCTTTTAACAAAGAAGAGATGGATCGCATCAGTCGTGTTGGCGCCTGCATCGCATGTCATGGATCAGACAAAGTTATCTTAAAGGGTAATGCACCAAGCGATGCGCTACACAGCAAGGGAATAAAAAACCTGCTGGATAACCAGAAGAAATAAAGCGGTATGTAAAACCAGGTGCGGCTTCGCACCTACAATCACAGCCCCCGGTGAATCACCGGGGGCTTTTTTTTATAACTCTGCCGGATCAAGGCTAATCACTGAAACCCAAGAATCGACAACCCAAGCAAACCGTCGGGTAAAGAGTCTCAGAAGCACATGGACAACGCGAAAAATATGACGCCTATGATGTAAATACAATTGTTAACGATTCCCCGGATATTACTGAGTTTCCAGGTGCGGCATATGGTTCTGCATTCAAAAGAAACTCAGAAGGTAAACCTGTTGCAATTGACGAATAAAACACATAAACCAATGTGATCAAGCGAACCGTTAATGGCTATTGATATAACCACGGACTCAGTTAAACAGATTTCAGTACGACCTAATACCATTCTCTAATTAACGGCTCATGCCGCACAAAGACAAATGCACTAGTAGACCTGGTACTCAGGAATTTTGATTTATCATCACCACCGTGCTCAAAGCCGTCATTTTCAATATTTGGATCTATCTCAGCTGACTTTGACATTGGTATCTTAAATATCTCTAGAAGCCACTACAGATGATCCAAAAGCAGACATAGCTCATTCACATCTGGCATACAAACGCCCAAATTTAGACTTGTTCTTGCTGTCACGTTTAACTGGAATGCATAACGTATATGGACTCCTCCATGTATAGCAAAGAGTATTTTAAGAAAAATAAAAAATAGTTTAGTTCACGTATATTCGGTCTTTCATATGGGGGGCTACCCCTGACCTTAATGGCTTAATTCACCGTTAACCAGATACCTTATCGAGACGCTGGCCTCATGAGCCGTCGTTATACTCAGGTTTTATCTGGCATGACTATTTTGTCAATTTCCGTTAATACTTTTTGCTAATACTCGGTTTACAACTGTGCCTTATTGAATGGATATAGGGTTTACTGTGCGACAGGAACCTTATATTCATTGCCGGTTGTTAATATCGCCCATGCCATCCTGACGATCTTGTTGGCTAATGCCACAGCTGTGTTATTGGCATGTTTTGTTAATTGCTGATTGCGAACCCAACAACTCACGACATCTTCTTTGCTATGAACTCTATGCAAGGTTGAGCGTGCACCATGGACGAGTAAACAACGAAGATATTTGTCACCTCGTTTACTGATTTTACCCAACCTATTTTTTCCGCCACTACCTGAATGACACAGAACCAATCCAAGACTCGCGCTGGCATCTCGCCCACGACGAAAGGCGCTACCATTGCCCAAACGCGCATACAACATACTAGCCACTAACCAACCTACGCCTGGAATTTTAACAAGCCGTACACAAGCATCAATTTGTTTGGCCTGGTTGGTCAGGACTGCTGTTGTTTCTTTGATAAGATTATCCAGCGATATCAGCTGACTGAGTAAGTTTCTTAAACAGGCTCGTGCGACCATCGTTAACTCGTTGCCAGCATTTTCCAGTGCGTCAGGAACCTGTTTACGTAAATAATTAATTCCTCAAGAAAATTTAACGCCATATTCCATGGCGAAGCCACGGGTGCGATTACCTAGTTGAGTTCTTTGTTTGACATAACCGGCACGTAATTTATGTTGTGTCGCCAAATCCTGCTGTTCCAGGGATCGAATCGAAACATAATATATGTTGGGATTCTTGGATGCTTCATAAATGGAAACGGTGTCATTTTTATCGCTCTTATTGCCGGTACGATACTTGGCAGCAAAATGGGGTGGTATCAAGTACACCTGCCGACCCTGCTGTTTAAATTTTCTTCCCCAATAATGAGCTGACCCGCATGCTTCCATATAAATATGAGCCTCGGGGTGCTGGAGAACAAGCAGTACCATTTTCTTATCGCTCATGGCCTTGTTGGAAATTACTTTTCCATATTTATTGAAAACAGCGACTTGAAATACGTCTTTCGCAAGATCAATAGTGATGGTGGTAGTATTATTCATGGCATAGACTCCTGGATTTTAGTTGACCTTCCCACTTTAGCGGATCTACGTTTTAGGGGGAGGAGTCCATACCATTGAGACGTCAGGTCTCGTTTATATAACTGTTATGCATAAATGAAATGAAGACGTATTTAATCTTAATGCTAGGTTTTTTGTTAGGAGCGTGTTCTTCCACGCCTGATTTGTCTAGTGAAATAGAAATAGAGTTCGAAAAATCAGGATGGAAAGAAATCGATTTAAATAAAGTAACTAACTTTGAATGGGATCGAGTTTGTATTGTAGGCCCTTATTCGCAGCAAGAACATCAAGACAATATTTTTGGGTTTCATTCAGAGCTTCTTTCATCCGGTAACGATGGGGAATCGGTGTTAGCGTTCATAACAAATAATAAAGTTGTAAAGCATGTGACTCATCCACGAAATAAAGGTGATTTTCTTGGGTCAGTAAGCAAATGCCCAGAAAATGGAAAAGCCGTATTCATCAGGGATCCGAAAGAAAAAGGTACTTCGTTGAAGTTAGTGCTAAAAAATGCATAATCGGGTAGCCGAGGGTATCTAACCCTCAGCCCCCACAACACCCTGCATGCGGCTCCGCACAGGGCGTTTCCCAAAGATGTTTTAAAGCAAGCTGGCCGATTAGCTCCGGCTTACCCCAATGCTGGTTACTGCTTTTGCGCCAACGCTCCTTAACCCGGTCGGGCATGGAGTAGTTGAGCTGCACAGGCTCCTCACTGATCTTCAGGTTCAGGCCTTCACCGTGTCCCAACCATTACGATGGGCGTTTGGCTACTATGCCGTCTGCTGACTTCTGCTTAATCACCTTGCTAGTTGCCCAGCAACGCGCTATCGGTTTTCATCTAGTTTGCTCTCCATTGTCGATGAACACAATGGAGCCAAGGCACTTGTATACCAGGGCCTGACTGGTTAGTTACCGATCGCCTGTTAATCAGATCTCCCCAGATAAGAACATGCACTGTCACTGCACTGCCGCATCATTTACGGTGGCCGTTAGATCACGTGGCTTCGTCATCTTGTGCTGACTCGCCTCCAGCCTACGCCTCATATGATGTTCTTGTTCATCAGCTCGCAGTTTTGCGTCCGGCTTCCTTCAGACCGCCCCTCGCGGGTTGGCCCTTGCCATTCGCTAGTAGTTAGCATCCGCTGACGATATAATCGCCAAAGGATGGTGATCTTCCTACAGAGGACTTTCACCTCATTAGTTCATGCCCATGCTGGGCGTACACAATTGCATTGAGTCGGACATACCTCCGCGGTGCTTGTTTTGTGCTCTGAATAGCACAAAACAAGCACCACTACGGCATGCCGCTCATGCTGAGCGATGGCCGGATTGCGTTAAGGTTTGGCGATCAAAAGATTAATCTCCATCAACATAGCGACGAAGTTGAGCCCAAGGCGCTACAAGCTATACCCGGCAGTGCTGACCTATGCTTTATTACAGCCGTAGAACTTGAGCAGGCCATGACAGACATTAAGAAAATCGGCATTGAGATAATTAGCGGCCCGGTTGAGCGCAGCGGCGCGAACAGCCCAATCCTGTCATTCTATTTTAGAGATCCTGACCAGAATCTAATCGAAGTTGCTAATCAAATAACCACACAAGGCTCAAATCATGATTGAAATTTTTGACCGCAAGGGCTTCGACTGTCTCGCCCGCGTTGAGGCCGACGACCTGCAAGGGGTTGACCTGAGTGGCCAGGACCTAAGCAATGCCAATCTGGTGCAGATGGATTTACGTGGCGCCAACCTCAGCAACTGTAAGTTGGTGGATGCGGATCTGCGGCTGGCCAATCTTAGCGGCGCCAATCTTAGTGGTGCCGACCTGACTAACGCTGAAATCATGTCCTGTCAGTTCGATCAGGCCGAGGCGACGGATATTATTTTGGGTGAACTCAAACTAGACAAACAGCAACGCAGCGCACTCAAGGCCGGCGGTGCCGAGGTCGGCAGACAACCGCTGGACATCACCATCAAGCAGACTTGATTTCATCCCCGAGCAGGCATGATTCCGGCGCACAGGTCACCCGATTGCGGCCATTGGCCTTGGCGTCATACAACACCCGGTCGGCCTGACCAATCAATACATCACCGGCCTTTTTGCTCAGGCTGGTATTAACTTCGGTCTTCAGCGTCGCCACACCGATGGAAATAGTGATATTGAACGGCTCAAAATCGGGCACATCAAAAATACGTTCTTCAACGCCACGGCGCACCCGTTCGGCCACCTCTTCAGCTACTTCGATAGAGGTATTGGCCAGCAAGGCACTGAATTCCTCACCGCCATAACGGGACAAGACATCACTGCTGCGCAGCTGGGCACGAATGATCGCCGCCACCTCACGCAACACCAGATCACCGACCTGATGACCATAGGTATCATTAACCCGCTTGAAAAAATCCACATCCAGCAGCATGCAAGACAGTGGCTTGCCAGAGCGCCCGGCATCCACCGCCTCTTCAGTAAGACGCTGATCGAAAAAGCGACGATTATTGATTGCTGTCAGCGGGTCAGTCAGGCCCTGACGCTTGAGTCGCTCCAGGTTCATGCCATTTTCGACGCAGATCGCGACAACTGCGGCAAAATGCTCAAGAAAATCAGTCCGCACACCGCGCACAAACTTGTCGGCATCATAGCTGCCAATATTGAGACTGCCGATCAGGCGACCATAACGCACCAATGGCAACAGCACCACGCTGGCTGGTTTTTTGCGACCTTGTTTGAATAAACGGGAATGCAGGCCAGAGCGATACCCGCCCAGGCTGGGAAACAGCGATGCCGAATAAAACTGCTCCATCTCTTCTATGTTTGAGGCAAACATCAGCGCTGGCCGCTCTTCAAGCTTGACGCCTTCATCCTTGAGCATGCGCTGCACTTCATATTCAGGATCAAACAACAACAGACTGACCTGATCCCAACTCACCGCCGACGGATCAGGATTGAGCAGGGCATCGATCAACTCGAGAATAGAGTTCAGGCTGACCAGTTTCAGCTCAAGATTTTGGAAACGACGTAACTTGCGCTCATTATTGCGCGCCTCTTCCATAAAATCAGTCAGCCGCTGTTTCAGCAACCGATTCTGGGCATTTTGGTCTCTGCTCATACCAGCCTGATTACTTGGAAAAGCGCTGCGTGACATAGACGATGACAACATACAAAACCTCACTTCCAACAAATATTCGTTTTGGCAATGTCATCACGGAAGCTCTTTATAATTACTTTTGATCCGCAAAGCAGCAGCGCCTGACCGCTGCTTTCTTCTCACCCCTGACCACTCACTGGCTAGCACGGTTTTTCTTATTATTAAGCGCCAACTCTTGCCTTCATTTAACGGGTCGCCAAGCGGTTTCTTTAATGAAAATTCTAAAAACGCCCATAAAAAAGTAGGACTTAATCATCACACCGAAGTCGTCATGGCATCCGCTATAATGCGCAACCATGAGCCTCGACTTTTTCCAACCCCTACTCGACTGGATCAACCTGCACCCCGGCTGGGCAGCCGTGTTTGTGTTTCTGGTTGCCTTCAGCGAATCACTGGCCATCGTCGGCCTGTTCATGCCCGGTGTGGTGTTGATGTTTGGCGTTGGCACCCTGGTGGCACTGGGCAGCATCGAATTCTGGCCGACCTTCTGGCTGGCGGTAGCGGGGGCAATTGCCGGCGATGGCCTGAGTTTTTGGCTCGGCATCCACTTCAAAGATCACCTGCGTGAACTGTGGCCCTTTAGCCGTTACCCAAACCTGTTTGCCAAGGGTGAGAGTTTTTTCCTCCGCCATGGCGGCAAGTCCATTCTGTTCGGCCGTTTTGTCGGTCCGGTACGCCCCATCATCCCCGCCACCGCCGGCATGCTGGGCATGCCGGCGTGGAAGTTCTTTAGCGTCAACGTCATCTCGGCACTGGCCTGGGCGCCGGCCTATCTATTGCCGGGCATGGTATTTGGTGCCTCGTTGGGACTGGCGGCCGAAGTAGCTTCACGCCTGGCGGGGCTGGTGTTGATGATTTTGATATCTATATGGCTGAGTGTTTGGTTGCTCAAGCGACTCTATCTTTTGCTGGCGCCCAGGGCCGCCGATGGCGCCGATCAGCTAATTCGCTGGGGCCGCAACCACAAACACCTGGGCCAGATCACCGCCGCCATCGTCGATCCCCAACAACCTGAGCTGAAAGGGCTAAGCATCATCGCCATCGGCCTGGCCCTGTTTGCCGTTCTAATCTTTAGCCTGTTCCAGCACTTCAGCCCCGGGCCACCACTGGCTCGCTTTGATAGCAGCATTTACCACCTGCTTCAGGGCATGCGCAGCCCCTGGGCTGATCAGATTATGGTGCTGGTTTCACAACTGGGCGACAGCATTGTCCACATTGTCCTGGCCATCAGCCTGTTGCTGTGGCTGCTGGCAAAACGCCAATACCTTGCCGCTGGTCACTGGTTGGCCGCGGTGCTGTTCGCCCTGCTGATGAGCTGGCTGCTGAAACAGACCGTGCAACTGCCTCGACCCAATACAATGTTCGAGGGGGCAATGGCCTTTAGTTTTCCCAGCGCCCACGTGGTTTACGCCTGTTGCAGCTTTGGTTTTCTGGCAGTGTTGATTGCCCGGCAACTCAAACCGCAGCGACGCTGGCTCTGTTATGCCACGGCGATGCTGATCATTCTTAGTATCGCCTTTTCACGTCTCTATCTGGGTGCGCACTGGTTCTCGGATGTTGCCGCCGGCCTGATCCTTGGTCTGACCTGGGTAGTTGTGCTCGGGGTAGCCTATAACCGCCACCTGACAAACCCCATCAAACCCGCCGGACTGGTCAGTATTCCGGTGCTGGTGCTGGTGTTATTCGGCGGCTGGCACAGCATCAACAGCCATGAACAAAACATGCAGCGTTATGCCCTGCAACAACACAACATACAAATCGAATTTAACGATTGGGTCGACACCGGCTGGCGGCAACTGGCTGGCCGACGTGTCGATACACTTGGCATTCAGGGCCAGCCCCTGAATCTGCAATGGGCCGGATCACTGAGCGAATTACAAGATCACCTGCAACAACTTGGCTGGCTAACACCCATACCTTTGTCTGTCAGCAATGCCCTACACTGGCTCAATCCGGATGCCGAGCTGGCATCAATGCCACTGCTACCCAAGGTGCACGATGGCCGTCACGCCGAATTGACCATGTTACTAATCGAGCAAAAACTGATTATCAAACTCTGGCCCAGCAATCACAGCTTGAACAATGGCAATCAAACCATCTGGCTTGGTTATATCGGCAGACTGGAACGCAAACAACTTGGTTTCATCAACCTTCCCTCCCAGGGCAAGGACTTCAACATCCCCATGCAACAATTCAAACCCTTTATCGCCCTGCTCAACTGGCGGCTTCATCAGCGCAACACGCCAACACAAACCTGGCATGGCGAGACGCTGTTGCTCTGGTCAGAAAACAAACACAAGCAATAGTCAGGCGGTGCAAATAGTTGCCGCCCTTAATGACCTATAAATCTATTCAACCGAATAGTCAGCACTAATCCATTCCGGCATACCGGAATGACCGACACAAATAAGATTATTTAAACCCATAATCGACAGGTTGGTAAAAACAGTCTGGGCACGACGACCCGAGCGACAGTACAAATAAACCGTCTTATACGATTTAAGTTCATCAACACAATCACCTTCATCACCAAAGGCAATATTTCTCGCCCCAGGTACATGCCCCGTCGCAAACTCCGCCCTTGAACGAACATCAACGACAATCTCGTCAGCAGCAAGTTTCTGCCAGGCCTGATGCAAATCAAACATAGAAAACTCTTCAGCCAAATAACGTTTTGGATCAAAACTAATCCCTGTTTCCAGGTTTGCCGGCACCGCCTCGTTAATCTTCTTGGGCAGATCAAGATTGAGGTTCTGCATAATTTCCATGAATTCTTGTTTGCTCTTGCCACCACCAAGGCGACGATTCCAGCGTTTTTCCTCAGCAATCGTCGAACTGGTTCGGCCACTGTAATCATGGCCGGGATAAACCAGCGTCTCATCCGGCAGGCTAAATAATTTCCTGGTGATGCTGTCATACAACACCTCGGCACTGCCCTGCTGAAAATCAGTTCGACCACAACCATGAATCAGCAACGAGTCACCACTAAACAACATGCCATCCACCACATAACTGACACAGCCGCTGGTGTGTCCGGGCGTTGTCAGCGCGGTAATTGTATAGCTGCCAAACTGGATCGTATCAGCATCCTTGATGGCAACATCAATAGCCTTAACTTCGGCGGCTTCACTATAGACAATCTTCGCCCCGGTCTTTTGCCGTATCTGTCCTGCTGCGGTGACATGATCGGCATGCACATGGGTTTCCAGCACATACAGCAATTCAACGCCGAGCTCTTTTATCAAGGATAAATCACGTTCAAGCTGTTCCTGCACCGGATCAATCAACACCCCCTGCAGACTCTCTGGGTCAACCAGCAGATAGGTATATGTCCAGGTATCCCTGTCCATCAACTGGCGCACTAACAAATTTGGCCTGGCCACATTCAAAACCATCTTACCTAATCTCCCCCAATTATTTATCGGACTGATTATACGCCCTAACACATGCCTGGCAGATGCACTGCTTCATACGCAATTCCTCAGGCAATTTCTGCAACAGCTCGTCTGGAATATTCTGCACGCTACACCAGCAATCCTCAATGGGCTTAGCCAATGTAACTGCACAATGGTTCACACCACCACACAGAGGGCAGCAGTTTTGTATCTCCGTTTCTTTTTGATCCAGATCCGACATTAGCAATACACAGATATAGTTACAGAGTTCAAGCCTGACTTATTGACGCGTCAATATTACCCGCCCAGGACAAGGCGGAAAAATAGGACTGATTAAGGTGTTCTTTTTCAAACTTTTCCATAACAGGCAAATCCCATTGCCCCTGCTCATAGGCAATCACAGCAGCCAGCACTTCACCGGCCACACCTTCGCGCTGCAATAAGGCCTGACTTATTTCATTAGACAATGACAAGGACTTCAACAGCTCAGCCATTTCCATATCCAGCAAGGCATCAAGCACTGAAAACAGCCCCACCACAAAAAAGCTTTCTTTATTCGCAGGCGAACATGCATCGGCCATCAACTCACACATTTTTGCCCGCACCAATGACGTCACCAACAGTTCATGTGGTTTGTCGCTGGCTCCTGACATAACCAACACCATCACCATTTCCCTGACCGCCTTGAGCCCCATAAACACAACGGCATTGCGCAATGACTCAACTTTTTTTGGCAAGGAAAATGCAGCTGAATTGACATAACGCAACAGACGATAACTCAGCGAGACATCACGGCCAATCACTTCACCCAGCGCTTCGATATCAACATCAGGATCCTGTAGCTTTGACAGCAATTGCATCACCGCCAGCTGATTAGCAGGCATACGCTGGCGTGTGAGAATTTTTGGTTTACAGAAAAAATAGCCTTGAAAATAATCAAAGCCCAGCTCTTTGCATAACTCGTATTCTTCCTGGGTTTCCACCTTTTCAGCCAGCAGTTTAACGTCAAAATTTTTCAGCAGTTCAACATGCTCATGAAGCTGAGTCCGATCAAGCGCCATAATATCAATCTTGATTAAATCAGCCAGCTCAACCAGTTCGCGCAGACTTTCGTCGTAAATAAAGTCATCCAGCGCAACCATATAACCTTGCGCCAACAAACGCTTAACACCTGCAATCACCTCTGCGTCAGCGGCAATATCCTCAAGCACCTCGACAACAATCTTATTACCAGAAAATGGCAATGGATTATCACCCACCACAAAACCGCGGGTAAGATTAATAAAGGCGTAATGCGGCCCAACCAGATCATCCAAACCGATCTCGGTTAAGGCATTCATCAAAACGGTGTATGTGGCCTGATCACCAATATCTGCTGGCGCACTCGCCTCATCGGCAGCACGATATAACAGCTCATAGGCATATACATCGAGCTTGCGGTCATAGATTGGCTGTCGGGCCAGGAATAGGTGTGACATTAATCAGGCGCCCTAAAATAATACTGTTGCATACCATATCGGCGTATCAACCAATTTCAACACACACGGCGTCTACCGCAGATAAAAAAACTGATCTTCATTTAATACTGCGCCAGCCAATCTCAACAGCCGTTTTTTCACCAACCAAGACCCGCGACAGACTCCTCGGCATTACCGCCTCTGTTGCAGAAATGGCGATCCGGCCACCCATAATCTCGGCCAGTTTCTGCGGCAACAAAGGCTCAAGCGCTGGCTCGGCATAACCATCTGGATAATCCGGCATCAAACTTTGAAAATCATATTTATCAGAAGCACCCAACGTATGCAGCAGCTCATGGGCGATAATAAAATTATTCTGCTGCGCCGACTTTTCACTGGCAAAGGCATGCACCACACTCACCATTCCCTTTTGCAGTGCAGTTGAATGCTGTAAGCGTTTATTATTTTCAGGCTGATGGAACAACACAAACACCCGAATATCCGGCCGCGGACCATCATATTCATCAGCGGCAACCGACCAGTAGCGTAATTGCAAACTCCACCAAATCGTCTTTAATATAGACCGATCTTCAGGCGGCAAGGGTGGCATTTCAGCAACAACAGGACCAAGCCTGATTTCAACAGGATCTTTTACATCAATCCCGTAACGTTTTGTCTCAGAGTCAAAAAACGCTTGCACGGAAGCGAACTCAGCACTTGAAAGCGTATTGATATATTCAGCCGCAGCCTGACTGGCATCGGCATTAACAGGATAAACAACCACCCATAACGAATCCTGCCAATCGGTAGAGCGGACAATCGACAACCAACTATCCAATGCCAGCACCGCCAGAATTATCAGCAAGACAGATATGCGCAGCTTTTTGAAATTAAAACCTGAACTGCCAGCACTGGTTCCGTCCCTAACCGGCATACCCACCGATTTTATATTCATATCCGCAGCACGTGCCTTCGCATAGGCCACACCACAACCTGGGCACTGCCACTCAGGTGATTCATCGCCAGGCTGGCGTTGGTACTGGCACTTAGGGCATATCAAATCATAAACCCAACTATTTCTTTTGTTTCAACAGATCACCAAGTCCAGCAAAGGCCTTATGACTGGCTCCCTCTTGCTGGCTTTTTGAATCTGTTGTGCCCTCGCCATCAATCAGACGCGAATGTTCGTTGTCATGGCAATAGATACACAACAGCTCCCAGTTACTGCCATCCTCAGGATTGTAATCATGATTATGATCACGGTGATGCACCGTCAGCTCATGCAGATTGGCGCGCGTAAATTCACGCGAACAACGGCCACATATCCAGGGATACATCTTCAGCGACTTCTCGCGATAACCCTGATCACGCTTGGCACGATTGCGTTGAGCCTCCGCCACCACCGCATCAAGTCGTCCAGTGTTTGAATTGTCCTTCTTTTCCGCCATCAATAACCTCTCTTTACAGCTGTGTCGACAGATACTCCACAACCGGTTCAATTTCTTTGTCGCTCATCTGCTGAGCAATCTTATTCATCATCCCTGCCGGATCGTTGCTACGGCTACCCAAACGAAAATTCAGCAGCTGTTTGATACTGTAATCACGATGCTGACCGCCAATCACAGCAAAGATCAACATAACGACCAGCATCAGCCGACCATTGTAGCGGAACGAGGCTTGTTGCATTCGCCACAAATGAACCACCGCGAAATTGGGTCGGTTGAATTTACCTTATTATGTGCAAATTACGCTCCGACCTTTGTATTTATGTAACCCAACAAGTCCGATAGAAAACGAAAATAATAATAAAGTACCAGGTTCAGGAAGAGATGTTCTCACAAGTTCGTAGCCACCATCTATAACACCATCTTCAGCTTGAACCCCCATATATGCAAGCAATCCTACATCTCTCGCCCACCAATCAACATCAGTTACTGCTGCTGTAATACCGTAACTGTCTAAATTAAAAAGGCTATTTATTGAATTAGGGCCGTAGGAACTATCAAGCCATACTTGAACGAGCACATCATCAAATGTACCGGCCTTTACAGTAAGGCTCGGCAATGTAAGAAACATGAACTCGTAGTCATTAGGCCCAGGTGAGCCGATTGAATAATATTGACCTGTTTCGTATGATTCGCTAAATGATGCAATGGGAGTTAGTGGGGTATTGTCTATTTCATACCAAGTTACGGCGTTATTGATAACATCATATAAAATCCCATTTGTTCCATTTCCTAAATTAAAGCGCCCCGCATTAACTCCGGAGTCAATTTTAGAAAGCGAGTTTGTGAATTGACTTCCAAATATATTTTCATAAGTCCAAGTGTCACCAATATCACCTGCTACTAAATAATCACTTTGCATGATTGGTGCGGCAGAGCAATAGTTTGCCATTAAAAAAGCGACACAACCAAGTAACGATATAACTTTTGCTTTATATGTTTTCATATCACTTCTCCTTAGCAAGCTCATAACGCTCAGGGTAAGCCGACCATTGTAGCGGTGTGAGGCTTGTGGCATTCGCCACAAACGAAACACCGTGAAAATGGGTCGGCTGGATGCAATTTATATGCGATTATTTTACGTTTCTTTCAATAAAACTATTTAATTCAGAAACCGACCTAATCACATACAGAGATTTATTAGTCGATACTTTCTCTAATCTTTGCATAAATCCCTCGTTCCAAAATTTAGGGCAAAGTTTTAACACTTTATAGCTTTCCAATGTTCCCTTTACTACTGAACTCCCATCAGGCCAACCTTCCGGCTTTATAAACAACCCTTTCAATAATCGCTTTGTCACTAACCAATAGCTAGCCATATAAGAAAGCTCTATATAGATCAATGTGTCAGCTGCGTCTAACCGCTTAATAAATGACGCCATTGGCCCAAAGCCGTCAACAATCCAGCTCTCAGAGGACAGTATATTTTCATGTGCCTCATCGTAAGCCTTTCGATCTACCAGATCACCATTTTCTTTATATAAAATTGAATCTAATGCATGCAATTTTATATTTGTAGCTGATGCCAACTTTTTACTTAAAGTGGACTTTCCACTACCTGGCTTACCAAAAACGGCTACTTTTTTCATGCGACCTCCTTTAACTGAGATTAACCCCCGGAGGCAGAAACAGAAAACCCGCCTCTTGGGCGGGTTTGATAATTTAATAACGCATCAGAAATCCCACCATCCCTATGGAACGATGATGATAATTCGAGCTGTCTGTTGCGTAAGATTTGTATTCATTCGCTCATCTTGATAGATGGATAAATTAATGTCAACAGCCAATTGGATAAGTTGATTTTCTGCCTAAGCATATAACGCCAGCGGTAAGCTGACCAATGTAGTGGGGGCTGAGTTGTGCTATGCTTTTTTAGCACAACTTGGACGCCGCGGAATTGGGTCAGCTTTACCGCCATTGTTATGTGCGAAATCAACAACTTAACTCAACTAGCTTGCCAATAGTTTTCCAATTTCTAGTAGTAGCAATCAGTTCTAGCTTTGACTCAATGAATGTATTGGTTAATTTACTCCGGCCGTAACCATTTGGGCAATATAGATACACCACATTTCCTTTCACACTTAGGCGTTCAGGATGTTTGGCGAAGCTCTGAAGCTCCCTCTTCTTATCGTTAGAAGCTTCCTCAGATAAAAGAGTTACCAATACTTTGGTTCCATTTTCTTCCATCTCACATTCTTCATAAGGACAACTTTTATAAATTTTTAGATACTCATCTCTTGTCCTTACATCAACCGGAATATCATAGCCAAAAGACTCTCCGATAGATTTCTCGATTATAGATGCCAATTTGTTTGTATCCGTTTCTACATAATCAAATATAACGTTCCCGCTTTGGATATAGGTAACAACATTCTCGAAGCCTGCTTTTAAAAACGCAGCTTTAAGATCAACCATCTTGATCTTATTTTTACCACTAACATTTATACCCCTTAGAACGGAAATATACTTCATGCTTATAATTCCTGTAGCACATAACGAGGCTGTAGAAAAACCAGCTTACAATGCATCATTATCTTACAGCCTCCTCATTATTTGAATAACTCAATCATC
>Ga0316190_10001511_pt1 | contig 16867 bp, 13 predicted proteins | sample Eddworburrow2_MG_FD_204929 | JGI IMG/M metagenome (GOLD analysis project Ga0316190, IMG submission 204929) | Coastal sediment microbial communities from Maine, United States - Eddy worm burrow 2 | ecosystem: Environmental > Aquatic > Marine > Coastal > Sediment | place: USA: Maine | collected... | reverse complement strand
GCTTGCTGAATCAATCGATCCGTCACGGTCGGTATCCCCAGTTCCCTCATACCGCCCCCAGACTTGGGTATCTGCACACGGCGCACCGGCTGAGGCCGGTAACTACCGTTTTGCAGCGTCTCCTTGACCTGGGACCAGCGGGTCTTGAGATATTCAGCCGTGGCTTGGATCGTCAGTCCATCTACCCCCGCACTGCCTCGATTGGACTTGACACGTTTCCACGCCAAGGCCAGGTTCTCTCTCGCGAGCACCTGCTCAAGCAGGTCAACTCGCCCCAAGCCTTCCGGTTCATGCCGCGCCAGCCCTGCTTCATCACGAGATGCTTTAGGTCGGGCTTCACCTTTCCCTTCGACAGTTCGCCCCGGTTGCCCGGGCTTCTGATGCCTTGCATTGCCAAGCGACATGGCGTTCGACTCTCCTTCTCGTTCGGCCCTTCGCCTTGCAGCTACTATGGCCTCTGCTGACTTCTCGCTCCGGCTCATCACCGTTGCCCTTTCAGGCATAAGGCGAGATCTCCCCAGGTAAGAACACGATCCTTCACCGCACAACCGCCGGATTTACGCTGCCTGAGACTTGACCACAAGAGCTTCGCGGTACATTGCCCGCTCGCCCTGCTCGGCACCGCCTCGTATCCGGTTCTTGTCCATCGGCTCACGGCTTCGCTCCACGCTTCCTCCCCACGATCGGTCACCCTCACGCAGTTGCGCTTCACTTCGTTCGCTGTGGTCAGCTCACGGGAGGACTTGCACCTCCAAGATCGCGCCCATGCTGGGCGCACAACAAAAACGGCTCCCGAAGGAGCCGCGTTTGAATATCTTATTATACAGCTATTGTATCTTTCGTCTGGCAATACCGATTAAACCAATAAGACCAGAACCGAACAACCAGACTGCAGCCGGTACCGGCACGGCTTCTGCAGATCCGAAGCTGTCGACAAAACCAGAAATCAGGTTGGACTCACCATCCAGCAGCACGAATTGAACAGAGCCGATCAAGTCACCTGTGCCTGTGGCTGGGTTGCCGTCTATGGCGTCTGCAATAGCCAGGATGTTGAAGTAACCGAGATCATCCAGCATGTCCACGGTGGCATTTGCGCTGGCTGTACCCGGAAATACAGCGCTTGTCACGGCGTCTGTCATGGCGCTGAAATCGAAGCTGAATGTCAGTGCCTGGCCCGAAAAATTATCAACATCGATATCCAGGTCGGTCAGCGCATCGGTGAATGCGAAGCCGTTGCTTGCGCTACCGCTTGATGTCGATGACTGGGTGATCGAGTCAAGGATACTCATCGAGACGGCGGGATCGATGACGCTGATGCTACCGGTGGCGCTGGCGGCTCCGAAATCGGATAAAAAGACACTGCCACTGCCAAAGACAGACACATCCCAGCCACTTGTAACCTGGGTACCGGCAGAATCGGTGACGTCGGCGAGCGTGAGTGAGAATTCAGCGGTGGCGTCGTAAGTAGAGACGGCCGTAGCTATCGGGGCAAAGGCTGTTGCTGATACTAATAAAATCGGCGCCGCAATCAAACGGCACAAGCTGTTCAAATTCATCATGAATATCTCCCCCAAACCCCAATGTTAATTGTCATCCTTACACCAAAAACATAATTATTTCTTGGGCGGTCGAACGCACTATAAGGCAGCGGCGCTCGAGATACAAACTTGGTGGGTCCTCGTTTTTTGCGCATTTTAAACAGCAAGGGGCTGTGGTAATTTATAAAACATGTAGTTAGGAGGTGCAGCAGTGCCAAGAATTGAATGGGACGCTTCATTTAGTGTCAACAATGATGAAATCGACACTCAGCACAAAGCCTGGATCAGAACGCTAAACACATTGCATGATTCAATGATCGGCGACGAAGACGAAGATACTGTAGAAATAATTACCGCTTCTTTGGAAGCGATGATCAGTTACACCAAATTTCATTTTAAGTCTGAAGAAGACTATATGCGAAAGATCAACTTCCCTGATTTAGCCGATCATTTGAAGTTGCATGAAAACTTTATTGCCCAGCTCGATGAATATGACAATGATATGCGAAACGGGGATCTGGTATTGGGTACCAGAATCATAAAAACGATGCAGGAGTGGCTTACAGAACACATATTAACTGAAGATAAAAAATATGCTTTGTTCACTTCCCTGGGAGGCAATTAAAGCGTGGCCGCCACCCGTAAAATGTCGATCCCCCAGGCCACTACCCCGCTTCAGTTTGTAGCAGCTTATTGACCTGTATCATTCCGTTTGACCCGTCAAGTGCTAGACTCTTTATACAATGCGGTGTTATCAGATACGAAAACTACAACGATACTCACCACTTACGCCCTAGTCCACCCGGGGTATAAGTCTCACAGGAGGTACTAGCGGCGTGGCTACACAACCCCGAGCAAGCAGTACTATTACACCCAGCGGCCTGGAACCCGTCCGTGAACACCTGGCCGCCCATGTGATAGGCCAGCACAAGCTGATCGATGGCATGCTGGTGTGCCTGTTAAGCGACGGCCACATGCTGGTGGAGGGCATGCCGGGCCTGGCCAAGACCACCGCGGTCAATGCGCTGTCGGAAGCCGTCGAGGGCGATTTCCACCGCATTCAGTTTACCCCCGACCTTCTGCCTTCCGACCTGATCGGCACCGATATCTACCGGCATGAAAAAGCCGAGTTCGAGTTTCGGCCCGGGCCATTGTTCCACAACATCCTGCTGGCCGACGAAGTCAACCGTGCGCCGGCCAAGGTGCAGGCGGCGCTGCTGGAAGCTATGGGCGAACGTCAGATCACTGTGGGCCAGAAAACCTATCCGTTGCCGCAGCTGTTCATGGTACTCGCCACCCAGAATCCGGTAGAGCAGGAAGGCACCTACCACTTGCCAGAAGCACAGCTGGACCGTTTCCTCATGCAGGTGTTGGTCGACTATCCCAGTCATGCCGAAGAACTGAAAATTCTTGAACTGGATAACGACCGTCAGCGCGAGGTTCCGAAACCGCCGGCCAATCCGTTGCCACAGGCGGATTTGTTTGCCATGCGCAATGCGGTCGCCGAGCTGTTTATCAGCCCGAAACTGAATCGCTACATCGTCGACCTGATACAGGCCACCCGCAAACCACAGAATTACGACAAGGACCTGGCACGCTGGTGCCGCTTCGGCGCCTCGCCACGCGCCAGCCTGGCACTGGCACGCTGCTCCCGGGCGCGCGCCTGGCTGCGCGGGGAGCCCTATGTATCACCGGAACATATCCAGGAAATCGCCGCCGATATCCTGCGCCACCGCCTGTTGCTTACCTTTGAAGCCGAAGCCGAGGGAATTACCAGCGACGACCTGATCGAGCGCCTGCTTTCCCTGGTGGCCATTCCCTGAGCTTGTGATAAGTCTGCAACCCCGCCTGGACGACCTGCTGGAGCTGCGACACCAGGCGCATACGCTTGGCCTGGCCTCTCACCACCTTGTGAACTCCTCGTTCAACGGCCTGTATGCCTCGCTGTTCCGCGGCCAGGGCCTGAATTTCGAGGAAGTGCGCGAGTACCGTGAGGGCGACGACATCCGCAACATGGACTGGAAGGTCACCGCGCGAACCGGCGAAGCCCACCTCAAGGTATTCCGCGAAGAACGCGAACGCAGCGTCATACTGTGTGTGGACAAGGGGCCGCACATGAACTTCGGTACCCGCAAGACGTTTAAATCGGTACAGGCTGCGCGCGCTGCAGCACTGCTCGGCTGGGCTGCCAACAGTCTTCACGACCGCGTCGGTGGCCTGCTGTTCGGCGGCGATGGCCGCGATAACATTTATTTTCGCCCTACCAAGGACCGGCGGGCACTGTGGCGGCTGCTCAAGGCGATGACCACAGATGGCATGAAACAAGATGAGTCAACACCTGAACTGCTGGCCGACATTATGCGTCAGGCCGCGCGCGGCATCGGCACTGGTGGACTGGTGTTTGTCATTGCCGACTTCAATCGCGACCACCAGGGCCTGTTACAGGGACTGGCACAGCTGCGCCAGCGCCACGCGGTGGTACTGGTGCCGGTCGACGATCCAGCCGACCGCGACCTGCCGGACATGGGCGACGTCATGTTCCGCAGCCCCGATGGCGAACTGCTTATCGTGAACACTGCCGATGATGCCGGGCGGGACGCCTACCGGCTGGCCTGGCAGCAGCGCCGCAACAACCTGGTACAGCTGGCCAACGCTTCGGGCTGCGCGCTGATTCCGGTGGATACCGGTGCGGACGTGCATGCCACGCTGACGCAGGGTCTGGAACGCCGCCTGCGTATGAGGTCGTTCCTGTGAATCCCGAAATGATCTCACGACTGCGTGATATTCAGGGCCTCGACGAGATATCCCGGTGGCCGCTCGCATACGGCTGGTGGTTGCTGGCGGTGCTGGTGATCGTGCTGTTGTTTGCGCTGGTATCGTTGCTGCGCAACCTGCGGCGTTACCCGGCCGGCTCCTGGCGCAGGCACGCATGGAAACAGTTGCGCACGCTCAAACAGCAGGCCAACCGCATGCCAGAGCAGCAGCTCGCCAGCGAGCTGTCGGAACTTCTGCGCCGTATCGCTATCGCGCGTCTTGGCCGCGCCCGTGCCGCGGGGCTGAGCGGCAAACGCTGGCTGGCCTGGCTACAGAAACACGATCCTGCCGGCTTTGACTGGACCCTACGCGGCCAGCCGTTGCTCTCGCTGCCCTATGCTCCGCCGGACAGTGGTCAGACCGGTGCCCGGCAGTTGTTACCGTTGATCGACGCGGCATTCGCCTGGGTTGATCGCGGCACCGGGCGCCAGCGTGCTTAATTTCGCCTGGCCTTGGATGGGACTGTTACTGATCGTGCCGCTCAGCATGTGGCTTTTGAATCACAATCGCGCCTACACATCCACCGATACCCGCGAACGCAAGATCACCCTGCTGCACCCGGAACTGCGCAACCTGCGGGCGGCATTCCATACCCAGCGGCCGGCGACTACCATCGGAACGCATCTCTACTACCTGCTACTGGCCCTGCTGTGGCTCGGCCTGATCGCAGCGCTGATGCGGCCGCAGTGGCTGGAGTCGCACACAGAGGAGCGCAGTGAAGGGTATGACCTGATGCTGGCGGTCGACACGTCGCACTCCATGGAAGCACTGGACTTCAGCGTAGCCGGTAGCCAGGTCAGCCGCATGCAGGTGGTCAAGGGTGTAATGGGCCGCTTTATCGAGGGCCGCGAGGATGACCGTGTCGGCCTGATTATTTTCGGCAGCCGCGCCTTCGTGCTGTCACCGCTGACCCTGGACCGGCAGGCCGTGCGCCACCTGCTCGACAACCTGGTGCCGCGCATTGCCGGCGACGGCACCGCCATGGGCGACGCGCTCGGGCTCGGGGTAAAGAAACTGCGCGAACGCCCGCCAGGTTCACGGGTGCTGGTGCTGATAGCCGACGGTGAAAATACTGCCGGCACCATTCCGCCACTGATGGCGGCGCAACTGGCTGCCCGTGAGGGTGTTCGTATCTATGCCATCGGCGTGGGCAGCGATCAGAAAGAAGTCCCGATCATGGAAAACGGTCGCCTCATCACCCGCGACGATCTCGGATTCGATGAAGCAGTGATGCAGCAAATTGCCGAAACTACCGGTGGTGCATACTTCCGCGGTACCGATACCAGCGCCCTGGAAAGCATTTACCGGCGCATCGACGAACTGGAAAAAAGCAAGGCGGAATCGCGCACCGTGATGATTCCGCGCCCGCTGTACCGCTGGCCGCTGGGACTGGCGCTGGCAGCGCTGCTGGCGCTGGGACTGTTTCCGGGTGCGCGTGCCCGGCGCATCAACCGAGGCAGCAGTTATGCCTGAGGCCAGCCTGCATTTTGCCCAGCCGCTATGGTTGTGGGGCCTCCTGGCGATACCGCTGGTGATCGCCTGGCTAATGCTATCGTCGCCCTTCCGCCAACGCGGTCAGGAGGCCAAATACGCCGACGCCCATTTGCTGGCCTACCTTAGCGGCGTTGCCACCACGCGTGTCGCCAGCAGCCGCGGGCCACTGCTTGGCTGGGCACTGGTCTGGGGCCTGCTGTCGCTGGCGATGGCCGGACCACGTTGGGATTTCCAGCAGATGAATCCCTTTGAGCCCGGTGCCGACCTGGTGATACTGCTGGATATCTCGCGCTCCATGGACGTCACGGATGTAAATCCCTCGCGCCTTGAGCGGGCGCGCCAGGAAATTCAGGATCTGGTCAATGCCAACCCCGGGGTCGGCATTGGCCTGATTGCCTTTGCCAGTGTCGCCCACGTGATCACCCCCGTTACTGAAGACAGGGAAAGCCTGTTGCGCCAGCTACCCACCCTGTCCACCAGTCTGGTGCAACTGCAAGGCAGCCGCCTCACCGATGCAATCGATCAGGCCAGCCGGCTGCTGGCGGGTCAGGGCGACGATGTTGCGCACAATATTCTGCTGATCAGCGACGGCGACTTCGCGGACCAGGAACTCGATGAAAAAATACGTTCACTGCACGCAGCGGGCACCCGTTTCCATATCCTCGCCATCGGCACGCCCCAGGGCGGTCCGGTACCCGGGCTGATAGCCACCAGTGGCGAACCGGTGTTGTCCTGGCTGGACGAAGACAGTTTGCGCCGGCTGGCCGACAGTGGAGGCGGTGTATTCCGCATGTCCAACTACCGGGACAACGACACCCACGCGATTCTCGACGCCATTCTTGCGCACGCCCGCGCCAGGCAGAATACCCAGGTACAGACGCTGGTATGGAACGAGTACTTTTACTGGTTGCTGCTTCCGGCCATGCTCGCCCTGCTGTACCTGTACCGTCCCGGCGCCGGTGTTGCACGTGCAGCTCAACGGGGAGGCACACCGTGATGCAGCGGCGGACCATCGCGTTTTTGTTCGCCTTGTTGGGTGCACCACTGTGCCAGGCGGGCCTGTTCAACAACCAGGAACAGCAGGCCGGGAAAATGTTTCAGCAGGGAGATTATGAAGCCGCCGCAGAAAAGTTCAGCGATAGCTACCGGCGCGGCGTCGCCCAGTATCGTGCTGGCCAGTACGGACAGGCGGCGGAATCGTTCAACCGGGTCCAGCGCGAAAACGTCAAGACCGATGCGCTTTACAACCTCGGCAACAGCCGTTTCCAGGAAGGCAAGCTGGAAGCCGCAGCCGAAGCCTATCGCCAGGTGTTGCTGCGCAAACCCGACTATGAGGACGCTCGCCACAATCTCGGTTTGACCAGCGCCATGCTGGCGGAAACTAACGAGGAGGCGGAGGAAAAGCAGCAGCAGGATAAGCGCGATCAAAAAGACAAACAGGAGCAGAAGAAGGAACAGCAGGAGCAGCAGGAGCAGCAGGAGCAGCAGGAGCAGCAGGAGCAGCAGGAGCAGCAGGAGCAGCAGGAGCAGCAGGAGCAGCAGGAGCAGCAGGAGCAGCAGGAGCAGCAGGAGCAGCAGGAACAGTCATCCGGCGATAAACAACAGGAACAACAACAATCCGGGGATGACCAGTCGGAACAGCAACAGTCGTCCGGTGATCAACAACAGGAACAACAACAATCCGGGGACGAACAGTCGGAACAGCAACAGTCATCCGGCGATCAACAACAGGAACAACAACAGCAATCCGGGGACGAACAGTCGGAACAGCAACAGTCATCCGGCGATAAACAACAGGAACAACAACAGCAATCCGGGGACGAACAGTCGGAACAGCAACAGTCGTCCGGTGATCAACAGCAGGAACAACAACAGCAGGGACAGCAGCAGGACGAGCAATCTGCTCAACAGAGTACCGGCGACAGCAACCAGCAGTCTTCATCAGGCGAGCAATCGGACGAACAGCAACAGGAAAGTGAAGACGGCCAGTCGGAGACCCAGGATGCCGGAGATTGGGACCGCTTCACTCAGGATTCCGACGGCGGCGAACAACCCGAAGAAGCTTCCGAAGACGGTCAGTCCGGCAAGCAACAGTCCGACAGCGGTAGTGACAAAATGACTCGGGAGCAACGCAGCACCTTCGGTGATGACTGGTCAATGGAGGACAGCCGCAAGGGCAAACAGGCAGACGACACAGATACGAGTGCCGCGGACTCAGGCGGTGAAGACCGTGAGGCCGACGGCAGCGGCACGCAGCAACAGGCACAGGGTGGCGGTGAGCAGGCTGGCGATGCGCTCGGTGGCAATAACCGGGAACTGCGCGGGCAACAGGCCGGCGAAGCCAATGACCCGAGCGATTTCGATCCCGCCCGGGCCAATATGAACACAGGAGCAATTGAGCAGTTTGACCAGCTCGGCCGGCCTGCCGGCCCCGAAGGCGAGGATGAGGCGTTGCCGGGTGAAATCCCGGGTGCCGGTGGCCGTTCCACGGTGATAGTGATGGAACAGCTGCTCGACCAGGTGGAGGGTAACCCCGCCTCCCTGATAAGAAACCAGTTTATGCTGGAAGAACAGCGTATGAATCAAAACGGCGGACGCTCGTATGAACCGCGTCCCTGGTGAAGGCTGACCGATGATAACGCATGGCATGACAAAAACGTTTGCAGGTCTGGTCCTGTTCATTTTGCTGGCGGTATTCAGCGGCCGGGCACCGGCCTATTACCCACCCTACGGATACCAGCCGCCGGGCATGTATCCACAGCAGTACCCTGACAACCGCAATACCGGTCAACCCCAACCGTACCGGTATCCGTACCAGCAGCAGACACAGCAAGCTCAGCATTATGACCCGCCGCGCGTCGAGGTCTCGCTCAGCGACACGACACCCTATGAGCAACAGAGCCTGGTGTACCGGATACGCATCATCAGCAACGGTAACCTGAAAACCGCAGTACCGGTTATGCCCCAAAGCAACTCGGTGGTGCTGCGCACGCTCGGCGAACCGGTGACCGAAAGCGACAAACAGGACGATGCGCATGAGCTCGTTACCGAATACCGTTACCTGTTAATGCCCTTGTCCAGTGGCGTTATAGAGATACCACCCGCCCGGGTTACCGGCCGGTTTACCGCCACTGGCGGGGGTGACGGTCCAGACTTTGACGTGTCCGGCAAGGCGGTGATTATGCATGTGCGCACAGCGACTGACGCTGTACAACCCTGGCTGCCGCTGTACAACCTGCAAATCACAGCGCGGTTGACTGGAAGCGAAGCACCGGCGGCCGGCAACCCCATAGAGATGGAAGTGGAAACCCAGGCGGTGGGCACCACCGGTTCGCAGATACCGTCGGTTGCCGGTTATCTCAAGAGCACCGACTTTCGTGTTTACCCCGGCGAGAGTACCAGTGAAGGCAAAGTGTCTGACGATGGCAAGACACTGCAGGGACGTCGTGTGGAACGTTTTACCCTGGTGCCGCGCTACGGCGGCTGGCTGAATTTGCCCAGCGTCACCATCAACTGGTGGAACGTGCGCTACAACCGCCCCGAGGTGGCCGCACTGATTACCGACCAGATCAATGTCATGGGTCCAGCCAATCCCGACCGTGGCGGTCGCGGCACTGGCGCCTCGATAATTCCAGGTTTCTTCTGGCTACCGATGGGTATTGCGGTTGGCATCCTGCTGTTTAGCTGGCTGAACGCCTTCATGGGTGATGGCAGACTGCCCGGAACCGAACCGATCAAGAACCTTTTCAGGCCGGTACTCGGCGCGCTGTACACACCGCTGGTCGCATTCGCCAACCGCTTTTCGCCACGGCGCAGTTTTCACCGCCTGCGCACCTGGACGGGACGACAGCTACCGATATCCTGGAAGCTGTGGTTCTGCCTGCGCGCCGTCGCGCGTGAAGACGACCCGGCCGAATGGGCGCAGGCACTGCAAATCCTGGCGGCCAAGCACCTTGGTGTACGGCCTCAGGCGCACCTTCGGCAACTTGGCGAAGGTATCGTCAGATGTCATCCACGGGCCAATGCGGTGCAGGTCGATCACCTGCTGGCGGAACTCGACGAAGCTGTCTACGGCAGCAAGCCGGTACGCTCCTTTCCGCGCTGGAAACGCGAATTCAAAAACCAGATCAAGCCTGGATTGCTCCCCATACGTTTCCGTCAGCACGGCATCTCTTCGCGCGCATCTGCGGAACTGGCGGGCCTCAATCCGCGGTAACCACGCCACACCATATTCGGGGCAGATTTTTTCGTCTATGCTAAAGGTGTGTTTTGATCAATCTAACTGCCGAGGAGTCTATAGCCCCATGCCAGACCTGCAACCATCATCACAGACAGACCAGGAAACCACACACGGCATAAGCCGCCGAGAAATCTTACTGGGGATAGGCGCTGCGGCAACCGTTGCTTACGCGGGCACGGCATTTTCCGCCAAACCGGAACACGATCACAGCAAACATACTGCTCAACTGCCGGATCTGCTGAATGCAACCAATGACTGCCTGGATAAAGGTCAGCGCTGTATTGCACATTGTCTTGTATCATTTCAGGAAGGTGACGTTGAATTGGCAGACTGTGCCAGTAAAGTGCACGAAATGCAGGCTATATGCGGTGCTTTTTCCTATCTTTTGGCAGCAAATTCAGAGTATACGAAGGCGTACGCCAATGTTTGCGAGAAAGTCTGCATTGACTGCGAAAAGGAATGCATGAAACACAAGGAGCACATCGAGTGTAAGGCATGTGCCGAAGCCTGTGCAGAGGTTGTGGACCAGATCAAGCTCAAACTTACCTAATGACAAGCAAAGACCACGACACACAAAGCCCGGGGACGGGCCGCGCAGACAGCGACCGGCCGGTCGTCAGCGTTGCCATTATTTCCGATTATCTTGGCGGGCAAGCCAAGGCCTGGGATGATTTGCGCAAGACTCTGGCCGCACTCGCATGCCAGGACTTCAGCGAGTCGGTCGAGTATATGCTGATGGAGAACGAGGATGATCTGGCAAGCATGCCCGAGGATCTGCCATCATTACTGCCGGGTCTTCGCATAGTGCCTTCTACCGAGCATGGCTCCTATGGACTGAAAAATGCTGCTGCACATGCTGCGCGTGCGGACCTTCTAATGGTGATCGATGCTGATTGTATCCCGACGCACTCCTGGGTTCGCGCAGGTGTTGAAGCGATGCGTGCGCGGCCTGATGCCGCTGCGATAAGTGGCCGCACCCGCTATGCAGGCCGAACAGTACTCGAGCGAGCACTCGGTCTGCTCTCCCGCGCCTACGTCGACCGCGGTAACGCTGCGCCTGTTGGTCTTCTTTCCACCAACAATGTCGTATTCCGCCGCGCCGCATTGCTCGAGTTTCCCTTCCCCACCAACGCCGGACCGTTTGCCTACCGGCTGCAAAGCGAAAACATACTTCGCAGCGGTGCCGGCCTGTATTTCGATCCTGCAATCAATGTGGTTCACGATTTCGAAGGCTGGCCGATGGAACGCGACATGCGGCGCCAGGTCGGTTGGGCCTCAATCCGAATTCGACAACTTGACCGCGAACTTCCAGGTGCCAGGATCGTTAATTTTCTCGGTGCCGCAAGTCTTCCCTTATTCTACGCATACCGATTGACTGAAAGTGTGGGCCACACGCTGCGTCTATGGCGCCACTATGATTTGCGCTGGTATCAGGTGCCCCTTTCCATCGCTCTTGGTGCTGTTGTACACGGACTTGAATTACCCGGTATGTTGCGTGCGGTTAACGGCCGCGATACCGGTGTAACCGTCTACCGCTGAACTATCGCATAAGCGCCTGATCCGAAGCCCGGCATAGCCCGGTAACGCACTGAAAATCCGTGAATTAAAAAATAATAATATATATAAAACAGCATATTACATATTAATTCTAAAACCTCCCTTGATATTTTATTAGCAAACACTAATATAGTTATCATGGTAACAGTTAAAGGGGAACCGTCATGATTTTCGATACATTCACTTTCGGCGGCATCATAGTCGTACTGGTCTTTGCTGTCGTGGCCTTTGCACTCATAAATTGTTGTAAAGGGAGATAAACTGGCGGCGTCCCGGTTTATGACGAAGCGCACAGGAGCATAGCGACTGAGCTTTCGACACGCACGCCAGACCCGGGCCATTAATTAATGTGACAGGCAACCGGAGTAAAAAAACCGGTAACGTGCATTGTCTGCAATGCCGCCGTTACCGGTTTCGTTTGCAGGCGATCAAATATTAGAAATCGATCTGGCTTCGTAGCTGGAAAATGTTGACGTCTTCATCACCCGTAGTGGCGAATTTTTCCGGCGATGTGGGATCCGTGCTGGCGCGAACATAATTCGCCATAAAGCGAATATTCGGCGTCGCATACCAGTTCACACCCACAGTGATATTGTCTTCCTCGCCACCCTCGTACCCGCTGTCTTCCAGATCAATGTTGCTGTAACGCGCGGCTAATTCCCAGGCACCGATACCTCCCTTGCCCACAACGCTGTCAGGTTTCACCCGACCAAAGGTACCGTTGCTGGTCTTGTATGGACGGTGCTCACCGGTCAGGAAGTAGCTGCCAAAAACATACCAGCCACTGAAATCCGGGTCAGAACCCTGGCTCGATACATCGACACTGGCCTGCATATATTCGCCTTGCAGCGAGAACGGGCCAAAGACGGTTGCAGCTTCCGCGCCATACAGTGTCTGGTTGTCATAGCCGGAAATGGTCCCGGTATCCAGCAGTCGGGTGCTGGTTACGTGTGACTCGGGTCGTTCACGGAAACGGATTTCGTTATCCCCGTCAGAGCCCCGATAACTGGCGGCGGCCCCCAGGTGGACGACGCGCGCCTTGTCTGCCAGCGGCGCAAAATGAACTCGCCCGGTAGCACCCCAGCCCTGGCTCTTCGGCGAGCTGTCGTTCTTTACGCCATCAAAGAAGTAGCCGGCAGCTGCGCCCCACTTGTCGCCGTGGGTACTCACTGCAAGACCGGTGTTGCGTCCCGGAGAGAATGCATTCGGCAGACCACGTTCCATGAAGGTAATATATTTGGAACTGGTCAGCTCCTCGAGACTGAAAGGTTCCTTGAAATTACCGATTTTTATTTTGGCTGAATCAAAACCGCTGTACCCAAGGTAAAGATCTTTCAGCGATGTGCTGTTACCGGCAAAATCAATCTGTGCCTTGTAGAACCAGTCGTGATAAACAGTACCCTTGGCAAACAGGCGTGCACGACGGACTTCCGCACCATTGCCAAGCTGTGTTTCGTCCTTGTCATAAAAGGCAGCATCGACCATCGCGCGCCCGCCAAGCTGGAACTTGAAATCACCGTCACCGGAGGATACCTTGAGGCCGGATTTACCGGTACTGAGCTTGACCGTATCCTTCGTCGCCTCGGAAACTTCCTGACTTACACGTTCCCTGTCTGCACTGGCAGAATTCTTCAGTTCCTCATACTCGGATGAACTGATGGCACCTCTGTCACGCAGAACCTTGAGCAGATCGTCCATGGCGCTATCATCGGAAAGTGCGGGCAATGAAAAACTGCCGGCGGCACACAGAACAGCGCAGTGCAGCGCGGACAAGCGGAGTCGAAACTTCATGAATAGTCCTCCCGGAACATATTACAGGTTGATGACACGCCATTGCGTGCGACCGGTGAGAGACTAACGAGCGTTTATGTCAGGTATGTTAAGATAGGTTTACGGTTGTATGAATGGTATTTACTGATGCATCACCTTGAAGAGCCAGCAGGGCCTTACCTGCACACCTGTTTGCTAACCCGAAAAATGTCCATACCTGTTTCCGGCCAATACCACTGACACATCAATTAACCGTGAAACTACGCAGCCAAATCACCCTGTTTCTGCTCCTGCTGGGATTGACGCCGTTACTGACATCCTTTGTGATTAACGTACCGCTTGTTTTCGAAAAGCTGGAATCTTTTTATCATGAGGCGTACCTGGAAAAGCTGCGTATAGACTTCCACGACCTTGACCAGCACATTTCCCGGCGGCAGGAGATGGTACGCCTGTTCGCAAAGCTGCCCGAACCGGGCATCGCTCTGAGTTCGAGTGGCGAATCAAGCAGCGACAGGCTCATCCAGGAACGTTTGGCCTATACCGAATGGGCAAACCGCGTACTGTTTGACCAGCTGGATATCACCCAGGTTATCTTCATCAACAAAGATGGCAAGGTCTCTTTCTCGCTGAATCGTGACCATGAAACCGGCATCCTGAAGAGCGGGGATCACCAGCCCCACCTTCCCAGCACGGAATTTCTTTATGCCGGCCTTAAGTTGTCGCCCGGCGCAGTCCTCACCAGCCCGATCAATTTTAATTCGGAATACTACTCGAAAGACCCCAGACACTTCATGACCCTCAGCTTCATCAGCCCGCTGCTCGCACCCTCTGCAAAGGGCGGGGTGCCCGAACTCCAGGGTCTCGTAATATTCAACCTGGACGTCGGCGGACTGGCACAGGTCTACAATGGCATCTACTGGGTGCAGAATAATGGCGAGTATCTCGCCTACCGAAGAGACGAAGCGCCGACGTCAACAGCCTTCAGGGATTTTCCGGGGCTTGAGGAGCTGCTTGCTAAGGGCGAACTGGCCCTGTGGGAACACGCTGGCCAGCAGATGTTCTGGCTACCCCTCTTCTCCACCCACGACTCCGGCCCGCTCTGGGTAGGACGGAGTGTGGATCCCTCGCCCCTTACCGAATTTATCAGGGCACTTGAATTCCGCGTAGCCACCATCGTTACGGTTCTGGTGCTTGTAATTGTTGTTGTCGCGCGCGCCATCGCTATTCGCATGGAAGGCGTAAGCCAGGATCTGAAAAATGGAATTGCACAGGTGCTTGAAAAGGATCATGCCGTCCGGTTTTCCTGGCAGCGTCCCGAAGAGCTGCGCAAACTCGGCAACAGTCTGACCCACCTGTGTGAAAAGCATGTAGAAGATGCCCGTGCCTTGCGCACTCATGCCAATGAACTCGAGGCGTCAAACCGCTACAAGTCCGAATTCCTGGCCAATGTCAGTCACGAACTGCGTACCCCGTTGAACTCAATTTTGCTGTTATCGAAGTTGCTGGCCAGCAACAGCGAAAATATCCCCCCGGAGCAGGCCCAGCAGGCGCGAGTCATCCACTCTGCAGGCAAGGATCTCAGAGTGCTGATTGACACGATTCTGGACCTTTCGAGGATCGAGGCCGGTGAAACTGCAATTAGTCAGGAAACTATCAATCTGGCGGATATACTGAAAGAACTCAGCGAACTCATGCGCCCGCAATTCGAGGAAAAAGGACTGACACTCGAGTTGCAGATTGATAAAGATGCACCCGCATCAATCGTGACTGACGGTAAAAAACTGCGCCAGATAACAACCAATTTCCTCTCCAATGCGCTTAAATTCACCGAGCGGGGCGGCGCCACACTGCGACTCGCCCGCAATACTGACACCGATGCCAACAGCCACCCGCTGGCACTCAGCGTCAACGACACCGGCATAGGTATCCCGGACGACAAGCAGGCACTGGTATTCGAAGCTTTCAAGCAGGTAGACGGATCTACCAGCCGACGCTATGGTGGCACCGGACTGGGTCTCACCATCAGCCGTGAACTCGCGCAGTTGATCGATGCCCGTATCAATATAACGAGCGATCAAAGCAAGGGATCCACCTTCACCCTGTTGTTACCACTGGCGCTCGACGAACATGCCACCCGGGATAAAAGCGGCTCAACGGTAAAGGCGAAAGCTCAGACAGAAGCTGCTGATGATGCAGGTGCCATACCCGAAGCCCGTTACGATGGCAAACGGGTACTTGTTGTTGACGACGATCTGCGTAATCTGCTGGCACTCACCCCCTTGCTTGAGCGCTGGAAAATCGAAGTTCTCGCTGCGGGCAATGGCCAGGAGGCGCTGGAAGTGCTGCGCGATGGCGAAAATTTCGATCTTGTGCTGATGGACTTGATGATGCCGGGAATGGATGGCTATGAAACAATACGCGCAATACGGGCGGATACCACTCTGAAAAAATTGAATGTTGTCGTAATCACAGCCAGGGCGGCGGACGAAGACCGGACCAAGGTACTGGCCATCGGCGCCAATGGTTACCTGTCCAAACCGATTGAGGCGGAAGATCTCAAATTGATACTTGACCAGTACCTGGCACCCGAAAATACGCGTAGCAGTGCCCGCGGTCAGCAGGAGCAGGCGTGAAACGCTATAGCGGGTTCAAGCTGCTTATTGTCGACGACAACCAGCACAATCTATTTACCCTGGGCTCCCTGATCAGGGAGCATATGGATGTAGAAATACTGGAGGCAACATCCGGTCAGCAGGCACTGGATATTGCACTGGGTGACACAGGTATTGACCTGATTGTTCTCGATATCCAGATGCCGGAGATCGATGGCTTCCAGACCGCTTCCATGCTGAAGATCCGTAAAAAGACCCGTGATATCCCTATTATATTTCTTACTGCCGCTTTCAAAACCGATGAGTTCCAGCAGAAGGGTTATGACGTAGGCGCTGTGGACTACCTGCTCAAACCGATAGATGACAATCAGCTCATCAATAAAATCAGCACCTATTTCCGTCTCATAGAAAAAGAGCGCAATCTGAACAAGCAACTCGAGGAACAGGTTGCCACCCGCACAGCCGAACTACGCGCGGCCAACCAGTACCTGCGAGGCATTATCCAGACCATGGGAGAGGCCCTGCTGGTACTGGAACCAACGGGGAATATAAAATCGGCAAATCCGGCTGCATGCAAAATGCTCGGCTACGACGAAAACGGCCTGATTGGCCTGAATATCGGCGACGTTTTTGAGGAATCCGAGCCGGAACAGGCCAACGCCTTTATGGGAACCTGGCTTGAAGCCCTGATACGAATCGGCACCCTCAGCAGTATCGAGGCCCGCTTTATCACCCGGGATGGTACCCGGGTGCCTGTTCTGTTCTCGCGTACCGCCATGAGTGATGAATGCGGTACTATTACGGATATACTCTGTATCGCAAAAAACATGACCGGTTACCGG
>Ga0316190_10001510_pt1 | contig 16878 bp, 13 predicted proteins | sample Eddworburrow2_MG_FD_204929 | JGI IMG/M metagenome (GOLD analysis project Ga0316190, IMG submission 204929) | Coastal sediment microbial communities from Maine, United States - Eddy worm burrow 2 | ecosystem: Environmental > Aquatic > Marine > Coastal > Sediment | place: USA: Maine | collected... | reverse complement strand
AGGCGATGCGGCAAAACTGAAGTTTTGCCGATGCCTGCCTTGATGACCGGCGCACCAGATCAAAGGCGATGTCCCGCATTTCCGCGTCCTGTTCGTCCTCCAGCACCTCAAGCCCGTTGGCAATGGCACCAACCGGTGAAATAACATCGTGGCAGACTTTCGAGCATAACAATGCTGCAAGGTCGAGATCACTCAACACAGCGTTGAATTTCATGAAATAGCGTCCCTCTTATAGTTCTCTTGTGATGACTGTCCGACGTGAGTCTAGCGGGGTGTGCCAAGCCCTGCCAACCCGGCAATCTGCGATTGCAACAACGCCTTGTTCCGACTCAACAATTCAACTACAGAACACTCAGCGCCTGGTTTACGGCCAAGTCAAAATTGTGAAAATACGAGCCGAATCAACTTCATGACCACCTTGCAACCATCACAGCACCTGCTGTCGCTCATGAAAATAGCGCATGCCGCCGGTGCCCGCATCATGGACATATACAATGATGACTTCGAGGTTGCCACGAAGGCAGATGCCTCGCCTGTAACCGAGGCGGATATCGCAGCGGAATCCATCATTCTGGCCGGCCTGAAGGCAATCGACCCGGCCGCCAACATCATTGCAGAAGAAGCCGTGTCTGCAGGTGCGACACCTGAGGTCACTCATGAATTTTATCTGGTGGACCCGCTTGACGGCACCCGCGAATTCATCAGCCGCAATGGCGAGTTCACCGTCAACATCGCACTTGTGCGCGATGCTGCCCCCATTGCCGGTGTTGTGTATGCACCTGCATTGTCCATGCTGTATGCAGGCGAGATGATTTCAGGCGCTTTTGAAACCTCACTGAAAGCTGACGAAAAATTTCCCGACGCTCCGGCACTGCAACCCATTGTGTGTCCCGCATTGCCGTCATCGGGCATAAAGGTTGTTGCCAGCCGGTCACACCGCGATGACAAGACCGACGCCTGGCTGGCACAACGTGATGTTGCTGAAATCGTGCTGGCCGGTTCGTCCCTCAAGTTCTGCCTGCTGGCCAGCGGCAAGGCACATCTGTATCCGCGCTTTGGCCGGACCATGGAATGGGATACCGCTGCAGGCCACGCAGTACTGGCTGCAGCAGGTGGTGAGGTATTTGAGGCAACCGGAGAACTGCTTCGCTACGGCAAGGCACAGCGCGGCTTCGACAACCCGGCTTTCATTGCTTCCGTGTCGGCGCATGGCTGCTGAACCGGCATGCTGAACGCAGTCTTAATCAGGTGTTTCAGCAATATTTCGTTAATCGTATACGCTCCATTAACGCATCATCGCGCATACTGAATTCTAGGTACTGCCCTTGATGGCTGGGCAGTTGTTTGAGTTTGTCAGTATCAGGTGAGTAACACATATGAAACGTATCCTTGCGCTCGCAGCGTTCGCGAGCCTCTCCATCACAGCATTATCGGCACTGTCAGCCCTGGAAAACCGCGCCCAGGCGCGCGGCGCGGATGTCGACGACGGCGCCTCCTACTCCCGCTCCGGATATGACCAGTCCGAGGCAGGGACATACAGCCCGGAAGAGATTGTCCATGGCGGCCATCGCTGGTTCGGCACAACCACAAAAGGAGTTGCCAAAGCTGTCGAGACCGTATTCTCGCAGGCAGGCAGGCCGTCCGGTTACATTATCGGTGAAGAGGCCTCCGGCGCGTTCTTTGGTGGTCTGCGCTACGGGGAAGGCACTTTGTATATGAAGGACGGCACCCGCAAGAAAATCTACTGGCAGGGCCCGTCTGTCGGTTTTGACCTGGGCGGCAACGGATCGCGCGTACTGGTTCTGGTCTACAACATAAACCGGGAAAGACAGATTTATGACCGTTTCATCGGCATCGAGGGTTCCGCCTACATGGTCGGCGGGCTGGGGGTAAACTTCCAGTCAAACGAAGAGCTCAAGCTGGCACCGATCCGTACCGGCGTCGGCGCTCGTCTCGGCGCCAATGTGGGCTACCTGAAATACACCGAATATCCCACTCTGAACCCTTTTTGACGTTACGGTACGGTTACACTCGCAGACGGCGCCAGGATAGGGACAGGCCAGAATATGCTTGGTTTCTCGCTCTCGTCCCCATCCAACCCCGCCCTGTGCCACGGCACCAGATTTCGGGTACAGGCACGTGGTTTTTGAGCCCGGGGGTGTTTTTCAACGCGATAAATACGGGCTAGCCGTACAATTAACCTCCACACCAATCGTGCAGTGTATTACGGTTAATAATCTGTTAATCTTCTTCGACAGGCGGATTGCCGGAATTACCATTTGTTAGTCGTTTGTGGTTCACCGCGTGTTTGGGTCCCAGTCGACAATTGTGTGGTCATTGCTCTCTGGAGGACTCATGTCTCAAATTGAGACTATCATGCTGGTTGCACTGGGGTTTGTCGGTGCGCTTCTGGTCGGTTTGCTGGTCGTACGCGGGCTCTGGACTTATGCAGTGAGCCTCGGAAAACGCCGCGTTGAACGCCGCGCACCGTCCGCCATTGCCGAGCTCAGGGCAGATCGGGACCGGTTGAAGGCGGAGTACGCCATGCAAGGCCGGCGCCTGCAGTTGCGGCTCGATGATTTGAAGACCCGCATGGCTGAACAGATGGCCGAAGCATCCAGGAACAGAAACCGCATCGAACACCTGGCTGATGAAATTCGCCGCCGCGATGAAGAGATCACCAAGCGCGATGAAGACGCCGACAATCTGCGCTTGCAGATAACGGCACTGGAGCGCGAACTGACGGACCGTACCGAATTGCTCCAGCAGGCCAAGGACCTGATGCAGGCCAAGGAAGAAATGTCGATAGAATTGCAGAGCAAGCTGAAGGTCGCCGAAGCCAAGGTCTCGGATCAGTGGTTCATCATTGAAACGCTCAAGAGCGACAACCCTCCGGCCACCGCCGACCTGACGGGAATGGCCTCTTCAAAATTCGAAAATGCCCAGGAAAGATTGCGTCAGCGTATTGAGGAAATGAACGCCCTCACCCGGCAAATTGACGAGCAACGCCAGGATTTGTCAGTGCAGCAGGATGAATTGGCAATCTTGCGTGAGCAGATAAACCGGTCGCGCGAGGCTGATGCCAGGGTTGCAGCTTCCACCAAGGCAAAATCCAGGCAGACGGACGAAAAATCGACCACTCCAAATCAGGACATGCTGATCAAGTCCGGCCAGGCAACCGCAAGCGATCAACTCGAGCAGAGAATTATTGAAACCGAACGCGAAACCGAAAATCTGACCGAGGAACTGTCCCGGCTGGATGACATGTGGAACAAGAACAACACCGACCTGGGCATTGACAATGACGCGGCCGGAAGCCCGGACAAGCCTCAAAAACCGGACATGGAAAAAACTGCGTCAGGCAAGAAACCAGCGTCAAAGACCAACACAGCCCGCACGGCGAAATCAAAAACGGATCCAGCAGACACGGCGAAGGAAAAGTCCGCAAAGAAACCTGCCGCTGATGCGAAACCAGATGCTGAAAGACCACAGGAAAAGTCTGCTAAAACACCACAACAGCCTGTATCTGATAAAGCCGCTGACGATAAAGCTGCCGAACCTGTTGCCATGGCTGAGGTCAAATTGCCAGGTTCATCGATGGAAGTGACAGCGGCGGCCCAGGATGACAATCAACCTGTCGGCAAGACAGTGACGGCAGGAGCCGGCGCGGGAAACAACAATATCATCTCGCTGGCACAACGCATTCGGGCCCTTCATAGCGACGCGCCCGGCAATTCATAGATTGCACGCGGCAGTGGCCGGTGCCCAGCTTCATTGCGGCTTGATATTGAGGCGCTGCACGACACCCTGCCTGGCAAGATTGTAGACAATGATGGCATCACTACCATCCCGGCGGCGCACATGAATGGCCAGTGAGCCTCTGTTCAGCGATACCGACTGCACTGTTTCGCCTGGCCCCACCACAAGTTCTATCGCCTCGTCCGCGCTCACCAGTGCAGGTTGCAGAGTGCTGGCCCGGTTGACCAGCGTATAGATAAGAAACGCAAAACCCGCTACTATCATCAAACCCATCGTATAGACGGCAATCTTCAGAAAGATAAACCCCGGTGTATCGCCCACCGGCAGGTCATCATCATCTGACTTTGTTGACTCTTTTGAAACCTGATTATTAACCATGCCCGATCCGGAAGAAAAATTCGAATTGACCCACGAAGGACCAGCCGCACAACGGCTGGATAAATTACTCGGTCAGGCCAGTAGCGACCATTCCCGTGCCCGCTTCCAGATGCTTATATCGCAAGGCCATGTGAATGTGGACGGCACATCAATAGTCGACGCCTCATTCAAGGTCAAACCCGGATCTGTTGTTTGTGTCGTTCTTCCAGAGGCTGAAGACCCGAAACCTCTTGCAGAAAACATAGCGCTGAACATCGTGCATGAAGACGACCAGATTGTTGTTGTCGACAAGCCGGCCGGCCTGGTTGTGCATCCAGGTCCGGGCAACTGGACCGGTACGCTGGTCAATGCCCTGATTGCGCACTGCGGCAACAGCCTGTCCGGTATCGGCGGCGTCAAACGGCCCGGTATCGTTCATCGCCTGGACAAGGAAACATCCGGCCTGCTGGTTGTCGCCAAGACCGACAAAGCCCACCGTGCGTTGTCGGAACAGTTTGCCGCCCACGGGCGCGATGGTCGGTTGTCCAGACAATATCTCGCTATGGTGTGGCGCGAACCTCAACCGCGTCGTGGCATCATCGACACCCTCATCGCCCGCAGTACCGCGAACCGGATCAAGATGGCAGTGGCAAAATCCGGTGGCCGCCGCGCCATCACGCATTATCAAACCATACGACCGCTGCCGGCTGGTTCCGGTGACGCAATTGCCTCACTTGTGCGCTGTCAGCTGGAAACCGGCAGGACCCATCAAATCCGGGTTCACCTGGCACATATTGGTCACCCGTTGCTGGGAGACAGGGTTTACGGTTCCAGCCACACCGCATCCGCCAACAAACTCAACGATGCAGCGCGTGAGAGCCTGGCCCGCCTGTCGCGCCAGGCACTGCACGCTGAAACCCTGGGTTTCGAGCATCCCGAAACCGGTGATCCAATGCTGTTCCGGTCCGCGTTACCGTATGACATGCAGGACCTTATGGAAAAAATTTGATCTTTACGTAAACGTAATTTAATGGCCATTCATGACCAAACTGTAATTCGGTTTCGGCGTGAAAACCTTTAAACCGGACCCCTCACTGCCTATATCTAGGTTAAGTCAGGGCAGTTATTACCCCTCCTACGGGGGTGAAAGGTACAAAAATGACAACCACAGGTAGCAACCTGCCGGTACTATCCGGTGAAAGTGGCTTGCAGCGCTATTTGCAGGAAATCCGCAAATTTCCGATGCTGCAACCAGATGAAGAATACACGCTGGCCAAGAACTGGCGCGACAACGAAGACCGCGACGCCGCTCACAAGCTGGTCACCAGCCATTTGCGGCTGGTTGCAAAAATCGCAATGGGTTACCGCGGCTACGGCCTGCCGGTGGCGGAAGTCATTTCTGAAGGCAATGTCGGACTCATGCAGGCGGTCAAACGCTTCGAACCTGAAAGAGGCTTCCGCCTGGCAACCTATGCCATGTGGTGGATCAAGGCGTCCATCCAGGAATATGTGCTGCGCTCCTGGTCGCTGGTAAAAATGGGCACGACCGCCAGCCAGAAGAAGCTTTTCTTCAAGCTGCGCAAGGTGAAGGGCCAGATTCAGGCCCTGGAAGACGGTGATCTCAAACCCGATCAGGTGACCGAGATTGCCACCCGTCTCGGCGTCCCGGAAAAGGACGTAATTTCGATGAACCGCCGTCTGGGTGGTGATGCATCGCTCAACGCGCCATTGTCGAAAGACGGTGAATCCGGTGGCGAGTGGCAGGACTGGCTTGTCGACGACACCGAAACTCCCGATGTCGCCTATGAGCAGAGCGAAGAACAGGACATGCGGTCGAAACTGCTGCATCAGGCCATGAACGGATTGAACGAGCGTGAGCGGCGGATTTTTGAAGCCCGCCGCATGTCGGAAGATCCTTTGACACTGGAAGACCTGTCGCAGGAATTTGACGTATCGCGCGAGCGCATTCGCCAGATCGAGGTCAAGGCTTACGAAAAAGTGGAAAAAGCCGTCAGAAAGGCGTCAGCCGAAATACTGGGCTGACGCTGGATCAGCGTGACTTTGGATTGCCACCCCAAAAGTCATCGGTCTGTTGTTTTCCAAAGCGCTTTGCGAAAGGTGTGAAACCGGTTTTCCGGCTAAAAAACGCCTGGAAACAAGAGCTTAAGCGACCATAATACCTCAAACCAATCGCCTGTTGATCTAAAACGTCAGCGCAACATGGGTCCAACAGAACCCATGTTGCTCAAGGCTGACATTGCAGCAGGGAAAGTTACTCTTTCGAAACCCCGGCCCGCTATTATATTGCAGCACCCATGAACAATCGGGGCGGTTGGTTCGCCAGCTGTAGGGACTTTGCTGAAGCTTTTGGGATCCCAGAAAACACCGCGTTTCCTGACAAACGCGTTTTTGTTTTGCGTCGGCGCCCTGTTGCTGATCGTCGGGACCAACATCGCACGCCTCGAGATCAACAAGCTGGCCCATGACAAGGCAACTGAACTGGCCCACGGCTGGTCCACGCAGATCGTAACCAACACCCCATTTCTTCCACAAATACTGGCGGCTCCAAGGGCCAAAGCCCAGCCTATTCGCAACCTAGGAAACCTCCAGCCTGTCGGCCCGATTCTGGGATATCGCATCTATGACCTGACCGGTGACTTGAGAGTCCTGGTAGACCGTTCTGAATTGTCATCTGACGCAACCCAACCGGCATTCCGGACGCAGATTACCTTGCCGATTACCAGTGGCGGCAAAAAAATCGGTACGATCGTGTCTGACGTGGATGCCAGTGGTTTCCATGATGTTTTGATGGTTGGAGCCGTCAAGATTGGCGCAATACTTTCAGTTGCAATAAGTTTCCTCCTGCTTGTCAGCTTGATGGTCAAGGTCGCGTCGCGCCAGGAAGCGCTGCGCAGTTCGAATTTGATACAGAACGGGACAGTAACCGGCATGCCCAACCAGCCTGCTTTTCTGGAAATACTGGCAACGGCTCACTCACAGGAGGTGGCGCAACACACGACGACCAATCTGTACCTTCTCAACCTGGACCGGTTTGCGCACGTCAATGAACGGCTGGGCAACTCGGTTGGCAACATGTTGCTGAGACTGGTTGCAGAACGGCTGCGCCTTGCCTGCGGTAATACTGTTGTTTGTGCGCATATCAATGGCGATACATTCGGTGTCATCGCCGACGAGAGAACCGGCAAGCGTATAGACAAAACGTTGCAACAGGTGTTCATGCAACCCTTCAACTTCGGTCCGAATGTCATTCGGCTGTCTGCCAGTATTGGCGCGGCAACATCGACCGCCGGTCTTTACAGCGCGGATGAGTTGCACCGCCACGCCGAACTGGCACTACATGCCGCAAAAACCAATGGCGGTCATCAGCTGGTCGCCTATGACAGCGACACGGTTATGGAATTTCGTGAAATTGACCGCATCGCAACAGTTGTTGAAGACGCCTGTCAGAACAACGAATTCGAACTGCACTACCAACCTGTTGTGGACTCCAGAACCCGCAAGCTTTGCAGCTTCGAAGCCTTGTTACGTCTGACCACTGCCGATGGTGAGAAAATTGGCCCGGACCAATTCATCCCGGTCGCAGAGCGCATCGGGCGCATTGAAGAAATCGGCCTCTGGACGCTGCGCGAGGCCTGCAGAACCGTCGCAGGTCTGCCCAAGCACATCGGCATGGCCGTCAATCTTTCCGTCCAGCAGTTTAACTCCGGCAATCTCGTTTCGGAGGTTGCAAAAATCATCAAGGAGACGCGCGTTGATCCCGCGCGCATCGAACTGGAAGTGACCGAGGGTGTCATGATCGGAGACACGGATCCGGTATTCAAGCAGCTCTCGGAGTTACAGGCACTCGGCATCAAGATCGCACTGGATGATTTCGGAACGGGCTATTCCAGTCTCAACTATCTGTGGCGTTTCAATTTCGACAAACTGAAGGTTGACCAGGCATTCATTCGCGCATCCGATCACAGTCCGAAAGCCCATGCCCTGCTATCCAAAATTGTCGAAGTGGGACGCCTGCTGGACATGAAGGTTACAGCCGAAGGCATTGAGACCGAGAGCCACGCAAGCAGGGTCGCAGATCTCGGGTGCGATTACTCGCAAGGATATCTGTTCGGAAGGGCCATTCCGCAAACCTCGCTGGCATCGGTTGTTATCAGTGAATTCGCTGAATACATTCGCCGCCAGACCGGTGGCCAGGCAGACGTCGATGGCACCGAGGCGGCTTCGGGCTAGAGCGAGATGAGCTTAGACGACCCGTCTTTCTACCTTACCTGATCCTCGAACGGATCGCGCATCAAGATGGTGTCTTCACGCTCAGGACTGGTGGACAGCAGCGCGATCGGGCAATCAATCAATTCTTCGATCTGACGTACGTACTTCACGGCCTGGGCGGGCAATTCCGCCCATGAACGCGCACCGGCTGTAGTGTCACTCCAGCCCTCGAAGCTGGAAAACACCGGTTCGACCCGCGATTGCGCACCCTGGCCGGCCGGCAACCGTTCGATTGTCTCGCCGTCAAGTCTGTAGCCGGTGCAAACCTTGATTTCCTCAAAACCGTCCAGAACATCCAGCTTGGTCAGCGCAATACCCGAAATACCAGACGTCTTGATTGCCTGGCGCACCATCACGGCATCAAACCAGCCACAACGCCGCTTGCGGCCGGTAACAGTGCCGAACTCGCGGCCGCGCTCACCAATTTTTTCGCCGGTAGCATCAAACAGTTCAGACGGGAACGGACCTGAACCAACCCGCGTTGTGTAGGCCTTGGCGATGCCAAGCACGTAATTGAGCATGTCGGGGCCGACACCTGAACCGGTTGCCGCCTGAGCCGCGACTGTGTTGGACGACGTCACAAACGGATAGGTGCCATGGTCGATATCCAGCATGATACCTTGTGCGCCTTCAAAAAGGACGCGCTTTTGCTGCCGTCGTGCATCATCAAGCAGGCTCCATGTCGTGTCCATGAACGGCAGAATGCGCGGCGCTATGGCCAGCAACTCCTCGCGAAGCGCACGCCCGTCCACCTCAGCTTCACCCAGACCGCGCCGCAGGGCGTTATGATGGGCCAGCAGCCGCTCGATCTTGGCTTCCAGGGTGGCCTTGTTTTTCAGGTCATACACACGAATTGCACGCCGGCCTGTCTTGTCTTCATAAGCCGGACCGATGCCGCGGCCAGTGGTGCCGATCTTGCCGGCACCGGCTGCAGCTTCCCGCATCCCGTCCAGCTCACGATGCAGCGGCAGAATGAGCACCGCATTTTCAGCGATCCGCAGATTGTCCGGTGTTACATCCACGCCTTGCGATACAAGCCGGTTTATCTCGTCATCCAGAGCCCAGGGATCAATCACCACCCCGTTGCCGATAATCGACAACTTGCCGGGGCGCACAATACCCGATGGCAGCAAGGATAACTTGTAGGTCACCCCATCAATGACCAGCGTGTGACCGGCATTGTGGCCGCCCTGAAACCGCGCGACCACATCTGCTCGCTCAGACAGCCAGTCGACCAGCTTGCCCTTGCCCTCGTCACCCCACTGAGCGCCAACCACCACTACATTTGCCATGTTCAGGCCCACCTGCATTGCATCAAAAAAAGCGAACGGCCCTCACCGCGTTCAAGCAGCAGGGCCGTTGTGAGTCTTTACACTGCTGCTGACCGGTTTGGAAAGAAAAATGCCTGCTGCGCAGTGCCGCAGCGGTTACACCTGTGGACAGTTTGCAGCCAGGACCTGCTGCGCAACTGGCCGGGTCTGACAGTTCAGCGCGGTATGGCCAGCTTCATCTGGGACGGATGCACGACGGTGTAGCCAAATCTGATTTCCGTCCTGGCCTGAGGTTCTAACGGCACATCCCAGACCACAATCCCCTTTTTATTGTCAGGATCAGTGACGCTGGGCCCGGTTGTTTCACGCAGCATTTCCACCACGACTTCTTCATGTGTGGAATACGGCATTCTGTCTGTCACGTGCACTTCAACAGGAAACGTGTGAAGGTTTTCGAAACTGGTCACATACAGCCGCTTCAACGTACTTTGCTCGGTAATGATCCCGCTGGAGCCTGCGGTGTTTTCAACTTCACGCCGGGTAACGCGAACCAGATCGTCACGGCCAAACCCGAGTTCCATTTCTTCACCAGGCGCAATCTGGCGCATCCGGGACTTGCCCGCAAAAACGCCGTCTCGAAACAGGGAAACCTCTCCGGCAAGCAATGGAGTCTCGCCTGCAATCCTGAAAACGCCTGTCAGATAGCCAACCGGGTCGACATGTGGCGCGGTGTCAACGCGTATTGCCGGTTCAACCATTCTGTCACCAATGCGCACAGATTTCAGCGCCCCGCTGTTTGGCACGCTGGTCTGCCCGGCGATTGAATATACCGCATGAAATCCGGCATTGCTGACTTCCGCCTGCCGCTGCCGCACCGGCGCTGGTGCCGGCGCAGCAAGTCCAGCGACCGTCTTTGACTGCATTTCCTGTGAGCCAGCCGTATCGGAAAAACTTTCACGCACCTGCTGTTCCAGCCGCACCCTGTCCGGTTGTGGCCCGATGGCCACAGGCTGCAGGTCGGGAGCTGCCGTCCGCCCGGTAACCGTGGCTGTGGACAGCTTCAGAGCCACGCCATCCCACGCTTCGCCCGAGCGCTGAAAGACCAGTGCGCGCTGTACCAGCTTCAGTTCCGCCGGTTTTCCGTCCGCCGGCAATTTCAGGCGGGCATCATAGACCGGGCGCCAGCCTGCATCGGGTACCGAGTACTGCAACGACAGCGTCATTTTCGCCGGCGCTGATGCGCTGACCTGAATGGCAACTCTCGTGCGTGCGTTCGGCGTGGTTGCGAGCAACTGCAGCTGGCGTCGTAAAACTTGTTCACGCTTGCCGATCTGTACAATCGCCTGGTCTGCCTCCAGCACGACGGACGAGATTTCAGACAGCTCACGATTGGTCAGCAGCAGCAGGTTTCCAATCTGCTCCGGTGAGATTGCCGGCTTGTTACCGCTGGCAAACGGGACCGCCGCATAGCCGCCGGTCAGCCGTTCAAGCGTTGCGCGGCGAAACTGGGCATCAACACGTACACGCTCGTGCCTTGCCCGGTCGCGTACCAGCCCTTCCAGTTCGTTCTGCAAGGACTTGCGCTTGCCTGTTGCTTCCTGTTCGGGATCAAGCGCGATTCTCGACACATCAACAGTCCCGATTTCGGCATCACTGTCCGACACCGCCTCAACCTGCACGGATGCTGCCATGATCCCCTGCGGCAGTGTGTCGAGAACCACTTCATGTGCCCCGGCAGGCAACTCAACCTCCCCGGTTCGCGTCAATTGCGCGCCGCGAGGATTTACCGTCACCTCCGCAAGATCAAGCTCGGCTCGAATTTCATCCGCCGGGGCCGGTACAATACACAAGGACAGAAAAACACCGGACAGCAGTAAGGAGTGCAGTTTCATCATTTGATTTTCCTCAAAGTCCCCACTCCAGACCCGGATTAGGATATACTAGAGCGAGATAAGGTTAAACTGCGGCATTACGTTAGGAAAGTCACATCTTGTTCCCTCTCAAGTTCACACCCGTCATGACTGGATTGCTGATCCTGGCAATGACCGTCAGCCAGACACCTGCACGCGGCGATGATGAGATGGCCTCCGTCCAGCGCGGCAAGGAGCTGGCGCAACTGTTGTGCGCGAAGTGTCATGCGATTTCAGGTCCCGGGCCCGGCAAAGAGGAAAAATCACCGCCGTTTTCTACCCTCTTGCCAAAACTGACACTGGAAGGCGTTGCAGATCAACTGCTGGAAGGCCTGCCACTGGGCCATGATCCGATGCCCAAATGGGAATTTTCAGAACAGCAGGCCGAAGACCTGCTGCTCTACATTGAATCCATCGCTGCAACTGAGTGAAATCGGTCAAAAAGTCAGGCACTTGGCTTGTTGCACCTGGGGTAGCGCCTCAATCTGGGCAAGCAAGTCGGGTGTTACGCGACCATCTATCTCTGCCAGGCAGATGGCGTTGCCGCCCGCTGCGTCGCGACCGAGGTTGAACGTTGCAATATTGACATTTGCATCACCCAGAAGTCGCCCAAACGCACCAATGAACCCGGGCTTGTCCTCATTGGTCACGTAGATCATCTGTTTGCCAAGCTCGGCTTCCATGTTGATGCCCTTGATCTGGATGATCCGTGGTTTGCCGTCGGAGAAAACCGTACCCGCCACCGAACGTCCCTGCTTGGCGGTTCTGACGGTTAACCGGATATAGTTCTCATAAACGCCACGCTTGGTCTGGCGCACCTCATCCACCTTGATCGAGCGCTCCCTGGCCATGACGGGCGCTGATACCATGTTAACATCGCCGAGGATGGGGCGGAACAAACCCGCCAGCAGTGCGGACGTCAGTGCCTTTATGTTCATTTCGGCCACATCGCCTGCGTATTCAATCGCAACGGCCATGATCGAGCTATCCGTCGCCTGTCCGGCAAACGAACCCAACTGTTCGGCAAGTGCCACGAACGGCTTCAGGCGCGGTGCTTCCTCAGCCGAAATTGACGGCATATTGAGCGCATTGGAAACGGCCCCCTGCAACAAATAGTCGGACATCTGCTCGGCAACCTGCAATGCGACGTTCTCCTGCGCTTCCGAAGTGGCCGCGCCCAGGTGAGGCGTGCAAACCACGTTCGGATGGCCAAACAGCGCATTATCTTTTGCAGGCTCAACCTCGAACACATCGAGTGCGGCACCTGCCACATGTCCGGCATCAAGTGCCACCTTGAGCGCTTCTTCGGATACCAGGCCGCCGCGCGCGCAATTGACGATACGCACTCCTTTTTTCATCTGCGTCATGGCCCTGGCATCCAGAATATTGCGGGTCTTGTCGGTCAAGGGCGTATGCAGCGAAATGAAGTCCGCCCGTTTCAGCAACTCTTCCAGCTCGACTTTTTCCACACCGAGTTCGATTGCGCGCTCGTCAGACAGGAACGGGTCAAATGCAATGACCCGCATGCGCAGGCCCAGCGCCCTGTCGGCAACAATGGATCCGATATTGCCGCACCCGATCAGACCGAGTGTCTTGTTGAACAGTTCGACACCCATGAAGCGGGACTTCTCCCATTTGCCGGCCTGGGTCGATGCATTGGCTTCCGGTATCTGGCGCGCCAGCGCCAGCATCATGGAAATGGCATGTTCTGCCGTGGTGATCGTGTTGCCGAACGGCGTGTTCATCACGATGATACCTCTGGCGGAAGCCGCCGGAATGTCGACATTGTCGACGCCAATGCCCGCCCGGCCAATCACTTTGAGATTGGTTGCAGCGTCTATGATCTTGGCAGTGACCTTGGTGGCAGACCTGATGGCAAGACCATCATAGTCGCCAATGCGGGCCAGCAGTGCATCCTTGTCCTTGCCAAGATCAGGTTCGAAGTCCACGTCGATGCCACGCGCCTTGAAAATTTCAATCGCGGCCGGTGAGAGTTTGTCAGATACGAGTACACGAGGTGCCATCAGGCTTGCTCCGGTTTTAGAAATTTGTGTTTGTTCGGATGAAAATTGGATTTGCGTCAGGCAGGCGGTGACGAAGATGCCTGCGCATAGGCCCAGTCAAGCCAGGACGTCAGCGCTTCCACATCGGACGTTTCAACAGTTGCACCACACCACACACGAAGGCCCGCCGGTGCGTCGCGATAGGCACCGATGTCGAAGGCGACTTGTTCAGTCTCCAGAAGCCTGGCGATTTTCTTCGGCAGGCTGGTTGCCTCATCATCACTCAGCCCGGACACCGCGGATGCAGACAGCTTAAGGCACACCGACGTGTTGGAGCGGGTTTGCTTCACCGCAGCCAGGTTATCAATCCAGTCTGTGCGATCGACCCACGCATTCAATGCATCTGCATTGGCGTCGGCACGTGCCATCAGGCCATCCAGACCACCTGCACACTGGGCCCACTCCAATGCCTTGATGTAATCTTCAACACACAACATGGACGGCGTATTGATGGTTTCGCCCCTGAAGATACCGGCATTGACCTTGCCGGCCTTGGTCAGGCGGAAAATCTTCGGCAGTGGCCATGGCGGCGTGTAGCTTTCCAGCCGCTCAACGGCGCGTGGCGACAGGATCAGCATGCCGTGGCCGCCTTCGCCGCCGAGCACTTTTTGCCAGGAGTAGGTCACCACGTCGAGTTTTGTGAAATCCAGCCGCTGGGCAAACGCCGCTGATGTCGCATCACATATGGTCAACCCTGCCCTGCCGGCCGGGATGAAGCCGCCGTCGGGCACCCGCACTCCGCTGGTTGTTCCATTCCAGGTGAAAACCACATCACGGTCAAAATCAACGTCAGACAAATCCGGCAGTTCGCCATATCCTGCCTTGATCAGACGCACGTCATTCAGCTTCAACTGCTTGACCGCGTCGGTTACCCAGCCTTCCCCGAAGCTTTCCCAGGCCAGCATGTCCACGCCACGTTCACCCAACAGGCTCCACATGGCCATTTCAACCGCGCCTGTGTCGGACGCCGGCACAATGCCGATCAGGTAATCGTCCGGCACCTGCAGCACGTCACGCGTCAGATCAATCGCACGTTTCAGACGCAGCTTGCCGTCGCCAGCGCGATGCGAGCGTCCGAGAAAGGCAGATTTGAGGATATCGGGGGTCCAGCCGGGGATCTTGGCACACGGGCCGGACGAAAAACGCGGATTTTCCGGCCGCGATGCCGGTTTTGCAATGGTCATTTCTGGTCATCCTTCCAGATGAAAAGCCTCTCGTTGGGGAGAGGTGTCCCACTGATCGGGATACTGGAAGGCGAGTTTGCAATCAAGTGCGAATTCGACGCAGCAGTCATGCAGGCGGAAATAACACTTGCTTTGGTATACACTCCATTAAACAAACGGCCTGCTCCGGGAGAAGAGCAGGCCGTCGGGTGCTGTGCCGCCCAGATCAGGATGGTTTCTGGTTGATTCAACCAGAAATCATGAACCTGATCGCTTTCAAGGTGCTAGAGCAGCTTTATGGATTCACCTGAACCCATGTTGCTCTAGAAGCTCCAGCGCAAGCCGCCGCTCACGGTGTGATCGGTATAGTTGGGACCTGCAACATCGATCTCGCGATAGCTGTAACCCGCATCCAGCGCCATATTCTGGCTCATCTGGAATGCGACACCGCCGGTCGCTGCCCAGGCGAAACCCTCATCATCCGGTGGTGAATCTGCGCCTGAATAGTCAACGAAGCCATAACCGGCACCAAGGCCGACATAAGGTGTGAAGCCCATGGACAGCGGCACATCAATATAGCCGTTCCACAGCACTGTTGTGGCGCTTACGTCAAACAGACCTGCATCATGTTCGATGGCATGATCGGCACGCAAATCGGTGCGGAAATACTGGTTCACCTGATAACCGACACCACCACCGACAGTGGCAGAACCACCATCATCAAGACCGGAGATATCGAGCCACGAAAATCCGGCATCACCACGCACGTACCAGCCTGATACATAGTTATCGTCCGGCTGCACATAAGGTGCAGGCGCCGGCTGTGGCGTATCAATATCCGCAGCAATTGCAACCGGCGCCATAAGCGCCACCATGGCTGAGGCCAAAAGGCCCTTTTTCAAAAAATGTCTCACCTGTAACTCCTTCTCCCCGATACTCTAGGGGTATCCCTGCATTGTAGATGTTCATGCCCGATCTGTTGTTGCCCAACAGGTCATGAAACATGCACATCCGCCCACTCGCGTGAGAGAAGGATTTACAGGATCAAGGTGTCTGTTTGCAGTCGTCATTGCGGCATCAAAACGACGTCTTGCCAGGGTTGTCAAAATCACGCCAAATTCGCGTCGTTGCGACACGTTTGGGTTACACACCCTTAACCATCAGCCAGAAAACAGGCCCGCATGTCTGGTTCCGCCGCCGGAATCCTGAGCATGCGAGCCGTCATTTTCCCAAGATCAGCATGACTTCAACTGACCACATGTTGCTTTGAGCGAAACCGGGGGCCTGGTGCGCAGATCTGCCTCCGTGATACCGGTTACCAGGCTGATCCGCCGAAATGATAACGCAGGCCCACTTTGACTTCATGGCCCTGAATATTGTCAACGCTGATGGCTCCCTGATCAGCAGGAAGTGCAGCGGTATCAATACCTGAAATAACTTCGCCGAGATCAATATACCGGTAGGCCAGATCAAATTTCAGGCTCGAAGTAATATCGTAGGATACGCCGACCCCGACATGATAGGCGAAATCATAATCATCGCCGCTTGTCGCGCCTGCCGGAGCCGCCAGCCCGGAAATCTCATTCTTGGATGCACCGATGCCACCGCCGACATAGGGTGTGAAACCGGCATAGTTGGTGATGTCCCAATAAGACGATACAAACACATACTGCGATCCGATTTCTGCATCCAGGGAGCCTGGAAACGCATCGGTCAGAGATGATTTCAGATGCACGCCACCGGTAATTTCAATGCGCAGGCTGCTGGCGACCTGACAACCGACACCGCCTTCGAAGAACCCGCCGGGGTCAATGGTCGAATTGATGGCGGTAGTGGTTGTGCCGCCACCGCCATTGTCGAAACCGGCGCCAATGGGCTGAATGACTGTCGGGCGTTCATATAACGTCACGCCGCCGTCAACGCGGGCATACAGACAACTCCACATGCCGCCGAAACCTTCATCCGGCAACCGACCGTCATAGTCAGCGGAGTGGGCTGCCCCAGCCATGCCCAATCCCAGTGCAGCGAAACACACTCTCAGCAGCGTGCGACCCATCATTTGTAC
>Ga0316190_10001505_pt1 | contig 16886 bp, 14 predicted proteins | sample Eddworburrow2_MG_FD_204929 | JGI IMG/M metagenome (GOLD analysis project Ga0316190, IMG submission 204929) | Coastal sediment microbial communities from Maine, United States - Eddy worm burrow 2 | ecosystem: Environmental > Aquatic > Marine > Coastal > Sediment | place: USA: Maine | collected... | reverse complement strand
TAATAAATCCTACTATAGAACTACCACTTAAAACCAACAAAGCGATTAAGACTAAAAGAGTGGTCACAGAGGTATTTATTGACCTAGCGATAGTTGAATTAACACTTATATTTACTAATTCAGCAAATTCTAATTTAATCTTTCCTTTATTCAACTGCAATCTCTCTCTCGTTCGATCAAATACTACAATAGTATCGTTTACCGAATACCCTAAAGTTACAAGCAAAGCCGTTACAAAAAGTGCATCCATTTGAAAATCAAAAATACGAGCAATTATAGTAAAAACTCCTACGGTAATCAAGACATCATGAATCAAAGCTATGATTGCACTAATACCGTACTTCCAAGATGAAGGTCCTGAAATTCCTCCTGACTTATCTGGATTAGATACGTGCCTGAACGACCAAGCTACAAATAAAATAATTCCAATAGCCGTCATTATTAATGCCATAACCGCCTTATCTTTCAATTCTTTTCCCAAACTAGGACCAATAGACTCAAATCGTAACTCTATTAAATTACTTTCTTCTGTTAGTAATCTGCTGACTGATTCAATAACAACCTTGTGTTGGTCTTCGTTTAGCGATGCTGAACGTAAAATAAAACTATCCAAACCTGCTTGTTGAACTTTAATACTTCCCACTTCATCATTAACTCCCTCTAAGGCTTTATTAACACTTTCTAAATCTGGAATTTCACCACTTACTTGTATTTCAAGTAACGAACCACCAGTAAAGTCAATCCCTAAAGGTAAGCCCATACTAGCAATAATCACAACACTTAGTATCACCAAAACACCAGATACCGTGAACCAAATATTTCTTTTAGGTATTATTTTTATCATGTTATTTAGAAATCTCCTTTAAATTTACGTTAAATAACCATTTAATGTCTTTCCTTCCTTCAAAAAGTCTCAAAAAGGTCTTTGTTACCATAACAGCCGAAAACATAGATACTAAAACACCTACTACAAATGTAATTGCAAACCCCTTAATAAAAGATGTCCCAAACCAATATAAAATAACTGCTGTTATCAAAGATGATATATTAGCATCACGTATTGATGTCCATGCTCTTGCAAAACCGTAATGTATCGCTTCATATGTCGAAGCATTGTTCTTAAGCTCTTCTTTTATACGCTCAAATATCAAAATATTTGCATCAACTGCCATTCCTATTGTCAAGATAAATCCAGCAATTCCTGCTAACGTTAGAGTTACTCCTAAAAGTTTAAAAATAGCTAATACTAAAATGGTATACACCCCCAGAGCTATTACTGAAAGTAACCCAGATAAACGGTAATATACAATCATAAATATTGCCACCAACAGAAGCCCAATCATACCAGCCCTTAAACTAGAATCTACTGAAACTTTACCCAAAGTTGGTCCCACTGTTTGTTGACTTATAAGCTCTATTGGTACAGGCAACGCTCCAGCGTTTAATCTTTGCGAAAGCTCTTTGGCTTCTTGAATATTAAATTGACCAGATATTACTGCCGAACCTCCACTAATTGATTGCTGTACTATAGGTACAGAAATAGGTACTCCATCAAGATAAATTGCCACAGGTCGTCCAACATTTCTCTCGGTAATTTTCTCAAAAAGATCAGCTCCTTCAGAATCAAACTCAAGTAATATCTGCGGGTTTCCAAGGTTTGAATCGAAATCTAAAGAAGATCTTTTTAAATTTCCTCCAGTTAACTCAGTATTTATCCAACTTTGTTCAGAAGAAACATCTAAGCTTAGAATATCTTTCTGTAAGCTAATTAATATGTGAGCTACATTGACTTCCCTCTCCCCTGACTCACTGTTTATTTGCTCTCCAATCTTCTTTATAATATGCAAGCCAAATTGGGTTTTCACTACAGATGGCCACACTGCACCATCTTTAAAATTTTCATCAAAAGCTACTACCTTAAACTCTGGAACAAAAAAACTAGGATTTACAAATCCCACATTAGGATCATCAGAAAATTCTTTTGCTAAAGTCTCAAATTCTTCTCCTGACAAAGCCCGTTCTAAGATTCCCTGAGCTTTTTCTATTTTACTTTTCTCGTCATCACTATTTTTGTCTACAGAATCTATGTCTACTTCCGTACCATCAGGTGTTGTAATAACATTTTCACCGTCTGTCCCCTCAGAATCAGAAATTTCAATAAGCTCCTTAAACTCTAATATAGGAGTTTCACCAATCTGTTTTATAGCACCATTCACATCAAAAACCCCAGCTAATTCAACTATTACTCTATAATCTCCATCATTTGGTTTATTTGTCTGAACTAACGATTCTGAGATACCTATAACATTTATACGATTTTCTATTACATCTCTTGTTCCCTCTACTGCTGACTCTCTATCGTCAAAAGCTATATTTGAAGTATCAGCCTGAAATACCAAATGTGACCCACCCTGTAAATCAAGTCCTAACTTAAAGGGTAGATTATTCCAAAAATTAGCACCCGGTACATTGTCTGGTACTGATGCGTCAAAAAGCCCAGCCACTATAGTGACTAGGATTATTATTATTGTAGTTGTTAAAATTTTTACTCGCGAAACCATTTATGTATTATATTACACAATAATATTACACCTTAATAAATATTTTGCAAATTATTTTAAATAAATGAATAAATCCTAGTAATTAAACAAAAAAGCATATTATTCATTTCTTGATTACTTTAAAATAAAGTTATTTTAAAAATTCTTTAATATGATGATAATAGTTCTGCTTTACCGCAAACTTAAGTCCTAAATGACCACCACGTTTATATAATTTTAACTTGGATCCAGTTAATTTTGCAAATTCCTCTACTGGACGATAATCTATAATGTCGTCATCTTTAGAATGAAATATTAAAATCTTACTTCCATCTATTTCCTCAATATGATTCATGGGATTATAAAATTTACCAGTTTTTCTCTTATCCCAATTCTTCTTAGATATTCGATAAGCTTCTCCAAAAGCTTCTTTTATTTGTTTAAAAAATAAATCATGAGGCTCAGCCTTACTTTCTAAAGTCACATCCACCTCTGGTGACAAACACACCACTTTATCTACTTTTTTATTTCGTGAAGATAAAATCACTGCAGGCCCTCCAAAACTACTCCCTATAAGATACAACTTTTGTGGTTGGATTCTATACCATTCTTCCGTCCAAACGTCTTTAAATTTTTTATCTAACCCATTAATTGTATCAACAACATCCTGTTCAGGGGATAACTTCATAAATTCTCCCCCACTTTCCCAAGTACCTCTGTATTTAAGTTGTATAACCCAATAGCCTTGCTTAGAAAAAAAATCAAGTAAATCAGGTTTACTTGGGCTCCCGGGTACACCCCCACAAACTATTATAACTTTAGCTTTATTGTCACTATAAACTCCATTTATTTTAGGTATTTCCTTCTGACTTGGAGGTAAAAACTCTGTTACTATATCTAATGCAAATCTTGTTCGTTTAGTATCCATAATTACACTCTAGTGCTTTATATTATAAGTAATAAGTTTTTTCTTTTCTAGAATTTCATCTTAATACAATTCTTGATACTAAAGATCAAACTTCTGTCCTTGCTGTGGAATATGGACTGATATTTTTTTAGCTTTTTTATTTAATTCTCTCTTTAAAGACCTACTACTTTCTGCTTCTCCATGTACTAAAAAAACTTCTGCTACCCCTTTAGTCTTAAGAATATAATCAGCTAATTCATCCAAATCTGCATGTGCAGATAAGGAATTCACTACCTCTACCCTAGCGTTTACTTGATATCTACGCCCATATATACGGACATTAGACTCACCTCGTAAAATTCTACGTCCTAAAGTATTAACTGCCTGATAACCGGTAAAAAGTATGACGTTTTTAACAGAGTGAATACTATTCTTTAAATGATGTAAAACACGTCCGCCCTCAGCCATCCCAGAAGCAGATATTACAATAAAAGGACCTTCTTTTGTATTTAACTCTATCGATTCTTCTCTAGCTTTAGTATAACGTAAATTCCTGAAAGCCAACGGAACGTCACCAGGTCTTGGAAAATCTAAGCGAGACTCCATATCATAATCATGTCTGTATTTACGGAAAACTTGTGTTACTCGTCCAGCTAAAGGACTATCTACATATATTGGTATCCTAGGAATTCTTTTTTCGTCAGTTAGTTGATGTAATATATATACAAATTCTTGTGTTCTACCTAAAGAAAAAGCTGGTACAATCATTTTAGATTTATTATCACATATATATCTAACAAGTTCCACAATTTTATCTTTTGCTTCCTCTAAACTTGAATATGATTTTTTACCATACGTAGATTCAGAAATCATTATATCTATTTTTTCTTTTGGTACTACTGGATCATAAAGTAAGGGTGAATTCTTCCTACCTAGGTCTCCCGTAAAAGCAAGACGTTGTTTTTTTGCACCTTCACCCCACTCAAGAACCACTACAGCAGAACCAAGAATATGCCCTGCATCATATAGCTTTAATCTAATTCCAGGTAAAATTTCGTTCCATCCACCACTATTTCGAGCATAATCTACAGTAACAAACCGTCGTAAAGTAATAGGTATATCACTACGTGTATATAATGGCGAAGCCATTTTATCACTCTTAGAGTCCTTTTTTTTCTTTAAATAAGCATAATCACTTTCCATGATACCAGCAGCATCCTCTAACATGTGTTTTGCTACATCTTTTGTCGCAGGAGTTGCATAAATTTTACCTTTATAACCATTCCGTATAAGTAACGGTAAAAGCCCACAATGATCCAAGTGGGCATGAGACAATACTACTGCATGGATACTCTTTGCTTCAAACGGTAGATTCATGTTTTTCTCCCTAGATTCACTGCGTCTACCCTGAAAAAGACCACAATCAAGTAGTATTTTATAATTATTTATCTCAAGTAAATGTTTTGAGCCAGTTACCCCACCAGCTGCTCCATGGAAAGTTATTTGCATAAACTTATTATACCACAATATTTTAAATAATTCATTCTTTTTATAAAAAAATTTAAAAACAAGAATAACTCTAATTTTTTAGTAAAAAATCACGAAAAAAATAAAATTAATCAAGTATATACTCAATTAAAAAAAGGGGGGGCTTTTTTGTTTAGGTAAAAACTGCTAGATTAAGTGTATGAATACAAATATTATAAAAACTAAAAATAATCTAGAAAAAGTAGTACTCTTAGGAAGAACGAATGTGGGTAAATCGACTCTTTTTAATAAGCTTTCTGAAAAATATCTAGCTATGGTTTCTGGTACAGCAGGAACAACACGAGACCTAAAATACGGTATTATCAGCTGGCAAGATACTATGTTTGAATTAATAGACTCTGGTGGACTTGATATAAAACACTTAAGATCAAAGAAAAATATAGAAGACAACGATATAAATAGAGAAATTGTAAATAAAGCCCTGGAGGCAGTGAAACAAGCAAATTTAATACTATTTGTAGTAGATGCAAAAAATGGACTAAATATAGAAGATAGAGAAATAGCTAAATGGTTGTTAAGAAGAAAAGATAAAAAAATCCTTTTAGTAGCTAACAAGGTTGATGGTAAAGCTCAACGCATGGAAATTGCAGAATTTACAAAACTCGGACTAGGAGACCCTCTACCAATATCAGCCACAACGGGTAGCGGAACTGGTGACTTACTGGATATAATAGCTCAAAAATTACCTCAAATTAAAAGGACTGAAAAAGAAGATACATCAGAAATTCTAGATGATAAAAATCGAAATATTAAAATTGCCATCATTGGACGGCCAAATGTTGGTAAATCTACCTTACTAAACAACCTTACTGGTGAGACTAGAGCAATAGTTTCTCCTATTGCACACACCACCAGAGAACCCATAAACATACAAATAAAGTATGCCGACAGAAATATAGAAATAATTGATACAGCTGGAATGAGAAGAAAATCTAGGATCGAAATGAAATCTCTCGAAAAAGAAGGGGTCAGACTATCGCTCAAAGCACTCAGACACGTAGACATAGTTCTTTTTATCTTTGATTTATCTGATGACCCAGGTAATCAAGATCAAAAGTTAATCTCAGAAATACTAAAAGAAAAAGTAGGGCTAATCATCGTAGCCAATAAAGTAGACTTACTCAAAGGAAGAATTGAATCAAACACCTATACACAAGTCGAAAAAAACATACAGCGGACATTTAATTTTGCAAAATGGGCATCTGTCTCCATTATTTCAGCATTGAATAAGAAAGGTTTACCTAAAATATTTGATAAAGTAATTGAAGTAGATGCAAATATGTATAAAGAAGTAGATCAAGATAAGCTTTGGAGAATAATAGATGAAGCTGTAGTAAAACATCCCCCACATAAAAAAACTACATCCAAGATGAGGCCAAAAATAAAGAACTTTAAACAGATTGGAGTTAACCCACCTCGTTTTGTTATGGAGTTTAAGGCTAAACACATGATACCTCTTTCCTACTTACAATACCTAGAAAAACACATTAGAAATAACTTCGATTTTACAGGTACACCAATAATTATCCAACAAAAGAAACTATGATACTAATAGTGGGGCTTGGAAATCCAGGGATTAAATATGAGAAAACAATACACAATGTAGGGTTTATGATGTTGGACTATATAGCTGACAATCTAAATGTATTTTCTAAATTCAAAAAAATAAAAAATATACAAGCTGAAATAAACGAAGGTACAGTAGAAGGTCATAAAGTAATCTTAGTAAAACCCCAAACTTACATGAATAATTCAGGTATAGCTGTTAATTCTTTAATTAAAGCTTATAAACTATTTACTGATAATGATTTGATTGTGGTGCATGATGACTATGATATAGGATTTGGTAAGTATAAAAAACAAACAAACAGAGGACCATCTGGACATAATGGGGTCAAATCAATCATCAACTGTGTGGGAACTAAAAATTTTACCAGAATAAGAATCGGTGTTCGTCCAGATAATCTTAAAATCCCCAATATAAATACAGAAAAGTTTGTACTTCAACGATTCACACATCAAAAATTAAAAAATCTGGAAAATTATATTTTTCCAGAAATTCTAAAAGAAATAAATAAATAAGTTTTATTTTTTATTTTTTATTGATTTACGAGAATCACTACCTCGTTTTATATATTTCATAACTTCATCAACAGAATCAACAATATCAAACAACTTAAGATCATAACTCTTAATAGCGTGATGCTTCTCAAAAGTATTATGCTGTAAGTACTCAAGCAATGGTTTCCAAAATTCCTTACCGTACAACACTATAGGTACGTCCTCCATCTTACCTGTTTGAATCAAAGTAAGAACCTCAAACACCTGGTCCATAGTACCATAACCACCTGGAAACAAAACAAAAGCCTTAGATGGAGCAGTCAAAATAAGTTTACGAGTATAAGAAAAATCAAACCGTTTAGACTTTGTCATGTATTGATTGACATGCCCCTGATCAGAAGAATGTGTATATAATCCAACTGATTCTCCCCCATTAAGCATAGCACCTTTATTAGCTGCTTCCATTATCCCCGAACCTCCACCTGTAACTACAGTATATTTATCTTTAGCTAGTCTCTTACCAAGATCATAAGCCGCTTTATAGTATGGACTTTGTGGACCTATACTTTTAGTTCCTAAGATTGTTACATCTTTAGTCGTGCCCGTTAAAAACTCAAACCCCTCAACTATTTCTGCCATAATACGAAATATACGCCAATTAATCTTTTGATTACAATAAAAATTTTCACTAGAAAGAACAGAACAAGTCTTAGGTTTCTTGGTTTTTTTAATAATATCAAATGCTTCTTCAACTGAATTTACAATCTTAATTAGTTTAAGATCACGTTTTTCAAGAGAGTGGATTTTTTCAACAGCATTAGTACATAAAAATTCATACAGCGGTTGCCAGTAATCACGTCCAATTAAAATTACAGGCATACGATCTATAAGATTTAACTCAACGTTGTCCAAAACTTCAAAAAATTCATCAAGAGTACCAAACCCACCAGGAAAAAATATGTAAGCCTGAGCTGGAGCACAAAGCATAACTTTGCGAGTAAAGAAGTAATTAAACCCAATGGACTTACGAACATATGGATTAATACGCTGTTCAAAAGGTAACTGGATATTTAACCCTACAGAGTCCCCGTCACCCTCACAAGCTCCCTTATTGGCTGCTTCCATGATTCCAGGTCCTCCTCCAGTAATAGTAGAGTAACCAGCCATACTTAACATTCTACCAAGCTTAACAGCATCTTTATAATGACTACTTTGTTCATCAGTACGTGCTGAACCAAATACAGTAACAGCCTTAGTAAAATTACTAAGAAATTGATACCCAGAAACAAACTCTGACATTATTTTAAAAATACGCCATGTGTCACGATAATCTCCATCATCACTACCTCCAAAGGTGTGTTGAAATTTTTGTTGTGCATCAGCCACAATAATAATAAATGAAAAATTTTTAAAGCTTATTTATATAATCGATTACACTAAGAACAGCACAAGCACCCTGACCAGAAGCTATGATAATCTGTTTGTATGGTACGTCTGTAACATCGCCTGCCGCATAAAACCCTGGAACATTAGTAGAGCACATTTTATTTACCTTAATTTGACCAAATTTATCTCTTTCTACATCATCTGGTAAAAACTTATTATTAGGCACCATACCAATATGTACAAATATACCCTCAACATCAAGAGATTGCTTATTACCATCTTTATCTTTATAAACCAACCCCTTAACAAACTCTTCTCCTAGAATCTCCTCAACCATTGACTCGTAGATAATTTCAACCTTATCAGACTTTTCAACCTTATCTATCAAAATAGTATCCCCTTTAAACTTAGAATTTTTATTAATCAAATATACTTTTTCGGCTATCTCATTCATCATGAGGGCCGACTCTAAGGCAGAGTTACCTCCTCCAATAGTAGCAACAATTTTGTTCCTAAAAAGAGGACCATCACAAGTCGTGCAATATGTCACACCTTTACCACGATATCTGTCCTCACCCAAAATACCTAGATGTCTTGGGTGTACACCAGTGGTTGCAAGAACAGTATTCGTTTCGTATTTTACCTCTTCACCTACCTTATCCCCAATAACTTCAAAATGTCCAGCCTTAGTCTTTTCTACCTTAATGATCTTAATGCCTATTTCTGGCTCAACATTATATATTTTTAAATGTTCCTGAAATTTACTAGATAATTCTACCCCGTCTATCATACCTAAACCAGGATAATTACCTATTTCCCCAGACAGTGCCACTTCGCCACCAGTATCCACAGTAACTATTTTAAAATTCAAACGCCTACGTGCTGCATATATACCTGCAGCAGAACCTGCCGCACTACTTCCTATAATAAGTAAATCTAACATATATAAAACAAATTAAAACAAAAAGAACATTTAAAATACTACGATTTTAATCTTAAAAATATAACAACTATTTAATATCTAAAATTTCACTTAGTTTGGTTCTATCAAAACCTATTACCACTTGCTTGTCATCACCCTCACCAATCACTGAAACAGGAACTCCCATCTGATGTGAGATATCTACCATTTCTTCAGCAGCTGCAGTATCAACAGCCACATCTTTTTCTTCATACTCAATACCATTTTCTTGGTAGAAAGCTTTAACTTGCTTACAAAAAGCACAAGTTGGAGTAGTGTAAATAATTACTTTGTACATATGTATAAATTTAACTTTTTATACAATAATAATAAACCACTTTAGAGTATTTAGCAATGTATCTTAAATCACTATCTAGATAAGAAATGTCCAAACTATATAAGATACATAAAAAATTAAAAGAATAAATCCTTCCCAACGAGATACAGACTCCTTGGTTTTCATAAAAAACAAAGCAAGCAGAGTCAATAAAACCATAATTGGTATATCAAAAGCTATTGCCTTAGGGCTTACCTGAATAGGAGAAATTATAGATACCAAACCAAGAATAATAAATATATTCGATATATTTGAACCAATAACATTACCAAGAGCTATCTGAGATTGACCATGTGAAGATGACCACGAAGTAACCGCTATCTCAGGTAAACTTGTACCAATAGCCACTATGGTTAACCCAACTAGTAGCTCTGGTAAATTTAATAACACCGCCATCTCCACTGCCCCTTTAACTAAAAGTACAGCCCCACCGACAAGAACGATGATACCAATAATAATCAAAATAATATTATGAACACGATCTTTGGCTTTCAAATGAAATTCATCTTGCCAGGGTAGGTCTTTTTCAGCTAGCCGAGTACCGCGTACACGTTTAACAATTGAATAAAAGAAAATAACTGCAAAAACAGTAAGAATTACTCCATCTATTCTACTAAACTTTCCATCTATGGCCATAATAAGTAATAAAACCGTACCCAGTATTAGCCAAGGTCCGTCACGCAAAAGTTCTTTAAGCTCTATACGAAACGGCTTAATAATAATAGCCAAACCCAAGACTAAACCTATGTTTGCCATATTTGAACCAATAACATTACCCAAAGCAACGTCTGAAGAACCAGAAACCGTGGCGGTCAATGAAGTAACAAATTCTGGCAACGAAGTACCTATGGCTATTATAGTAAGACCTACTACAGATCTAGAAACCTTCAAGTATCTAGCAAGACGCTCGGAAGACCCCACAAGCCACTCCGAACCTTTGTATAAAAAAATAATTCCAAGAATAATATAGAGAATAGTAAATAAAATATTCATTAAAGTAGGTATAGTTACTCCCTAAGTATAGCTTTAAAATTTAGCTTTAAAGAATTTATGATTTTTTTAATTTCTTCATCAGCTACATCAGAAGTTAAAGTTTTTTTAGAATTACGAAAAGAAAGATGCCAAGCTAATGAGCGCTTACCTTCCCCTATTTGCTCATCCTCATAAATATCGAACAACTCTACTTGCTCGAGAAGATTACTAGATTTTCTAATATCTTGTTCTAGGTCTGAATACTTAATAGTTGAATCAACAACAATAGCAATATCCCTGGTAATAGCTGGAAATTCAGGAAATGACTCATATGATACCTTGTTCTTTGAAATCTTAGTTAGAACATCAAAATCTAAGAAGAATAGACCAATCTGAGCATCAATTTTAAGTTTATTTAAAAGCTCCTTTGGTAGCAAGCCAAATTCACCCAAAACCTGTTTGCCTGATTTTATCGAAATAGATGATTCTTTCTGTAAATACTCTCTGTCAGCCCCAAAACTTAAGTCGTAATTCACCTGTAAGTCTTGTAATAAGCCATCTATTATCGTTCTAATACCATGATGAAGCTCTTGCGCACCCAACTCCTTACTTACTTTGAGTCCAACTAATCTTTTTTGCTGAAGTGGTAGTTTGTCATCACCAGCTTCATCACCAGATAATTCTGGTTTGAAAATTCTAGTTAACTCAAATATCCCAAATTCATTTCTAAAACGTAGATTTGTCTCCGTATTAAGAAGCAAATTATGTAGCGGGGACTGGACGATATGACTATTACTTGGACTTGGTGGATGAGCTATTCTAAGAGTATCCTTATCCATACCAAATCTATCTAGAACACCCTTAACCCTATCCTCAACCCATGGATAATTGTATACCTCATGCATACCAACAGTGGATGATAAATATTTTTTAGCTTTCCAATTTAATTCTACCTCAACCTGAATATTAGGTACTCGCAACTCGACAAGAGGAACGCTGTCTTCCAAATTATTGTATCCATAAATTCTAGCAACCTCTTCTACTATATCTTCTGGTAAAGATACATCCCCTGTTGCCCTCCATGAAGGAACTACAATTTTATAATTACCACTGTCCTCAGAAACACCATATCCCAATCTTTCTAATATATTAACCACTTGCGTTTTCTTGAATATTTGACCTATTCTTTTTTCAATAAACTCGTGACTTATCCCGATATTTATCTCATCCAAAGGAGTAGGAAACGAATCTTCGACCGTGCTAATAGTTGCGGAAGGTATAATCTCAGAAACTAATTTTAAAATACGTTGCATACCAAGAATTGCTCTTTCTGGATCTATACCTTTGTCAAAACGCATTGAGGCATCAGTACGTGTACCCAAACTTAAAGCTGTTCTGCGCAAATTCAAAGGGTTCCAACTAGCGGCCTCAAACACTACACTCTTTGTTTTGTCTGTGACTTGTGTACTCTCACCACCAATAATACCAGCCAAAGAAACAACTTCGTCCTTATTAGTAACAACTAATGTACTATCAGTAAGCTCTCTATCTTCTCCATCTAAAGTACGAAGTTTCTCGGAAGACTTAGCTAACCTTACTTCTATATGAGATCCAAGTTTTTCAGCATCAAAAGCATGAGTCGGCTGACCAACATCAAACATGACAAAATTTGTAATATCCACGATGTTATTTATAGGCCGTAGACCAACAGCCCTAAGTCTTGTCTGTAACCACTCGGGTGAAGGTTCCACCTTCACACCTTCGACTAAAGACACTGTGAAACGGTGACATAAACTAGTATCTTTGATCGAAATGTTCAGACTACTTTTCCCTTTTGCTTCAACCCCTAAAACAGAGTCTTTTAATGGCAGTTCAAAAATAGCTGAGATCTCCCTAGCCATACCCTGGTGTCCCCATAAATCAGGTCTATTCGTCAAAGACTTATTATCAATTTCTATTATCACATCATCCAGATTCAACGCTTCTGCCAAAGCTGTACCAGCCTTATCTTTTATTTTAAGATCCATTACGCCATGTTGTCCCTCCAACTGAGCTTCAACAGAAGAAGCAAGACCTATTTCGGCTGAGGCACAAATCATGCCATGACTTTCAACTCCACGAATCTTCGCTTTTTTCAGCTCTACTAAATTCCCCTGTCCATGCCAGCGAACTTTTGATCCAACCATGGCTACAGCCACTTTCATACCCTCATAGATATTTTGTCCACCACAAATAATCTGAACCGGATGATCTAGTCCAACATCAGTTGTACACACCTTAAGCTTATCTGCATCTGGGTGATCCTGAATCTTAGATATCTCACCCACGACCATCTTTTCGTACAACTTAGCTTGATCGATTACCTCTTCTACTTCGACAGTAGATACAGTCAACCGCTCACCTAATTCCTTAGGAGAAACTTCTGAAGAAATATCTACAAAATCTTTTAGCCAATTTAAACTTATCAACATATTAGAATTGCTCTAAAAATCTTAGATCACCACTTTGAAATAAACGTATGTCACCTATACCGTATTTCATCATAACAATCCTATCTAAACCTATACTGATATAGAAGCCAGTCCAGACTGAAGGGTCTAAACCTGCTGCTTTGAGAACATTTGGATGAGGTGGCCCACCTGGCATCATTTCTACCCAACCAGTTTGTGAACACACCGAACATCCCTTACCTTCGCAGACAAGACAAGCCATATCTATCTCAAAACCAGGTTCAACAAATGGGAAGAAACCTGAACGCATGCGAATATCCACATCGCGTCCAAAAACGGTCTTTAAAATTGTTTTAACTAGTACCCGCCCCGAACTAAAAGAGATATCCTTATCTACCATTAGCGCTTCATATTGATAGAAAGTTCGCTCATGACTAGCGTCTGTCGCTTCGTTACGAAAAACACGACCTCGATACACAAATCTATACGGTGGCTTATGCGTCTGCATATATCGGACACTTCCACCTGTCAGGTGAGGACGTAAACATAAACGATCATCTCCTTTTTTATCCAGAGACCCTTCTAGCCAATAAGTATCCATTGTTTCGCGAGCTGGGTGATCTAGAGGAAAATTTAGATTATCAAAAGCGTAGCTTTCAGATGATATCTCTGGTCCATCATAAACCTCAAACCCTAACGATCGAAAGGCTACATCAAGATCTCTGGCAACTTGAGTGAAAGGATGCAAGGATCCCCTTTTTATACCACTAGGTAAAGTCGGATCAAAGTCTAACTGGGTATGTGATGGTTCCCTTCCTTTAATCACTGTTTTCACGTCATTTAATGCATCACTAAGAACCCCCTTAACCTCATTGATAAATCTACCTATTTCTGGACGATCTTCTAAAGCTACTTCTTTAACTTTTTTAGCTATTTTAGCAAGCTCACCCTGACGACCAAGATATCTTTTCTCAATACTAAAAAGCATCTCACTATCTGTGATTTTCTTAAACTCTTCTAGAGCCTTATCTTTGAGTTTTTTTAAATCATCAATCATGCATCAAATATTAGTAATTATAAATTATGTAGTAAGTTAATTTAAACTCTTACCCACTAGATAAACCGCTCCCTCCTATCTAGGTTTTTATGCAAGGGATTAGAAACATTAGGCATTGCTGACAAAAAGAAAAATTCAATGACTGCTGCAATAAGAACCACTAAAAGTACATTCCACCACGAAAGTTGACCTGAACGTTGTAAGATAAGCGAAATTACAATTACCACACCAAACCAAAAACCCTGACGAAACGAAGTAACTACCTTTTCTACTAAAAACTTTTTACGAACTTTAAGATGACGAAATATAAGCCCAACCAAAGAAAAAGTACCCAGCAAACTTAATAATAAACTTCCATAGAAAAGAAACAATCCAACCAAACCTGCCTCATAAGGACTAACCCTAATAAGTACTTGCAACCAAGCAAACCATGAAAGCACAGTACCGATTATCATAGCTATCACATAGCTAAAAAATGTCATATAATTCTAATAATTTTATCAAACAAACTAAATAAAATATAACATGTAAAAGTCGCTTTTTCAAGCGACTTTAATAATATAAAATTATCAAACTACAAACAAACTTACAAATATTCAGAATAATAAAAAACCATATAAAAACTTTATAGAGTAGATTTTCTAGAAAATTAACACCAATTTACCAAACTTTATATAAATATCAATATTTTTCATAATTTCAAATTAAAACAACGATACAACTGTTTCCCAAATCCCAGACCCAAACCTTCCAATATCCTTAAGTGTAACTACTAGTATGAGACTAATTAAAATAATAAATCCAGTCATGTGAATAATATTCTCCATTTTCTGTGACACTGCCTTACCTCTTATTTTACCTATAATAATAAAAAGTATTTTTCCCCCATCAAGTGCTGGAAATGGTAAGATATTAATAATAGCTAAGTTTATTGATAATAAGGCGGCAAATTCAAGCAACGGCACAATCCCCAATCTTGCCACCTGCCCTGTAATCACTGCAATACCAATTGGACCCACAAATTCTTGATCAATCTTTTCTAGTGTCACTAACTGTACAAGCATGGTCCCGATTGCTTTAAAAATTGTCACAATCAAATTACCCGTATTTTTCAGTCCATACCAAAATGCCTTATGTACTGGTTCTTGAATTTTTATTGTATTAGCCAATCCAATACCTACTCCAACTTTTTCAACTTCTTCTAAAAATTTTGGATAAGCAATAAATTGCATTTCTTGACCACTTCTATCCACATTAAATACCACATGTTCATCTGGTCGCACAGACAAATACCCGGATAAATTTTCTGCAGTTGTAAATTCACTAGCATCTACCCAATTAATTATATCACCCATCATTAGACCAGCTTTAGCAGCTGGAGAGCCAGGTAATACAGCAGTTATTGATAAACTTACATCCTCATATTTACTTAAATCACTACCACTTGGGACTTGTTGAATATAACCAGCCATGTATACTATCGCTAGAAGTAATACCGTCAATAAAACATTCATAAACACACCCGCTCCTAATATCAAAGCTCTTTTGCCAGCTGATTTAGCTTGAAAACTATTTTGATCTACAGTTTGATCTACAGATTCACTATCATCTTTTCCAATATTCACAAACCCACCAATTGGCAATAAATTTAATGAATATATAGTAGAGTCTGACTTAGTAGAATCCACCTTCTTTCCTTTTATTAATTCCCAACGTTTATACCAAGGTAATATCTGATTTTTAATATTACTCTTACGTCTAAGTCCAAACAACCTAGGCGGTAACCCCAACCCAAATTCCCCTACTTTTACACCAAAAGCACGAGATACCGAAAAATGTCCCAACTCATGAAAAAAAACAATAAACGTAAATACCACAACAAAAGCTATAATTGTCATCAAAATATCGGTTAATTATTAAATAGTTCTAAGTTAAATTAACGGTTTTTACTAACTACTTATCTCTCCTTCTTTCAAATCACCCTGAACAGTCACCTCATCTGTATATTCTTTAGTTATTTCATCTATTTTTTTTATTTGTTCAAATTTATCATCTTCACTAATTTCTCCTTTTTTTTCTGCTTTATTAATCTCATCTTTTCCTAACTCTCTCTGCTTACGCAAAGCAATACGTGTGACTTCTAATTTCTCATGTAGTAGTTTTTTAACCCGTGTCCTCACTTCATCTGTCATAATAGGTAAAACCAATCTTATTTGTGACCCCTCGTTAGACACCGAGAATCCAAACTCAGTATTATCAAGAGCTTTTTCTATTTGTTTAATAATAGATTTATCCCAAGGTTCAACTAAAAGTTGACGTGCCTCAGGCGATGTAATTGCCGCTAACTCTTTTAACACTTGATCTCCAGACCCCTCATACGCTGTTACTTTAACATTTTCAATAACAGATGGTAATACCCTATTTGTCCTTATACCAGATAATTCTGTTTTCAAATGCTCGATAACCTTTTCGTATTTCTCTTTTATTTCGTTTATATTCATAATTCTTAAGAACTAACTCTATAATATTTAGATTTTTATGTCAAACAAGAATCCCCAAATTCAAGTTTGAAACGCAACAAAAAGTAAGATAATAAAAAAGAGCCCGAATATGGGTTAGAATAGTTAAGTAACAACACATAACTAACTAACCACATATACCATAGCT
>Ga0316190_10001504_pt1 | contig 16890 bp, 17 predicted proteins | sample Eddworburrow2_MG_FD_204929 | JGI IMG/M metagenome (GOLD analysis project Ga0316190, IMG submission 204929) | Coastal sediment microbial communities from Maine, United States - Eddy worm burrow 2 | ecosystem: Environmental > Aquatic > Marine > Coastal > Sediment | place: USA: Maine | collected... | reverse complement strand
CCAGAAAATGGTGGAATATCGGCATCCGCATCGAGGACGATGTGCTGGTCACCGCTAATGAGCCGGAAGTGCTGAGCGAGGCCGTACCTCGAACAGTGGCAGAAATCGAGGCGCTGATGGCGGCGGGTGCTACAGTCTAGTTATGGGACAGTATGACGTAGTCATCGTTGGTGGCGGCATGGTGGGTGCCAGCCTGGCCTGTGCCCTGTCCGGGCGAGGGCTGCGTATTGCCATGGTTGAGGCGGTGCAGCCGGCGGTGCGCAGTGAGGCCGGCTATGATGACCGTGCCATTGCACTGGCATACGGCACCAAAAAAATATTCAGTGGTTTGCAGTTGTGGGACCGGCTTGCACCTGAAGCAACCCCTATTCACCGGATACATGTGTCTGATCGCGGGCATTTCGGGATGGCGCGCATGGACCGTACCGAAGAAGGTCTGCCGGCGATTGGCTATGTCGTGCCTGCACGGGTGATCAGTCAGGTGCTGGGAGAGGCCGTTGCCCGAACCGAAGGCGTGGACAGCTGGTGTCCGGCCACTGTGACCGCTGTACACCGGGCAGCTGACGGTGTCCAGCTGGACCTCAGCTGTGACGGTGTCCCCGTGAGTCTGGATGCCCGTCTGATTGTTGCAGCAGACGGTGCGGATTCTTTCATGCGTGAACAATTTGGTATCGGGCATATCCAGCGCGACTATGGCCAGACTGCCATCGTCACCAATATCACGCCGCAACTGCCACACAACAATATCGCCTATGAGCGCTTTACGGAAACCGGACCCATGGCCCTGTTGCCGATGACCGGGCAGCGATGTGCCGTTGTCTGGACCGTGGCCTCGGACCAGGCCGGGACAGTCATGGCACTGGATGAGGCGGATTTCCTGGCGCAGTTGCAGGAACGATTTGGGTACCGGCTGGGACGGCTGGAAAAGGTGGGCCGGCGGCAGGCATGGCCATTGCGTCTGGTGCAGGCAAGGGAGTCGGTACGTGAACGGCTGGCACTGGTGGGTAATGCCGTACATACCCTGCACCCGGTGGCTGGACAGGGTTTTAACCTCGGGGTGCGTGATGTTGCCGTGCTGGCAGAAGTGCTGGTGGATGCCTTGCGGGCAGGGCAAGATCCCGGCTCGCTTGCCGTGCTGAACCGTTACGGCGAGTGGCGCCATCGAGATCATCGGAATGTCATGGTGTTTACTGACGGACTGGCACGTTTGTTTACCCTGCCGCTACCGGCGTTAGGGATGGCACGCAGTGCCGGCTTGCTGGCGCTCGATCTGCTGCCACCGGCCAAACGCTGGTTAACCCGCATGACCATGGGCCGGTCGGGGCGCACGCCAAAACTGGCGCGTGGACTGCCGTTGTAATTTAACAATGAGGCTCCAGTACTTCTTCAATATCATCTTGAAGAAGTACTAGTGCTCTCTCAACCTGATAATAACGTATGCTGAACTATATTTAGCTGGGCACCCAATTTATTTAATAGCCACGGAAGCACACGGAATGACACGGAAAAAAGTATTTTATGGTATTTGTTGTTGCGTGTTTTTCCGTGTGCTTCCGTGGCAATCATATCCGTCTTTATCAGATTGAGGCAGTACTAGGGAGGCGTGTTCTTTTTGATCACCTCTCCCCAGCCCTCTCGGCAACTGCTCCATGCGTTGCTCTACCGCCTGCATCCCTGTAGGCGTCCCGGGGGGAGAGGGGGTGATCAGGGGTTGTTGTGGGTTTGGCTGGAATGATATGGATTACGGAAGGCGCTTGATCATTGCGTTCCCTCTCCCTCCGGGAGAGGGACAGGGAGAGGGGGTAAATCATGAAGTCTTTGGCAAGGGAGCTGCGTCAGCAGGCCACTGATGCTGAACGAATGCTATGGAAATATTTACGTGCTCACCGACTGGCTGGCTACAAGTTCCGACGTCAGGTTGTCATTGAGCCGTATATTGTCGATTTCGTGTGCCTGGAAGCGAGACTGATCGTGGAGGCCGATGGTGGACAACATCTGGAACAGGCGGCAGATGATTTAATGAGAGGCGTATTTCCCGAATCTCTGGGTTATAGAGTCATACGGTTCTGGAATCATCAAATATTGTGTGCTATCCAGACTGTACTTGAGCAAATACACAGTTCTTTGATTGAAGCCTCCATCTCCCCTGTCTTCTCCCGGAGAGAAAGGTGGCAAGACCGGATACAACCCAAAAATTCTGCGGAATAGCAATGAATGAAACAGTTTGCGGCACAGGAAACCATGGGCCAGTTTGACATCATTATTATTGGTGGCGGCATTGTCGGAGCAACGGCTGCCTGCGCCCTTGGCAAGGCCGGTGTGCGCATTGCAGTGGTTGAGGCGCGGCAGCCGGTACCCGTCGAACAACAACAGCCTGACCCGCGGGTGTTTGCGATCACGCGTGCCTCCGAGCAGATATTCCGCTCGCTGGGTGTGTGGCAGGCCATCGCCCGGCAGGGTGTGTTTGCGTTCAGTGACATGGAGGTCTGGGACGCCAGGGGTGATGGCGTCGTGCATTTTGATTGTGCGGAACTGGGCGAGCCGTATCTCGGACACATGATCGAACCGCGCATTATCGAAACAGCCCTGTCGGGGCGGCTGGAGTCTGACGACAACATCACCCGGTTTTGTCCGGCACGTTTCCGGTCGGTAGAGAACCGGGATGAAAATGTGACGGTGACACTGGAAGATGGACAGTGCCTGACGGCGTCACTGTTGATCGCCGCCGACGGTGTGCGTTCACCGGTGCGTGAGGCGCTGGGCATCAGGACACGCAGTTATGATTACCGGCAAAGCAGTGTGGTTGCACTGGTAAAGACGGCAGAGCCACATCTTGCTACTGCCTGGCAGCGTTTCCTGCCGGGTGGGCCGCTGGCGTTTCTGCCGATGCAGGAAGGCTGGAGTTCGATCGTCTGGACAGTGCCGACGGCCGAGGCCGGGCGGATAATGGAGCTCGACAGGGATACTTTTCACGAGGAGCTTGCCGGGGCCTTTGCATACCGGCTTGGCAGTATCGTGGATTCCGGTGAACGCGAGGCCTGGCCGCTGCGACGCATGCATGCAGCGCACTATGTTATTAACCGTGCCGCACTGATTGGTGACGCCGCGCATGCGATTCATCCGCTGGCAGGGCAGGGTGTGAACCTGGGTTTGCTGGATGCCGCCGCATTGACTGATGTGGTTGTTGCGGCATGGCAAGCCGGCCGTGACCCGGGTGCGCTGCGGGTGCTGCGTCGTTATGAACGCTGGCGCCGGGGGGATAACCTGCTCATGATGTCGGCAATGGATGCCCTTAACCGGACATTCAGCAATGCCCGGTCGCCGCTAGGCCGGGTGCGTAATCTTGGTCTGTCGCTGGTCAATCGTTCCGGTCTGCTGCGGGAGCTGTTTATGCGTCATGCCATGGGCCTGGGTGGAGAGCTGCCTTCTTTGGCGGCTGTTGGCGAGGAAGTTTCTTCATCTGTTTGATCTGATTGATCTTATATGCGGTGCTCGCTGTCTGCAGAGCCGCTATGTGTCCTGTCAGCCCCGCCCGCTGGCGGCATAATCAGACTGGAATATGGAACTCGGGTGCGTGGCGGAGTATATTCGCGCCTCAACATAATACTGCTGCGGGAGAGAGTTCCTTACGGGGAACCGCCGAAGGCGCAACACGCCCGGAAACGCTCAGGCAAAAGGACTGTGGCAGTAGTTGACTCTGGAGAGTGGCCACAGCGTGGCCCACCGAAGGGGATAGGCCTGCACCGCACCGGTTCATGCCCAATCTCTCAGGTTACCGGACAGAGGGGCGACGGTTAGCGCAGGCTGCCGTCGCCCTTTTTTTTGGAAAAATTACTGTTAGCACCTAACGAGACTGAAAAGACACATGGCCAATAAAACCCCCCTGTATGACGAGCATGTTGCGGATGGCGGCAAGCTGGTCGATTTTGCCGGCTGGGACATGCCGATTAGCTACGGTTCGCAGATAGAAGAACACAAGCAGGTGCGTACCGACGCGGGCATGTTTGATGTCTCGCATATGACGGTGGTTGACCTGACCGGTGAGCGTACCCGTGAATTCCTGCGTTACCTGCTGGCAAATAATGTCGACCGGCTCAAGGAGAGCGGCAAGGCCCTGTACAGCTGCATGCTGAATGAGTCGGGCGGCGTCATCGACGACCTGATTGTCTACTTTCTGCGCGATGATTTCTTCCGCATGGTGGTGAATGCGGGGACGCATGACAAGGACATTGCCTGGCTGGAGAAGCAGGCCGCTGCCTTCGAGGTGATGGTAAGCGAACGCCCGGAGCTGGCCATGATTGCCGTGCAGGGCCCAAATGCCCGGGATATAACGCTGCCGCTGCTGAGTGCCTCCGGCCGTGCGGCAGCCAGTGGCTTGCGGCCGTTCTTTGGTGCCTTTGCTGATGACTGGTTTATCGCACGTACCGGCTATACTGGTGAAGACGGTTTTGAAATTGTCTTGCCAGCCGCCGCTGCTGCGCCTTTCTGGCAGCAACTGCGTGCCGCCGGGGTCAAGCCAACCGGGCTGGGTGCACGCGACACCCTGCGTCTCGAGGCGGGTATGAACCTGTACGGATCGGATATGGATGAATCGACCAGTCCCCTGGAGGCAGCGCTGGGCTGGACGGTTGCATGGGAACCGACCGAGCGTGATTTTATCGGGCGTACCGCACTGGAGCAGCAACGCAAGGATGGGACGACGCAGAAACTCGTCGGATTGTTACTGGAAGGCAAGGGGGTGCTGCGCAATCATCAGAAGGTGCTTGCCGGGGACGCGGGTGAAGGCGAGATCACCAGCGGCAGTTTCTCTCCCACATTGCAGCGTGCTATCGCATTTGCGCGCGTGCCGATGGCGACCGGCACTACCTGCCAGGTCGATATCCGTGGCAAGCTGCTGACGGCACGTGTGGTCAAGCCACCCTTTGTTCGCAATGGTGAAGCGCAGATCGAACTTTGAACAATGAAATCATAACGACTGATCAAGTGAGGAAATCATGAGCAACATACCTGTAGAGCTGAAATATGCGAAATCCCATGAATGGGCACGTGTTAATGATGACGGCTCGGTAACGGTTGGTATCTCGGATACTGCCCAGGACCAGCTGGGTGACATGGTGTTCGTTGAGGTGCCGGAAGTGGGCCAGACGGTGACTGCGGCAGAGGCCTGTGCCGTGGTGGAATCTGTGAAGGCGGCATCCGATGTGTATGCGCCGGTCAGCGGCGAGATTGTCGAGGTTAACGAGGACCTGGCGGACAGCCCGGAGACGGTTAACAACGATGCCTATGGCGAGGGATGGATCTTTCGTATGGAGCCCTCTGCTGCCGGCGAGCTGGAAGCGCTGATGGACGCAGATGCCTATGAAGCCTTTCTGGCCGCGGAAAGTCACTAGGCAGGACCATTCAAGCAGTATAACTTCATTAATCAGAAATAATTTACCGCCATGCCATTTATTCCCCATTCAGAATCTGATGTCCGCGACATGCTGGCCGCCATCGGCAGCCGGAGTATCGAGGACCTGTTTGATGAAATCCCTGCCAGCCTGCGTATGGGTAAACTGTCCGGCGTGCCGGAAGGGTTGATCGAACAGGATATTGCACGCCTGATGATGCAGCGCGCGGAGGCCGATGGTCGCCCGCTGTGTTTCATGGGCGCCGGCTCCTATGATCACCACATCCCGGCAGCTGTCTGGGAGATTACCACCCGCGGAGAATTTTACAGCGCCTATACCCCGTACCAGGCAGAGGCCAGCCAGGGCACGCTGCAGCTGATCTATGAATACCAGACCATGATGGCGGCATTGACCGGGCTGGATGTGTCCAATGCGTCTTTGTATGACGGGGCATCCGGCCTGGCTGAAGCCGTGTTGATGGCGGTGCGTGCGAACCGTAAATCGAAGTCACGCCGTATCCTGGTCCCCACCACGGTGCATCCGCACTATCGGCAAACCACGCACACCATTGTCAACAATCAGCAGATCGAGCTGGTGGAGCTGCCGTACTGTCCGCAGGGCGGTAATACACTGGCCGAGGCCCTCAAACAGTATGAAGGTGAAGACATTGCGGCGCTGGTCATCCAGCACCCAAACTTCTTCGGCATTCTGGAAGAGGTGGACATGCTGACGGACTGGGCGCATGCGCAGGGGGCGCTGGTCATCGGCGTGGCCAACCCGGTCTCCATGGCGCTGCTGAAACCACCGGGTGCCTGGGGCGCGAACGGTGCTGATATTGCCTGCGGCGACGGCCAGCCACTGGGTGTGCCCATGATGGGTGGCGGTCCCTATTTTGGTTACATGTGCTGCAAGCAGGAATTTGTCCGGCAGATGCCGGGGCGCATTGTCGGCCGGACCATTGATCGCGATGACCGCGTCGGTTACACGCTGACATTGCAGGCACGCGAGCAGCATATCCGCCGTTCCAAGGCGACCTCCAATATCTGTACCAACCAGGGCCTGCTGGTGACGGCGGCCACGATCCACATGTCACTGCTCGGTGCGGAAGGACTAAAGCGCGTTGCGCAGGCCTGTCATGCAAATACCCGCAAGCTGGTAGCGGCCCTGACGGTGAGCGAATGTGTCAAGCCGCTCTTTAACCGGCCGTATTTCCACGAGGCGGCACTGCGCTTCTCGTTGCCGCTGGATAATGTGCTGCGGCCATTGCATGCGCAAAATATCCTCCCGGGTTATGCCCTGGCGCAGGAGTATCCGGAACTCGGTGACACCCTGCTGGTATGTGCCACGGAGATGCGTTCTGACGCGGATATCGCGTTGTACGCTGATCATCTGGGCAGGGTTATCAAGACACAGACCGCGGCGGGTTGCCCGGTCAAGCCAAAGATGGCCTGACGGTCATCAACTCAACAACCTAGACAGGGGAAACACCATGGCAACAGTTACATTGCAGGGCAATACCTTCAATACCAGCGGCGAACTGCCGGCAGTTGGCAGTGCCGCGCCGGACTTCCATCTGGTTGACGGGAAACTGAATGATGTGAGCCTCGCAGACTACAGCGGCAAGAAGATCATTCTGAATATCGTACCCAGTCTCGATACCCCGACATGCGCCACCTCCGCCAGGAAATTCAACGAGAAGGCCGCGGGCCGCAATGATGTCACGGTACTGGTGGTGTCCGCTGATTTGCCGTTTGCGCAGGGGCGCTTCTGCAGTGCCGAGGGTCTTGAGAACGTCGTGCCACTGTCCCTGATGCGCACGCGCGCCTTTGCCAGGGACTATGGCGTATTGATGACCGACGGACCACTCGCTGGCATTACCGCACGCGCTATCGTGGTGATTGGCGAGGATGGCAGTGTGCTCTACAACCAGCTGGTTGCCGAGATCGCCGACGAACCCGATTACGATGCGGCGCTGGCTGCCGTATAAAAGCTCCGCTCCTGCACCATATATATTGATAGTTGGATAAACCGATGCTTATATTTGAACAGTCCCACACCGGCCGCCGGGCACTCGCACAGGCGCCAATGCAAACAGCGGATACCTCCGATATTCCGGACAGCATGCTGCGCACGGATGTGCCTGCCTTGCCATCCACTTCCGAGATGCAGGTGGTCCGGCATTACACCCGGCTGTCGCAGAAAAACTTCTCCATCGATACCCAGTTCTATCCGCTGGGTTCCTGCACCATGAAATACAATCCGCGGGCCTGCAATACGCTGGCCATGTTGCCGGGTTTCCTGGCGCGCCATCCACTGGCGCCGGCATCCATGGGGCAGGGTTTTCTGGCCTGCATGTACGATTTGCAGGAAATACTGAAGGAAGTGACCGGTATGAAGGCTGTGAGCCTGACGCCGATGGCCGGTGCGCAGGGAGAGTTTGCCGGTGTGGCGATGATCCGTGCCTACCATGATGCAAAGGGTGATACCGGGCGTACGGAAATCCTGGTGCCGGACGCAGCCCATGGTACTAACCCGGCAACGGCGGTGATGTGCGGTTACAAGGTGCACGAGATCCCCACGGATAGCCAGGGTGATGTGGACATTGATGCCCTGAAGCAGGCCATCGGGCCAAAGACAGCCGGGATTATGCTGACGAACCCCTCAACACTGGGCGTGTTTGAACGGCGTATTGAAGAGATTGCCGCCCTGATCCACGAGGCAGGCGGGTTGTTGTACTACGATGGCGCGAACCTGAATGCGATACTCGGCAAGGTGCGGCCCGGTGACATGGGGTTTGATGTGATTCACATGAACCTGCACAAGACATTCTCAACACCGCACGGCGGCGGCGGGCCGGGCGCCGGTCCAGTCGGGGTGAGCAAACGTCTGGAGCCGTTCATGCCGGTACCGGTTGTCGGTTTTGACGGTGACGAGTATTACTGGATTACCGAAGCGGTACGCCCGCAGAGTATCGGACGCCTGTCCGCATTTATGGGTAATGCCGGGGTGCTGATGCGGGCCTATATTTATGCCCGCATGCTGGGACGTGAAGGCATGCATCGCGTGGCCGATTACGCCACGCTGAATGCCAACTACCTGATGGCCCGGTTGCGCGAGGCCGGTTTCGAAGTTGCCTTCCCGGGGCGGCGCGCAACCCATGAGTTCATTGTTACCCTGAAGCGACAGCAGAAGGAACTGGGCATTACCGCCATGGATTTCGCCAAGCGGCTGCTGGACTACAATTTCCATGCGCCGACCACCTATTTTCCGATGCTGGTGCCCGAGTGCCTGTTGATCGAGCCGACAGAGACCGAGACCAAGGAGGAACTGGATGCATTTGTCGAGGCGATGATCAGGATTCAGGAAGAAGCCGAGAACAGTCCGGAGCTGCTGAGGGAGGCACCGCACACCCGGCCGGTACGGCGTCTCGATGAAGTCCGCGCAGCCAAGCAGCTGGACCTTGCCTGGAGTGGGCCGGCTGATTAAGCAGTCGCTTATTGCAACGTTCACAATGGCCACCGATCCCGGGAACACCGGTATTCGCAGGCTGGTCAAGGCCAGCGGCTATTCCCTGCAGGGGCTGTCTGCGGCCTTTCGTAATGAGACAGCCTTCCGGCAGGAAGCTACACTTACCGTGATACTGGTGCCACTCGCCCTGTGGCTGGGACAGACCGGTCTGGAGCAGGCAGTGCTGATTGCTGTCTGGGTACTGGTACTGTTGTTTGAGCTGGTGAACTCCGCTATCGAGGCAGTGGTCGACCGGATCGGCCCGGAACAGCACGAGCTGTCCGGCCGTGCCAAGGACATTGGCTCGGCCACGGTGATGCTGGCGCTGCTGAATGCAGCGGTGGTGTGGCTGCTGGTGCTGGTCTTCTGATTGCCGTCGTGGCAGCTGGCACGCTGCGCCCTGCCCACCCTGCAATCTGCATGCTTGATCTTGTATAGTTACCATCACTTTTCGATACTGCTAACCTGATTCGGGGATATCGCTATGTCAGCACTCATCTGCGGTTCATTTGCCTTCGACACCATCATGGTGTTCCAGGATAAATTCAAGAATCATATCCTGCCCGACAAGGTGCATATGCTGAATGTGTCTTTTTATGTACCCGACATGCGCCGTGAATTCGGCGGCTGTGCCGGAAACATCGCCTATAACCTGAAACTGCTGGGGGGGGTGCCGGTGCCAATGGGGACGGTTGGTATTGATTTCGGTCCGTATGCCGACTGGATGGACGTGGCGGGGATTGACCGCACACATGTCACTCTTGCAGAGGGCAGGTATACGGCGCAGGCCTATATCACCACGGATATGGACGATAACCAGATTACCGCCTTTCACCCCGGTGCGATGGACGCGTCGCACCAGAACCGGGTGAGTGACGCGGCTGGTATCACTATCGGCATTTTATCGCCGGACGGACGCCAGGGCATGCTGGAACACGCCGGCCAGTTTGTCGAAGCCGGTATCCCCTTCATCTTTGACCCGGGGCAGGGCCTGCCCATGTTTGGTGGTGACGAGCTGATGAGTTTTATCGACAAGGCCACCTGGATCAGTGTCAATGACTACGAGTTGCAGCTGCTGCAGGAACGTACCGGTCTGTCGCCTCACGAGATTGCAGAACGGGTGGAGGGGCTGATCGTGACACTTGGCGGTGAAGGTTCGCACATCTATACAGATAAACAGCGCATTGACATTCCGGCGGCACCTGTCAGTGAAATGAATGACCCTACCGGTTGCGGCGATGCCTACCGGGGCGGCCTGTTATTTGGCCTGATGAACGGACTGGACTGGAAAACAACCGGCCGTATTGCAGCGCTCATGGGGGCGATCAAGATAGAACAGCATGGTACCCAGAATCACAGCTTTACCCTGGATGAGTTCAGGGCACGTTACCAGAAAAGCTTTGACCGCTTACTACCCTAGCATTAGCGCTGGAGAGATTTGTGGCTTTATCCATGTCGGTGCAATTCCTGAGGTACATCACGTTGTTGCTGCTGCTGGCAATAGCCGGCGCTGCCGGTGCTGCCCGGGATGTCGAGAAAACCATCTTTCTCGTCAACGAAGCCGACCGGGTGGTCGCCGTTAATGCAGAAACCGGCCAGTTTTTTGATTTTGTGCTGAGTGCCAAGGAGCGGATACAGGAGCGCCATGTTGCCAATGGCGTGGCTATACTGATTACCAATCAGCGTTTTGCCGGTGTCAGCAACTATCCTTCCGGATGGGGCGACCTGCGCAGAAGGGCGGGCGAGAGTATTGTCAGTACCGAGGTGGCCGACCATTCGGCAGTGGTGGTGACGTCTGACCGCATTCTTGTTTTTAATGGCAAGAGCGGTTCCTGGGCAGAGAAGCGGCGTTAGCCGGCGCTGCATTTTTGCCTGTGTCTGCAGGAGCGGTCCCCGGCGCGAATCGCGGCGAGGACGCCGCACCTAAAATAAATGTTTCAGGCTATTCCTTGCCTTTTTTCAGAAGATCGCCAAGTGCTGCCAGTGGATTGTGTGTGACCGACGCAGCGCTTTTTCCGGATGCGTCGGTGTTCACCCTGCTTTCACCATCCAGATAGCGTGCATGTTCATTGTCATGGCAGTACAGGCACAACAGTTCCCAGTTGCTGCCATCCTCCGGGTTATTGTCGTGATTGTGGTCGCGGTGATGCACGGTCAGTTCCTGCAGGTTTTCACGGGTAAATTCCCGGGAGCAGCGGCCGCATACCCAGGGGTACATCTTTAAAGAACGTTCCCGGTAATCCTGCTCGCGGCTGGCACGGTTGCGCTGTGCCGCGGCGACGATTTCGTCCAGTTTTTTGTGGTCTGTTGTAGGTGGTTTTCTGGGCATGTCTTCCTGTCTCCCGGCCGGTTTCCTGTTAGCTGCTGCGTTATTTTTTCATGTGTTTGATGTAACGGGGGTGACCGATCTGCTCCAGCTGCATGGATTCACCGTCAATTGAGAAAGTGTTATCCGTCCCTTCAATAGCAAGCTTGCAGCGGACCTCGCCATGCCAGTTAAGCGGTAGCGGGGCGTGGTCACGGTAGGTGAAGATATTGTCGATCAGGTCACCACCCTTGACGATGCAGGGGCACTCCGGTAACCGGTCCTCGATTATGATCTCCCTGATGGTCAGGTTGACGGCCTGTGTCCACAGGCTGTCTTCAATCGCCCCCTCCATTTCCTGTATCAGCTGCACCTGTGAAAAGTGCAGGGTGATGTTATTACCGGCCCGTTCGATGGATTCCAGTTGTGCGCCGGGTAGTTGCAAGATGTTGGTTGTGTCGCTCATAAGTTGCTCGATAGTCAGGATGCGGAAAGTGCGGTGGAGAAGGTTGCAAAATCAGTGACGGGTGCGCTGCAGGTGTTTCCCTGGCACAGGTAGGCAACTGCTTCGCCCTGTGGTGAGCGTATCTCCAGTTGACCGGGTAACTGCCTTACCGTTGCGGGGACGGCAAGGGTGAAACGCCGCGGTGCAAAAGGCTGTGCGGCCTGTTGCCGCCAGTTGCTGATTGCCGGTTCGGTGCCGCGGATAACAATTGTCTGGTAAGGAAACAGGGTCTCTTCCAGTGCCACCAGCAGACTTGCGTGGGCATGCGGCATGCTCTCGATGCCGGACCAGATGGACTTCAGCGTATTTTCGGCGGTTTCCAGGTAGCGACTCTCTCCCAGCAGGTGACCAAGGCGGCCAAATACCCTGGCGGCGATGCCATTCCCGGAGGGGGTGGCGTCATCGTGACCGGGCCTGGGACGCTGTATGAGTGCCTCATGGTCATCGGAGGTAAAGAAAAAGCCGCCGGCCTGGTCCTGGAAGTGTAGCAGCACGACCTCTGCCAGCTCGATGGCAAAGTCCAGGTCTCCGTCGCGCCAGCGCACCTGTAACAGCTCGAGGATGCCGTCAATCAGGTAAACATAATCATCCAGGTAAGCATTCAGGTGGGCGCGACCGTCCTTGCAGGTCGCCAGCAAGCGCCCGTCTTTCCAGAGTGTGCTGCGAATAAAGTCCAGGGCGCGTTCGGCGGAATCAGCCCAGGCAGGCTCGTCAAGGTGGCGTGCGGCAACCGCCATGCCGCCGATCATCAGGCCATTCCAGGCGGTCAGTATCTTGTCATCCCGCCCTGGCGGGATGCGTTGTTCGCGCACTTCCAGCAGCTGTTTGCCTGCGCGGTGGAGGGCCTGCCCGATTTCAGCAGTGTCCAGTGAGAACTCCCTGGCGAGTTCGGCGGTGGTGCGATACACATGCAGGTTCCATTTGCCTTCAAAGTTGGGTGCGCGGTCCAGGCCGAAGCGACGTGCAAAGATGGCGTAATCATCCTCCCTGATGACCTCCCGGACTTCAGCCGGGGTCCAGACATAGTACTTGCCTTCCTCACCCTCGGAATCCGCATCCAGGCTGGAATAGTAGCCGCCCTCCGGCGACTGCATGTCCCGCATAACCCAGCCTGCCGTTTGCTGACAAATGCGCCGGAATAACGGATTGCCGGTGGCGGCATGGGCTGCGGCATACAGGGCAAGCAGTGCGCCGTTGTCGTAGAGCATTTTCTCGAAGTGGGGGATCATCCAGTGAGCATCCACGGAATAACGGCAAAAGCCACCGGCCAGTTGGTCAAACATGCCGCCACGCGCCATTTTCTCCAGCGTGTAAACGGCCATGTGCAGCGCACGTTGATCGCTTTTGCCGTCTGGTGTGCGGGATCCGGCCCAGTGGCGTAACAGCCGTTCGATATTGGTTGGGTGCGGAAATTTGGGTGCCTCCCCGAAGCCGCCTTCGCGCTCATCAAAACTGTGTTCCAGCTGTTGCCGTGCAGTGTCCAGCGGCAGCGGGGTGAGGGCGTCCGCACGCGTGCTGTCATTGATCGTTGCCAGCGCCTTGATCAGGCGGGTGTTCTGTTCGCGGATATCGTCTTCATGCTGGCCCAGGAAATCATGGACCTGTTGCATCAGATCGGTGAAGGCGGGCATGTTATGCCGCGGTTCATCAGGAAAATAGGTCCCTGCAAAAAACGGAATCCTGTCATCCGGCGTGAGGAACACGGTCAGCGGCCAGCCTCCCGGACGCCGGGTCAGTAATGAATGGGCTGTCTGGTAGATCTTGTCGAGGTCCGGGCGTTCTTCCCGGTCAACCTTGATGTTGACGAACAGCTGGTTCATCAGCGCGGCAGTGTCCGGGTCCTCGAAGGATTCATGTGCCATCACATGACACCAGTGGCAGGCAGAATAGCCAATGGACAGCAGAATAGGCTTGTTCTCGCGGCGCGCCTTGTCGAGTGCCGCGGGTCCCCACGGGTACCAGTCGACCGGGTTGCTGGCGTGCTGCAGCAGGTAAGGACTGGTTTCGTTGACAAGTTGGTTGGTATATTCGCCTTCGCTGTGCATAGCTGCTATTCGATGATTACCCGGGGTCCCGGCTGGCCGGGCAATGTACTATAGACGAAGTCCAAACTGGTGTCTTTAGCCTGGACATCTTACACCCGGCTGCTGTAGGGAAATACATTGGAATTAACGGTCATCATCCCGGTTTATAACGAAGTGGAAAGCATTGCAGCGCTGCTCGCGGAAGTTTGCGGGCAGCTGGATGGCCAGCTTGATTACGCCGTCATCGTCGTTGATGATGGCAGCATCGACAGTACTCCCGGCGTTCTGCAGGCCTGCCGTCAGGCACATCCCCGGCTGCGCATTTTTCGGCACCGCCGTTGCTGCGGGCAGAGCGCCGCGATTGCAACCGGTGTACAGGCGGCCGGCTCGCCATGGATTGCGACACTGGATGGCGATGGCCAGAATGATCCGGCAGATATCCTGACGCTGTACCGGGCCATGGTCAGCTCACCCGATGGCGTCATGCTGGTCACCGGTTACCGCAAGCAGCGCCGGGACGGCTGGCTGAAACGCATCTCCTCCAGGATTGCCAATAGCGTGCGTGCGGTGGTGCTGGGTGATGCCACCCCGGACTCCGCATGCGGGCTGAAGGTATTTGCCCGGGAGACCTTTCTTGCCTTGCCGCAGTTTGATCATATGCACCGCTTCCTGCCGGCCCTGGTGCAGCGGCAGGGCGGCCGGGTCCTGTCCATTGAAGTGCACCACCGTCCGCGACGGCGGGGCGTGTCAAAATACGGGGTCCATGATCGTTTGTGGGCCGGCATTATCGATATGCTGGGAGTGCGCTGGTTGCAGCGCCGTAACCGGCGGCCGGTTGTCTCTGAGATCGAATAGGGGTCATGGCGACGCGTATAATTCTCCGTGGTCTGCTGGTCATCGTCGCCCTGGTGGTGGTTGGCTATTTGCTGCAAGATGTACTCGACCAGCAGTGGGTCGATGCCCGGATACGCGACCGGGGTGTAGCGGGTGAACTGTTGTTCGTGCTGGTTTGCAGCCTGCTGGGAAGTATTGGCCTGTCGCGCCAGGTGGTCGCCTTTCTCGGTGGCTATGCCTTCGGGTTGACCCGGGGGTTCACGCTGGCGATGCTGGCGGTTGTCGTGGCGTGCATTATCACCTTCACTGTTTCACGTTTTCTGCTGCGCAGTTTCCTGTGGCAGCACTTTTCTGCACGTATCCGGCAGGTCGATGGTTTTCTGCATGACAATACCTTTACCATGGCGGTGCTGATCAGGCTGCTGCCACTAGGCAGCAACTGGATGGTGAATATCGCGGCAGGCGTGTCCGGTGTGCGCAGTCTACCCTTCTTTCTCGGGTCGGCGCTGGGCTACGTTCCGCAAATGCTGATCTTTGCACTGGTGGGCAGTGGCGCACGCATCGACCGGTTCTGGCAGGTGGCCATCGCCATGGCCATGTTTGTGATAGCAACCTTTCTGGGGGGCTACCTGTATCGTAAATACCGGCATGGCAAGACACTGGGCCTGGCGGTTGACCGCGAGCTGGGTGTGCGGACGCCTGGTACGACCACACCTCTGCAGAGGGCAGAATGACTGCGCGCGGATCCTGGGCGGGCTTGCTGGGACTCTGGCTGCTGGTATTGCTGGTGTCACTGCTGACGCGGCCGCTGCTGCCGGTTGACGAGACCCGCTATGCCACGGTGGCCTGGGAAATGTGGTTGCGTGGTGATTTCCTGGTGCCCTATCTGAACGGTGAGCCTTATAGTCACAAGCCACCCCTGTTTTTCTGGCTGATCCATGCCGGTTGGTGGGTGTTTGGCGTGCATGAGTGGGTAGTGCGCGCCATCGCGCCAGTGGCAGGGCTGCTGACGCTGCTGGCCACTGCAAACCTGGCGCGCCAGTGCTGGCCTGACGATGTTGCAACGGCGCGGCTGGCCCCCTGGATCGTCTTTGGCAGTATTTTCTTCACGGTCTTTTTCAGCTGGGTACAGATTGATCTGTTACTGGTGTTGTTCACGGTGCTGGCGATGACCGGGATCGTGAGTGCTGCACATGGCAACCGGGCCGGCTGGTTGCTGACCGGTGTTGCCATTGGCCTGGGGGTGCTGGCGAAGGGGCCGGTCATCCTGCTGCAGGTGATGCCCGTGGCCCTGCTGGCACCCTTGTGGCGACGTGAGGCGACGCCACCTTGCTGGTGGTCCTGGTATGCAGGCATTGTTGCCAGCGTGACGATTGGTGCAGCCATCGCGCTGGGCTGGGCCCTGCCTGCCGCAGAGGCCGGTGGTGCTGCCTATCGCGAGGCGCTGCTGTGGGGGCAGACTGCCAACCGACTGGTGCAGTCATTTGCACATGCGCATCCCGTGTGGTGGTACCTCCCGTGGCTGGTCGTATTGTTTGCGCCCTGGATACTGTTGCCCGGCGTGTGGTCAGCTCTCCGCTATTCCCGGCCCGGGCATGACGAAGGACTGCGCCTGTGCCTGGTCTGGCTGGCAGGCGCGTTTGTCCTGATGAGTCTGGTCAGTGGCAAACAGGTGAAGTATCTGTTGCCACTGTTGCCTGCCTGCGCATTGCTGCTTGCCCGGATCACCAGCGGGGCGGGCCGGGAGGAGGGCAGGTATCGTCCATGGTTGCCTGCTGCGGCGCTGCTGGTCAGCGGTGGCCTGTTTGTTGTGTTGCCCCGGACGCTTGACCAGGCACCCTGGATCAACAACGTGCAGCCGCTGTGGGGCGGGCTGCTGGTGGCGGCGGCCATCTTCATGGTGACGCTGCGGCCGGCTTCCATGGCAAAATACCCGCTACGCATGACCCTGTTCTCGGTATTTGTCGCGGCCGTGATTTACGCCGGTATCTTCAGGACGGCGGCCCCGGCCTACGACCTGCAGGCCGTCAGCCGCGTGCTGGCGGCTGCCCAGGCGGCCGGCCGCACTGTGGCGAGCGTAGCGCACTATCATGGCCAGTTTGGTTTTGTCGGACGCCTGCAGCAGGCGCTCGTCCAGCTGGATGCTGACAGTGTGCTTGCCTGGGCCGCAGGGCATCCGGATGATCTGCTGGTAGTGATTGGCGGAAAGGCAGCGGCAGAATACCCAAAGGCGGTATTTACCCAGCCCTATCGCAGCGGGTACCTTGCCGTCTTGGATGGCAGGACAGTTATTGAAAATCCTGCTGTATTGCCTTGAATGAAGGG
>Ga0316190_10001502_pt1 | contig 16905 bp, 19 predicted proteins | sample Eddworburrow2_MG_FD_204929 | JGI IMG/M metagenome (GOLD analysis project Ga0316190, IMG submission 204929) | Coastal sediment microbial communities from Maine, United States - Eddy worm burrow 2 | ecosystem: Environmental > Aquatic > Marine > Coastal > Sediment | place: USA: Maine | collected... | reverse complement strand
ACTATTTCTTCCTGCGCTTTATCTGTATGTTAGATATAAGGATTTCATGATAAAGCCTGAGTTTAATGACGGAAAAAGCCCGGAAGCTATTCTGAAAGAATATAGATTTACAAAAAGGGAGATCGAAATAGCACTTTTGCTGATGGAAGGTAAAAGCAATCAGGAAATTTCCGAAGAATTGTTTATATCAACTCAGACCGTAAAGAATTACATCAGCAGAATGTACAATCGCATCGGTGTAAGAAACCGGATACAGTTTGTAAACTTCTTTCGGACAAGTTAGCTTAACTCGAACCAAAATTTCCGAGTCTTTTGTGTCAGCGATTCAACGTTTAACAGAACTTTCAAAGATCGACTTGATGATGACGGAATTTAAAAAAGGATTCCTGGCTATACAGGAACTTTAGTTTAGTTGATAAATATCTCCTATTTCTATACTGTCATAGCAGCTTTTTGAAACGTAAACTTTTTCCGTTATCATTTTAGAGTTCATTTCTCCTTCTACTATTAGCAGGTATTCATCCCGGGGTGGACCATATGGACCATATGTCAGTGCAGGTGTGAAGCGTTTTTCAATAACTATTCCTTCGTTTATTGTTCCGCATGCAAACAAGCTGAAAAATGTTATTAATAACAGGATGACAGATTTTGTCATTTCGCAACTATTTAATTGCTACAATGGTTTATCTCTTCCTAATCCCCTATTTCTTTTTCAGTCCTTCTTTTGCCCAGTATCGAAAGCAGAATCCAAAATCCCATCATGATACCTATTATGGCACAGACGATAATAAGTTTGTCAAATAGCTGTTTGAAAGAAAGATCGGAACTTCCAAAGATATTGTATTTGGCGTATGTAAACAGGCTGCCAAGAACCACAAATACCAGATAGGCAAGAATGATGGTTTTGATTTTTAGTTTTCTTACCGGAACTCCTCCAAAATATAAAAGGGCACTAATCAGAAAAAGAGAGTTAATGGTCATCAGAATAGCAATATCTTCAAATTCACTCAATTCCTGACCAAGCACAAACTGCCGGTATATCGCAATTCCCTGCATGGCAAAAATTGTAAGAAAATACATGATGGCTATTATCCTGAGCGCTATCTGTTTATTTCGCTCATCCATATTTAGAAACGGTTTTTTATTTTTTGTTTTCATCCCAGAATAGATCATTTAAGGTTTTATCTAATACACTTGAAATTTTGATGCAGAGATTCAGTGTCGGGTTGTACTTTCCTTTTTCAATCAAGCCAATTGTCTGTCTTGTGACTTCACATAAATCAGCCAGCTCCTGTTGAGATAAGTTTTTTTCTACCCTTGCTACTTTAAGTTTCATATTCTCCACAATGCAAATGTAATATAAATATTGCTAAATGCAAAATATATATTGCATTTTCTAATTATTCTCTCATACTTAATGATCCGGAATTAGCATAAATTCGAACGGAATTCTGCTAGATCGTACCATATATCATTGGAGACTGGTGGCATCCGCCAAACCGCGTAAGCCCCCGAAGATCATGCGTCTGAGGGGGCTTTCCAATTTATGTTTACGGGAGCATTGATGGAGTTTTCAATCTGAGTTTTCAATCCAGATTTGCTAGCCAATATCTGACCTGGTCCTGAAATGCAGGATCAAAAGCTTGTTGCATGGCGGTATCCCAATCCACACATCGATCGGCCACTTTATAAAATCCGTGCTGACCTCCGGCCATGACCTTAATGGTGAAATTATCGGGGGGACTGTTGTCAAAAAGTTGATTGAAATGCTCAATGTTCTGAACAGGATCCACATTGATATCGTGTTCCGCAAACAGCAACAGGCTTGGACAATGAATGGATTTTAACACTTCGTCGTTGTCGTAATCAGCAATCAGGTACCAGAAACGTGCACTGCCAATTATTCCGGTTCTTTTACCGATGTTATAACCTAACTGTTTGTTCTTTCGGTCTTTCTTCATCCGCTTTATAAGCTTATCGCCAGTATATCCTTCACACATGTATCGCAGACTGTCGTTCGAACCTGTCTGGGCTTTCACTCCAACAGTAGGACCTGCGAGGGCTATTATGAAAGCAATGTCTTTATGTTGTGCCGCAACAATTTGGGCAATCCATCCCCCCTGACTGTGACCACTTATGCCAATTCGGTCCCTATCAATGAACGGTAATGATTTTAGATAGCTCACTGCTGCATAGGCATCGTCGGCTCTTCCATAAAGACTATTTTTCTTCCAATTGCCTGTTGATCCCCCCAGCCCACGCTTATTGCAATATAAAACAGCATACCCTTGCTCGAGAAGAACATCTTCAATATAGAATTTGTGTGGTCCCCAGGCTTCTGTCTCATATCCCTCAAAGGAGTGATTGCCAGATCCCTGTTGAAAGACTACAGCAGGTGTATTTTCTTTGTCATTGGGCCTGATTAATAGGCCCTCAATGGTCTCCATGCCACTTTCAAAATATACTGTAGATACCAACCGCTCCTGTGCATATAGACTACTGCTTATTAGCAGTGAAATTGCGATGTTGAATATTGTTGTTTTCATTTCGTTTCATTTTATGAGTTAAGGTTATTTCTGTGTTGATTTTTCAGCTTCCTTAAACAGCTTTTTGAGCATGTCGAGGTAGATGATTTTCTCAGTTCGGAAAGTAGTTGTTGGAGAGTTTGAAAAGACAAGGACCCCCGTCCTGGTTTCCGGATCAAAGGAAACCACTGTAGACATTCCGGGATCCAGACCCGTGTGCGAAGGCACTCTGGGCATGATCAGATTGTATATGAAACTTTCAAACTCATTGTAATTCCAGGATAAGGCCTGCCACTTGTCAGCCTCAGGATACTGTACCCTCAAAAACTCATCAATGGTTTGCTTGCTGATAAACGGTTTTCCCTCCACCTTTCCTGCATTAACCATCATTTTGAGATATTGGGCATAGTCTGAAACAGTGGTCCTCAACTGTCCTGAAGGATAACCCGGGTAGCCGAAATGCGTGAGAATTTGTGTTCCTTTGAAATCCGTTTCTTTATAGGGCATATTATGAGGAGTGGCGATATTATCATGTGGAATTTCCGCTAAAAACCAATAAGTATTTTGCATATTCAATGGTCTGAAGACCTCCTCAGCCATGTATTCATTGAACGGCCTGCCAGATATTCTCTCAACCAAATATCCAATCAGATCAAACCCCACATTGCTATACTTCTCTTGCTTGCCAGGAGCTACTGGATAGAAATTTTTCTCCGGATTGTAATACTCTCCACCTTCGAGCAGATAACTCTTTAAAAAATCTTCCAGACTCATGGGTGAATCCCCTCCCTGATCAATGGTATAGCCGAGTTCCAGCATATTCCAATTATCCCTAAAAGAGGATACATGACTGAGTAACATACGAATGGAGATTATCTCTTCGGGAAAATAAGGATTTCGCACATCGAAGGGCAAGTATTTGTTAATATCGTCATCAAGCTTCAACTTTCCCTGGTCATAAAGTTTCATCAATGCCAGGGCTGTTACCGGCTTGGATATGGATGCTGTCATAAACAAAGTACTATCGTTGACCCTGTCATTGGTTTGGAATGTTTTAACTCCATAACTTCCTACCCAGGCTAATTCACCATTGGAGATGTAGGCAGCTTGCATTCCAATCCTCCCGGACTTCTCCATCTTCTTCAATAAAAAACGGTCAAGCTCAGGAATCTCTGACTGAGCGTGAAGGCCTATGGATGCGATCAGGCTAAAGGCCACTAGAAAATTTATTTGTGCATGTTTCATCGTATTTTCCATTTAGTTTGAGCCACAGTATTTCGCGGGCTTTTGTAAATGACCTAAATGAAAAGCGGATGTTGCTTATTTCGAATAGGGAGATGTGCCGGATACTGATATCAGGACAAAATACTACCTGAAATGGCCGGGAGACTTTCCAAGCTTTCTTTTAAATGCCTCATACATGGCCGAACGTGACTTAAAACCGGAGTTCGTCCCGATGCCTTCAATGGATAAATGATTACTTTTCGAATCTTTTAATAGTGCCACGGCTTTTTCAACCCTGAAATTATTCACCCATTCATTAAAATTTGACCCGACACTTTGGTTAATGCAGTTGGATATGCTTCGTGCCGATATATGAATCTCCCTGGCAAAGTCGTGGAGGCTTAGGTTTTGATTGAGATAAAATTCCTTAGCTTCCATCTCATTTTTGATTCTTTCACAAGTATCCGGATCCACTGTCATACTCGATTTGTTGGACACCAGGGGAATAACTTCCAATGCCCCTAAGAGATTGGCCGATGTCTCGAAAAGGGTTTGCTGTGTGAAAGCTTTGTAACTCACAAAATAATTGAAGAAGGCAATGAATATGTAAGCATAGGTAGTCAATTCGGACTGCCCTGTGCCACCCAGGGCGATGCGGAATAATTCAGCTCCCCAGAACAGGATAATGGGTGCAAGGACTATAATATACTGCCATAACCAACGAATCTTCATCATTTCAAAATCCGTGTACTCATTTCGTACCAAATTTCGATACCTCAGTGTTTCTTTCAGGGCTATTACAAAGGATCCCACAGTTAAGATGAACGCATAGTACTGTTGTCCCATATAAAAGGGTTCAAGGTATTTCCAGCCCAAAAGGTCCAGTAGGGTACTGCCTGAAAACAGCACCAGTAGGATATTGATCAAGGTAAGGCTGATCAATAGGAAGGCAAGAGAATAATTGACTCTAAGAAAAAGCCGATAGAAGGAGGAGCGCCCCACTTTTTCGAGCACAAAATGAATAAACAGCACAGGAAATAGCAGTTTTACTTCGGGCAGTGTAAAGTATCCCGATAGGGAATAGTTCCCGATTTCAGCGAAAGGCAACAGGTCGGATAAAGCGGCAAAAACAAAGGTGAGCAAAAAGTAGCCCAGCAGCCGGTTTGCAAAGCTGCGGTGCTTCCTGGATACAATGAATATAAGCCCTAACATAAGGCCTTGAATAACTGCAGCCCAGATTACTATAGTGATTATCACGTCCATTGTTATACAAAGAAAGTGATTTCGAGCATGATTTCTACAGGATCATGCCTTAAAGCGTTGGGGCATGGCATCCGCCACCCGCACTAATCCTGGCGAATCTGGATACGATAAAATGATTTTTGATAAAGTGGGAGCTGAAGGAAAAAATCTCAATCGTAATGCACCTGGTGGTATCATTGAGAAACGATATGGAGACAGTCCGATCTCCATATCGAATAAAGCCACCATCGGGAGTGGTAATTCAGTCTGAGACCTTTTTTAGGTCATCTTAGAGGGTGGCGGACCTGGAGGAGGACTATTTAAATCCATCCCATGGAACTCCATAATATTTGCTGCCATGGCTTTGTCAAAACTATTGTCCGATTGACCAAGCTTCTGCATAAATGAATCCCCTCCGGGCCCTTCATGCAATACTACTGCCACAGGTCCGTTTGGTGTTTCTGCCATCCAGATATCGTGACGTGTGAGTCCATAACGTTTGTTAAATGCATCGAATTCACTTTTTTTAGACTGTACAAAATCTGTAGTCCAGGTTTTCCAGCCTTCCAGTTTACCCTCCAGAATTGGAGCAACAACTAATCCCATAATATTTAATTATTTAATGAATATTGAATTATACCCTAAGCAAATCGATAAGTCCATAAAAATCTGATAATTAGGATATAATTAACAGCTGTGCTTTCATGATGGCCATAATGCCAGGACTCAGTTACTTGTCAGATATACTTGTACCAATAAGAAAGTATCCAAGTATGCATGAGCCAAAACCAATATCCAGAGGTTCTTTTTAAATTTCAAATAACATATTCCCATTGCCAAACCCATAAGCCCGGTTGAGACCATACCCGTTGGGCCCCATGTATAATGCACCAATCCGAAAATAACAGCGCTTATAAGAACTGTTGCCATCTTTCCATATTTAGTATCCAATCCCAATTCGCTGATGCGGTTGATTAGAAATGCCCGGTAAACCACTTCTTCACCAAATGAGGATATAATATAAACGCCAATAAGAGTTAATATCAGCATGAATATATTGTTATGTAAATATTCATAAACTCTCATATCGGCACTTTCGGGCATGCCTGAGATATTGGCCATAACAATAGTTCCAAGCATGTATCCTGCAGCCCCAAGAATACAAACCAGTAGAGAAAGAAGGAATATCCTAATACTTTTTTTTAATCTGATGCGTCCGAATGTAAGTCCGAAATCACTCCATTTTTGTCCACGGAGTTTGATTCCCAACCAAACAAGAGCTATCATTAAAATATTGGCACCCCAGATAATGCCAAATTTTAGTAATTGGTTATCTCCGGCATAAGGTGTCAATAATTTAATCAGAGCAAAGGCTAAAATAAATACCAAAAGAATCTCACTAATTTTTGCTATTCTATTAGTGTTTAAAAGGTATCCGATTTTTGTTATGAGATTATTCTTTTCCATCATCTTTAATTTAAGTTAATAATTGATACAGCAAATATCCCCACAATTACAACCACAATCGACCGATATCAGGATGTCGAACGTATTTATGAAATTGTTTTGCGGAATTCGGAGGGTGTTTGTCCGGTTTCTTTTTTGAAGGCTGTATTGAAAGATGATTTAGAATTGAATCCCGCTTCGTACATTGCCTCGAGAACGGTCAGTTTATCATCCTTGGATTCTTTAAGGATTTGTTGAACTTCCTGAATTCTGAAGTTATTAATGAAATCGAAGAAGCTTTTGTTAAACGATTGATTGATTACCTGAGACAGGTGCTTGGTAGATACGGATAGTTTTTCAGACAAATCGGCAAGGCTCACTTGAGGATCTAAGAAAAGTTTTTCGGTGTTGAGCAAAACCAATAATTGTTTCTTGTATTCTTCAATTTGACCTGGTGTCAAATTCGATCCCAGGTATTTGCTTGTTTCATTTTGAGCAATGCCTGCAAAAATTTCTGGTTGTCGGAGCGCTTTAAGGATTACCTTATTCACGAAGTAAAAGATAAAAATGAGTAGCAGAACTAAGGCGACCATAAACGCAGATCTATTTTCCGTCAAGGCTATGAAACTTTGAATCAGTGATAAAAAAGCCACCAGGCCAAAGGTGTTAATAGAGACACTAAGCCAATCCAGATTGATTTGATCTATTTGAGAATATTTGTCCTTAATGATTTTACGATACTTCCAAAGGGATTTGTAGGTCAGTCCGAGATAAACAAAGAAGTGGGCATACATTAAAGCACTTATCAGGTAGAATTGCAAGGGCAATTCGTTTATAAGGATATCTTCCGATGTGACAGGCGTAAGGTTTTTGAAGGATAGGAGTAAAATAGTAAGAAGCAGGTATGGTATCAGATGCAGTAGGTTCCTTCTGGATAATTTGAAATCTTTAAAAATGACGCCCTGACCGTATAGGTAAAATATGGGACCATAGAGGAGAAAAAAGCCGTCATCGATATGTTGAAGGAATTCCCATTTGAAAACGATACCATTCATTTGTAGTGTGAGGTCTCCCATATTCCAGGCGATCAAGATAAATATCGTACCTAGAAGACTGTTGTTGCGCCGGTTTCCTTTTTTATGTGAGATCAGAAAGATGCCAACAAATAGAAGCTGGAAGGTGATAAGAAAAGAGAGAAGAGAAATCAGGCTTAGCTCCATTTTTAATAATAGTTGTGTAATCTATAATGGCAGTATAATTTAAAGTTAAGATAGATATAAATATTAGTATGGATAATAGGTTCTTCATTATGTAGTGTGCACTTGAAGAGACAGATTTAGTTGAGAATATCTCAATTGCAGTAAAAGTTTTAGCTTAGTAGAGCTGTGTGTGGGCCAATTTATAGTGATGGAGGTGTTGATTGAGTTAAATGAGAGTATTTAAATTTGTTGTTGTGAACAATTATTGTTTATGCATGTTTTAAAGATGGATTATTGATTGTGGACGATATAAAGACCATACACGCATTAGCTTATTTTAATTTATTGAAGACGGGAAGCTGGATAGAGGAAAAAGTAAAACATGCCTTAAGGCCTTTTAATCTGACCCATGCCCAGTTGAACGCACTTTATATTTTATTTGAAAATGATCCTGAACCTGTATCTGCAAATGAAGTGAAGAAGAAGATATTGGCAAGTAATCCGGATATAACCCGCTTGTTAGATAGATTGGTTAAAAAAGGGTATGTGCTAAGAGAAACCTGTCCTGAGAATCGGAGGAAGATTGATATATCTTTGACAGATTCTGGAAGGAAATTGTTTTTGCAGGCACATCTATCGACAAAACGAGCAATAGGTGATTTTTTTGAAAAACAAATCACTGCAGATGAAGCAAATGAACTTAGAAGAATCATGCATAAAATGAGAGAGTAAAATTTTTATGTAAATAGTTGTTGTAAACGAAAGATGTTGAAAACATATTTAAATCACATAATAATGAAAACTAAAATTATACGAAAAATGAAAACAAAAACTTTTGTATTAGCATATATAATTATGCTGTCTGGTAGTGCAATGTTTGCTCAAAAAGCAGAAGTAAACATTCAAAAAACAACTGTAGAATGGCTTGGCAAAAAGATTGGCGGTAAGCATGAAGGAAACATACAGTTGAAGAGTGGATATCTTGAATTAAAAGAGGGTGAGATTGTAGCAGGTAGTTTTGTTGTAGATATGACAAGCATTACCAATACGGATCTTAAAGACGAGGGTTCTAATCAGAAATTAGTAGGTCATTTAAAATCTGATGACTTTTTTGGAGTCCAAACTTATCCCACTGCTGAATTTGTGGTAACCAAAAGCTCGAAATCTAATAATGGAACTGCAACTCTTACAGGAGACATCACCATTAAAGGCAATACAGAAAGCATCTCTTTTGAGGTTGTAAGAGCAGGGAAAGAATATACAGCCAAGTTGGATATTGACAGGTCGAAGTTTGATGTTAGGTATGGGTCCAAATCATTTTTTGATAATCTGGGAGACAAGGCAATTAACGATATATTTACGCTTGATATTAAGCTTGTTGTAATTTAATACAAGGAGACTATGGAAAAATCTAAAGTAGCGGGTAAGTCGCCTAAAATGGTCCAGATTGAATCTGGAAAAACCTATGCATGGTGTGCATGCGGAAGGTCTGCAAATCAGCCCTGGTGCGATGGATCTCATCAGATAACCAGAATCACTCCAACAGTTTTTATTGCTGAAGAATCAGAAACCAAAGCCATGTGCATGTGTAAACAAACAAAGAATCCTCCCTACTGTGATGGCTCTCATCTGAGTCTGGGGGATTGATGGAATCTGCCAAACTGCGTAAAGCCCTCGAAGGTGTATCATCTTCGGGGGCTTCGTTTTTTCATCAAAGTTTTCGCCAGACCTTGCGGGAAAGAACCTGACCACAAAACGAACCCCATAAGCTTAAAACACGTAAGATATATCAGTACAAAACGTTTTTGCGTAATAAACACGAGCCAGGACATATACTGAATCCTAAATGCCTAAAATTAGAATCCCATGAATTCACCTGAAATTCAACAAGCTGAACAGATTTGGAATAGTTTGAAGATTCCAATTACCATAATAGCTGCGCTAGCTCCTTTTATTATTGCTTTTCTGGTATTTCGATATAATAGAATTATCAAAGGTCTGGATAAGAAGTATCAGACAAATCAAAAAATAATTGAAAAGAGAATTGAAATTTATGACAGGATTGGACCAAAACTAAACGATATATATTGCTTCTATTGTTACAATGGGAATTGGATAGAGATAAGCCCCATTGACATAGTCAGCTTAAAGAAGGAATTGGATAAGGATATAAATGTCAGTGCCCCAATATTTTCGAATGATGTTGGTGAGAAGTACATTGATTTTATGCGTTTGTGCTTTGTCTCATTTTCAGGATGGGAACATGATGAAAAGATAAAATCATTATATGAACTCCGAAAGGATAATAATGTAGAATGGAATGATGATTGGATTCCATTCTTTGACACAAATAATGTTGTTGAGGGGATAATATTGAAAGAGAGGTACGATAAACTGATCGAGTCTTTTAAAAAGGATTTGAGCTCTTAAATTCTACGGCATGGAATAGACCTTATAACCTTTGACTGTTCATCGTCAGCAGGGTTCGCTGCTTAATTATTTGTCTCCTGGCAAGGATCTCCAGTTGCCCAGGATGGTAATAATGCTCAAGTTTAATAATGTTCTTCATCTTCCTGTGGATTCTCTCGATCTTGCCCTGGGTTTGAGGATGAAGTGGCTTCTCTCGAACATGAGAAAAGGAGTCTGAGAAAGGACTGAGGACAATTCCATTGATGGATATTGTCCTACCTTTGGCGAAATGGAATTACTGGCACCAGGAGGAGATATAGATTCAATAAAAGCGGCTATTGCATCCGGGGCCGATGCTGTATACTGTGGTCTGAATAAGTTTAATGCTCGAAACCGGGCAGCCAATATAACATTTGATGATCTGAATGGCATCTTAAGACTTGCTCATAGCCATGATTGTCAAGTTTTCATTACACTTAATATCATAATTGTTGAAAGCGAAATTCCAGATCTTTTCCGGATACTGAATAAGCTGGTTAATACAAGCATCGATGGAGTAATTATTCAAGATCTGGGATTGTTCCATCTCTTATCCAAATACTTTGGGAGTCTGAAAATTCATGCGTCAACACAACTCACCACACATAACGAGGGGCAGATAAATTTTTTAGCGGAACTGAATGCTACCCGGGTTAATCTCTCGCGTGAATTAAAGCTTGATGAGATAGAGGAATTAACTAATGTAGCGCATAAAGCCGGACTATTGAGCGAAGTATTTGTTCATGGATCCTACTGCATTTCTTTTTCGGGTCTTTGCTATATGAGCTCTGTTCATGGGGGCAACTCGGCTAACAGAGGTAGATGTAGTCAGCCCTGCAGAGATCAGTATATAAGGACTTCCCAGGGAATCGACTTCCCCCTGAACCTTAAAGATAATTCAGCCTACGCGGATCTGCAGGAATTGTCCAATGCAGGAGTTGACTCCCTGAAGATTGAAGGCAGAATAAAGAAATTTCATTATGTGTATACCGTGGTAAAAACCTATAAGAAGCAGCTTCAAAATATACTCGATAATGAATTAGTTAGTGCCGACAACAGTATGCTTTATAAGGTGTTTAACCGTGATTTTTCGAACGGTTATTTGCGGGGAGACATTTCTAAGAAGATGTTCACTGATAATGCCCGGGATAACTCAGCCACACATTTAGCGGAACAGAAGGGCGGGACTTCCGAGGAGGATATAGAAGCGGCAGAAAATGAACTCTATCAAGAAAAGGGAGAAATCAGAACCCTTATTAAAAGTGAGATAGATCAACTAAGTACCGCAAAAGGCGCAATAACATTAACCGTTTCGGGGGAGTCTGGCGCACCTCTGAAGGTTGCCATTAAAACTCCCGACAGTTCATTTGTGCTATTCTCGGAAAAGAGTCTTGATAAACAGGGTACACGATCCTTAGATTTTAAGATGCTTTCAAGAAGTTTTAAGGCGATTAATGATACTGAATACACCATAAGGCATTTAGAATTGAAAAATCTTGAACCTGATCTCTTTATTCCGTTTAGCGAACTCACTTCCATTAAGAATCAAATTCTATTCGCCTTAAAGGGCTCAAAGGAAACGCATTCCCCTGTTAGTGTACCTGTTTTAGAAAGGCGAAACGAGGAAAAAGTCACACCGACAATTTCTGTATTGATCTCTTCTCGAGAGGATTTGTACCTGTGTAATGAGAGCTCAGCAGATATTTACTTTCAGCTTCCGAATGGTTTGCACAGGAGTGTTTCAGAGAATGTAGAGCTTTTCAAAGAAACCCCGGGCTTATTACCCTGGTTTCCCGCGGTATTAATAGGGAAAGACTACCGCGCTGCTGTAGAATTCCTTCAGCAGCTGCAGGCAAAACATATTGTCACAAATAATACAGGAATAGCTTATGAGGCCAATAAACTGGGAATATCCTGGATAGCAGGTCCTTTCTTAAATGTGGTCAATTCCTACAGCCTCTTAAGCTTGAAGGAAAACTTTAGATGTTCAGGCTCATTTATCTCAAACGAAATTAATAAACATCAGATACGCCGCATTAAAAGACCCTCAGATTTCAAACTGTATTATAGCATCTATCACCCGATTGAGCTAATGAGCAGCAGACAATGTATGTTTCATCTGGTAACAGGATGCAACAAGGATCGAATGGATGAGGAGTGTATTCAAAAGTGTAACAAGTCGGCCACTCTTACTAATTTGAAAAAGGTGTCGTTTTCAATCGATAAAGTCAAAGGCTCGTATAATAGCCTCCATAATGAGACCAATTTCCTGAATGCCGATATTGTTACAGATGTACCCGATACCTTTTCCAGCTTTCTTATTGATTTACGAAACGTAAAAACCGGGACTAGTGCCGGGAAGGAGAAATCAAAAATCATTGCGCTTTTTCAAAATCATCTGGATGGTTCTTACGAGGCAAAACAGCAACTAAAAACAGCCATATTTCCAACAAATAACCGGCAATACCTAAAAGGCCTTTAAGTCTACTCCATTTTATTCATTTGACTTATGGCCCTACAGAAGTTAAATGGAGGTATTCTTCTTTATTTGTGCAATGATTTCTGCTTTTCTCGATCTTGAGATAGGAATGATGCTAAGATCATTCATAGTAATATATCCGCCATCGTTTTTTTGATAGGATTGGATATGGGCGGAGTTAATTAGGTGAGATTGATGAACCCTGATAAAACCATAATCCTTTAGCAGCTCTTCAAATTCCTTCAAGGTTTTTGAGATGGTCATTTTTTTATTGTTACTAAGGAATACATAAGTATAGTTGCTATCGGCTTCGCATCTTCTAATCCTTGAAGTTTCTACAAATTCAACTTTATTCTGACTGGCTAAGCCTATTTTGGGTGAAAACATCTTGCTGTTTAAATGATTTACCAGGTGTTTCAAACGTTCATTCTCCTGTTTTTGACCCAGTCGCTGGGATACATTCTCTACGGCATTGCTTAACTCAATAATATCAATAGGCTTTAATAAGTAGTCTATAGCACAAAACTTTATGGCTTGAATGGCATATTGATTATATGCAGTCACAATGATTACTTCGAACTTAATTTCCTGGAAGCTTTCCAGGAGTTTAAATCCATCTTTTTCTGGCATTTTAATATCAAGGAAAACGAGATCGGGTTCCTGAGATTTTATCATCTTAAAAGCAGAATCTACAGAATCTGCCATCCCAAGCACTTCTATATTTGGGCAATACTCTGAAAGAAGAGAGCGAAGATTTTCTCTATTATTTCGTTCATCATCAACAATTAATGCTCTAATTGTCATTTAATATCTTTTGGGGATGATCAGTTTAATTCTTGTTCCTTTTTTTGCTTTTGTATCGACTGGACTTTGAATATTCAATTCAATTTTGTCTTTATATTGGGAATTTAATAAATCAATTCGTTCCCTGCTGCTTTTCAGGCCAAATCCCTTTTGTGTGTCTGCCTGGAACCCCTTTCCATTGTCAGTAATTTTAACTTCGATTTTATTGTTACCCGCCTCCTTTACGAAGATGCTTAATGCACCCTTTTCTCCCAAATCAGCCATGCAGTGCACGATAGCATTTTCAACAAATGGTTGAATAATCATGCTTGGGATTTCCGTATTGTGTAGATCGATTGCCTCATCGAAATCAAACTTACATTCAAATCCATATCTCAACTGTTCCAGCTCAATATATGTTTTATTAAAATCTAATTCTTCCTTAAGTGTTGTGCTTTCTTTCTCAGATAACTCTATAACCCTTCTCATGAGTAATGAAAACTTGGAAAGGTGCATATTCGCAGTCTTTGTGTCACTTTTATTGATGAAGTTTTGTAGAGAGTTGAGAGAATTAAACAAAAAATGTGGGTTCAATTGAGAACGAATGGCCTTTAGCTCACTATCTAGTTGTTTTTTTACCAGAGCCTGCCGATTCTGCTTTATTCTTGAGACCAGGAGAAGAACTAGTGCTACAGATAAAAGAACCGAAAGAAAAAACACAATCCCAATAATAAAATTTTGAACTGTGAAGCCCAATCTTGTGAGGAAAGAATATTTTTCTGACATCAATCGAGAAATTGTCTCATCCGTAAATTTTAAATTGGAGGTGTTATTTTCAATAATGCCATTTTTTCCGATGATGAAACTATACTGCGAAAATCTTTTGAATTGGTAGGGCTTTAAACTATGATCATAGGGATATCCTTTAGCATAATAGTCCACAGCGGGAGAGAAAAATTCCTTCCCTCTTTGATACCTGGCATTGAGGGCAACAAGGACTAGTTTTTTCTCGCCATAAATGCTTTTAAGAAATTCAAGTTGTCTTTTTTCCTTTTCATTGGAAAGGGGTCTTTGCAAGTTGTAGCTTGTTGAAAGGATGACCACTTTGCCTTTAAGCCTGGATAAGTTAACAGTTCTGCCAAGGGAATCGATTAGCTCCAGATCAGGTGCCCGTTGACCATTGGATACGGAAATATGATTATTATATAATTTTGTTAATCTGTATGACTCCGGAGTACCTGGGAATCGATTTATGAAATCTTCATATTGAAATGTCTGATTTTGATAAAAAATCGGCACTTCCATTTGATATTCAAGCCTTTCGTATAGAAATGCTTTTAAGACCTCCTTTACGAAAACCGCATTAGCCAGCCAATAGCTTTTTTCATCAAAGCCAAAGGGAATATCATCGCCTGTTATTATTCTGTTCAGGTATTCTAGATAAAAGCTCAGAAAGCTTCGAAAACTGCGGGAACTCACATATTCCGACCTAAGGCTTAGAGAATCTAAGAAAGCATAGTGCTCACGGGCCAGATTTCTTTTCTCTTCCTTGGAAAGTTCTGGGGGGTACAAAGATGCCCGTATCAATGCATGTTTCGCCCTGAAATTCCCGAATGTAATATCCGCCCAAAGCAGATTATAATAGCACTGAGATATGGTGTCTTTTGCTTCATTTAAGTTTTGTAACTCCTTCTTCATTAGCAAATCTTCATTGCTTAATCCCACCTCTAATGGCACCCTGAAATTCTTGGAGCTAACAGAGTAGGGATCCTTCGAGCGCTGTAAGTTATTATTTGCCCCTCCTAAACCGGAGAAGTTCACTAAGGCCTGCCCATATTGATCCAGCGTATCATAATTGATCAAAATGTGTAAGCTGTCACCTGGCTCGATAACTATCTTAAGTCCTGGGAAGACAATTCTTGATACATAATCATTGATAAAAGGGCCATCTCTTAATGCATCTGCAATCCTCCCTCTATTCTGTTCCCACGAAGTTGAATCAATATCCCGATCGAAGGCGACAATGATATTTCCATAGGTCAACTGCTCCAAATCCATTGTGAATTTAAAGCTGTAATCCGTGGTGTCAATCTTTGTTTGCTCAAATTGCTTATAAGAGATGGGCCATTCCTTTATGAAAATAAGAGAATATGGCTTCAGGGGGTAGATGCTATCTTGATCGAAAAGAATTTTCCCGCTTATTATTGCTGATCCTTCTTTGCTTTGAGAATAAAGGCTAGTTGCCATTAGCAAAAGAAGAAGCCAGATGGAGGTACGCAATGATGCTTTCATGCCTAGGTAATTTCATAATTATTATTCAATAATCCTGAATTTATTTATGCCATGAAATAGAGTTTGAGTATTTGGCGATTCTGGATTAGAATTCTGCATCTATAATTTCATAATGCTATTGGAATTAGCCGATACCTTTAGGCGTAATAGCCCCTGCAGGACCTTGTTTCTTCCGGGTGTTCCAATTAAGCGCGACGAGGGCTTCCCAATTCATGTTGACAGGGCTGTGAACGGATGTCCCAGTATGGATATGACCAGGTCTCCTTTAAAGGGTTCATTCAAAACAATCTAGAAAGAAAGTTGTTTCTACTCTGTTGATGTTGGTCATATTAAATAAATCCATGAAAAAAATAATTAATCATTTAGGAGAAAATTGGATCAAATACGGATTCGAGACATTCGCTATTTTAATCGGCATCCTGGGTGCTTTATCACTTGAAAATTTGAATGAGGATAGAAATGACAGAAAAAAGGAATACATTCTTCTGCAACAACTGAAGGCGGATTTTGAGACCAATCAACAACTTATCAAGGAAGGATTGGAAGAACAAAAGTTATATACTAATATTCTCCATTTGACATTAAACCATACAGGACCGGAGGTGGAAATGCCTGAACCGGAAGTTTTAGATTCCATTGATAATCTGCTCTATACTACAATCGAACTGGTATATGGCACTATTAACCTCATTCTCACGACCGACCAAATGGATTTCCTCAAAAGCGTCATCCTAAAATCTCACTTATCTTCTTTTCCAGGATTATATGCCAGTTATAAAGAATATGAATTAGTGTCGAAAGAAGGAACCCTACAACAACGTCACTTGCATCATAAACATGTAGCCATTCTATCAATGAGACCTGATCTACAAACTGTGACACAAACTTCACATAAATCAGATCATCTGGGATGGCTAAGAGATCGCGATTATCAAAATATCGTAATGGATCGACTACTTCAAATGGAAGCGGCTGCTGACAGGCTAATGGATCTCAGGGTGAGTAATGAAGATATTTTAAAACTAATCAATCAGGAATTAACCAGATTTGGTTGATGGTCGATGAAATAAACGACCACCAACATGGTATATACAAAATGTTCCGTTATACGGTTTTGTAAAACTTGAATTGCTATTAGGAGCAGGTGAACACGATCTTTACGAAACTGGATTTGTAGGTTTACCGCACATCGCATATACCTGACCGTTATTGCTTAACCAAACAGTGAAGACATGAGAAAATGAAGAAAAGCACACCTTTTTTAAGG
>Ga0316190_10001501_pt1 | contig 16906 bp, 15 predicted proteins | sample Eddworburrow2_MG_FD_204929 | JGI IMG/M metagenome (GOLD analysis project Ga0316190, IMG submission 204929) | Coastal sediment microbial communities from Maine, United States - Eddy worm burrow 2 | ecosystem: Environmental > Aquatic > Marine > Coastal > Sediment | place: USA: Maine | collected... | reverse complement strand
TGTATAATATAATATTCAAGTGCTTATCGTGATATTGTAATTAGCGAGTGAAGAACAAGACCCGCGTGCGGGTCTTGTTCTCTCCATGCTCAGGTGAGGGGTGTCAGGATAATCTCTACACGACGATTCAGGGCGCGACCCTCGGGGGTATCATTCGAAGCAATGGGTTGTGCAGGTCCCACTCCCCGGGTGATGATGCGCTGCGAGATGACCTTCTGGGATTCAAGGTAACGTGCGACACTGCTGGCGCGTGCCTCGGAGAGCTTCTGATTGTGCTCGAGCGCACCGGTACTGTCGGTATGTCCGACAACATCGATATAGGTCTTCTCGAATTCATTGAGCACCAGTGCCACGGAATCGAGGACCTGGTAGAAATCGGCAGAGATATCGCTGGAGTCGGTGGCAAAGGTCACGTTACCCGGCATGTTCAGGATAATGCTATCGCCGTTGCGGGTGACGCTGACACCGGTACTCTGCAGTTGCATGCGCAGTTTGTCGGCCTGTTTATCCATGTAGTAACCCACACCGCCGCCAGCCAGGGCACCAATACCGGCACCCAGCAGCAACGTCTTGCGGTTGCCGCCAACGAGTATCGCGGTTGCCAGGCCGGCGAGTGCACCGATCCCGGCACCTTTGCTGGTCTTGTTGACTTCTTCATCGCCAGTATAGGGATTTGTCGTTGTACAGGCGGGTACGGCCAGGGTGGCAGCCAGGATGGCTGCCAAAACACGTTTCCCTGTCACCAAAACGCGGGTGGGATGAAGAGTGGCGGTGCTGTCGGTCATCGTGCTGCTCCTGTCAAGTCTGTAGCTGGATGTTTAGTGTGTTTGAGGTGGCAGAGTATGCACCAATCCCTGTTGTTTTGGGAGTGGTGCGCATGGTAAAGAGACGGTGACGAACAGATGAAGGCGCAGACTGTGATCGGCTGCACTTTTTTCCGGGTGTGAGTGCTTTTTTCCGGTCAAAAAGCTACTATTCTTTCCTGTCGAAATTCCGGCGTGCAGTCAGTGATGATGGTGACAATGTTTTGTCGAGATCCAGAAGATCCAGGGAGACGTGTAATGAAAAATTTGCTACGAACCACGGTGTGCGGTTTGCTGACGATACTCGTGGCAGGGCTGGCACTGGCACAGGAAGTTTATATCTATCCCGCCAAGGGCCAGAGTGCGGAGCAGCAGGATAAGGACAAGTATGAATGCTACAACTGGGCAAAAAACGATACCGGCTTTGACCCGATGGCCTTGCCCACCACTTCTTCAGCACCACCCAAGAGTCAGAAAAAATCGGGTGGTGCCATTACCGGCGCGCTGGGTGGCGCAGTCCTCGGTGGCGTCCTCGGTGACAGCAGCAAGTCGGCAAAACGCGGCGCACTTGCCGGTGGTCTGATTGGCGGTGTGAGGCAGAGTAGCCAGAATACCAAGACCGAGCAAAATCGCTCAGACTGGGAGCGCACGGAATCTGCCAACTATGCCAGCAATCGTAACAATTATAACCGTGCCTATTCGGCTTGCCTGGAAGGCCGCGGTTATACCGTCAAGTAAGGGAGTGATACGCATATGAAAAAGACACAGCAACTGGCCCTCCTGGCGGGCTCATTGGCACTCTCTTCGATAGCATTGGCGGAACCGTTTGACGGTGAAAAAACCATGTTGTGTGCCAATCAATACGCCTCCGAGTGCATGGCAGGAACAGACTGCACAAATGTTTCTCTTGCCAGCGTCAACCTGCCGGATTTTTTCCTGATCAATACCGGCGAGCAACTGATCAGTGCGGCACCTGAAGGTGTCTCGTCGTCAACCACTGTTATTGAACGCGTGGAACACCTTGACGGCAAGTTGATGTTGCAGGGCGCGGATGATGGCAGCCAGGATGTCATTGATGGAAACGGGTGGACCATGTCGATCAATGAGGCGACAGGGAAGATGGTAATGACGACTGCCGGTGACGATTTTGCCGTGGTTGTATTTGGTGCCTGCACGCTTCGCTAGCGAACACGCCTTAATTAGATGCTTGCGGTAATCAAATTCAATTATCACAGGAGAACTGGAATGAAACACATCAGCCCGGGGACAATTTGTAAAATTGCATGCTCGGTTGTGGGGTTGCTGGCAACACAGTCAGTATTCGCTGCCGGTTTTTATGTTTCAGAGATCGGCACACCGCTGAGTCTTGGTACCGCCGGGGCTGCAAATCCAACCAATATATATTCTGCGGATTCTTCCTGGACAAACCCGGCAGGAATGACGGGGATGGATCAAAGTGAATTTCTTGCGGGCTTCCAGGTGATCGCGCCCAATGTGCGGTTTGATTCCTCCAGTGCCACCACCGCCAATGGCGATGACGGCGGGAATGCCGGCAGTATTTTGCCTGTGCCGAGTTTTTTCTATGTCAATGCAGTGACGGACAGGTTGCGCCTGGGGATATCTTCAGCCGGGATCATGGGTGGCGGTGTGGACTACGGTGATAATTTTGTCGGCCGCTATTCCACAAGTAAGGCCATACTGGGTGCGGTGGGTATTTCACCGGCCATCGCCTACAAGCTGAATGACAAGTTTTCGCTGGGGGCCGGTGTGTCGATTGTCTATACCCGTTTTGATCAGGATGTTGCCATCAATCAGAGCCTGGTCGGTGCCCCGGATGGCAAGTTCAAGATTGTAAAGGCGGATGACTGGGGCTATCAGCCCTATGTCGGGCTGACGTATCACCTGACGGAACGCGCCTTGATGGGACTGGTGTATCGGGCTGAAATGGATGTCAACCTGAAAGGTGACGTGAAGATACATGACTGGCGTTTACCGGTGAACAAGCCACAGGCTGACAATGTAGATGTTGACTGGGATAACCCCCAGACGGCCAAGCTGGGATTGAGTTACCGGCTGGATGACAGGAATCTGTTGTTTCTGAGTGCCGGCTGGGAAGACTGGTCAAAATTCAGCAATAACACGCTGGCACTGAAAGGCGGTCAGCTGAATCCGGAAATCAGGCTGAACCGGAAGTTTGATGATACCTGGAATGCGGGCATTGCGCTGGCGCACAAGGAGGGTGGCCATGCGACCAGTATCGGCATTTCCTATGAAAGCTCGCCGGTGAGCGATCGGCACCGTACGCTGGATTTGCCGTTTGACGAGTTATACAAGCTTTCCTTTGCCTACGCATGGGAGGGGCGCAAGGATCTTGATTTCTCGCTGGGCGGAACAGTGTACCTGGTCGGAGATGCCAGCATCGACCAGACGTCACAGGGTGAGCGTACCAAGGGCAAGTTTGATACCTACTCCATCCTGTTCCTGGGTGGCACAGTGCGCTACCGATTCTAACCATTGACATTAACAGACATGACAGCTACCACTAACATCGTTTGTCCTCATTGCAATGCGGTGAATCGAATTCCCGCAACGCGCCTGGGCGACCGGCCGGTGTGCGGAAAATGCAAGCAACCGCTGTTTACCGGGCATCCTGTTATATTGAATGAAAGCAACTTCAGACAGCAGCTGACGCGCAGTGAGATACCCGTCGTGGTTGATTTCTGGGCGCCCTGGTGCGGTCCCTGCCAGATGATGGCACCGGCGTATGAGCAGGCAGCAGGCAAACTGGAGCCCCGTGTGCGGCTGGCAAAACTGAATACCGAGGAGGCGCAGCAGACGGCTGGACAATTCGCTATCCGCAGTATACCGACGATTGTCCTTTTCGATCACGGCCGTGAAGTGACCAGGCAGTCAGGTGCCATGAACCTTCAGCAATTGCTGCGGTGGATTGACGGTCAGATTAAGTAGTTTCGTAGCTATAATTAATCCCCGTTCTCCAGTCCACCCCCGGAGACAGGGGGTTAACGCCAATGGTTAAACAAGGGCAGTTGTCGCTGTTAGTCAGGCGACTTACCGGATCAGACAAATAATGGAATTCAAGGACTATTACAAGGTGATGGGTGTGGCGCGTGATGCCACGCAGGACGAAATAAAACGGGCCTACCGGAAACTTGCCCGCAAGTATCATCCGGACGTGAGCAAGGAATCCGATGCCGAGGCGCGCTTCAAGGAGCTTGGTGAGGCCTATGAAGTACTCAAGGATCCGGAAAAGCGGGCGGCCTATGACCAGCTGGGTGCCAACTGGAAGAGTGGTCAGGATTTCAATGCGCCACCGGACTGGGATGCCGGCTTTGAATTCAGTGGCGGCGGGTTCACCGGTGGTGATGCCTCGGACTACAGTGATTTCTTCGAATCATTGTTCGGACAGGCATATGCTGCACAGGGTGGTGGCCGGCGGACAGGTTTTCATGCGCGTGGGCAGGACCGGCATGCAAAAATCCTGGTGGATCTTGATGACAGCTTCAAGGGTGCGACGCGTGCCATCAGTCTGCAGGTCCCGGAACTCACACCGGATGGTCATGTGACAACCCGACTGCGTACCCTGAATGTAAAAATCCCCAGGGGTATTCGGGAGGGGCAGAAAATCCGTCTGACAGGGCAGGGAGACCCCGGTCAGGGTAACGCACCGGCCGGTGATCTATATCTGGAAATTGATTTCAGGCCGCACCCCCTGTACCGGGCAGAGGCACATGATCTTTATCTTGATCTGCCGGTAGCACCCTGGGAGGCCGTGCTTGGTGCAACGGTGAAGGTGCCGACGCCTGTTGGCGTGGTTGAGCTCAAGGTGCCGCCCGGTTCTGCCCAGGGCAGAAAAATGCGGCTCAAGGGGCGCGGTATTCCTGCAAAACAGCCGGGAGACCTGTATGTGGTGCTGCAGATTGCATTGCCCGAGGCGAACACCGAGCAGGCAAAAAGGCTGTATCGACAGATGCAGGAGGAAATGGACTTCAACCCGCGTAGACGTATGGGAGTAGAGGCATGAAGGAGTCTCTCGAGATAATGACGGGTACGTTGATTGATGACGACCAGCAGTTCACGCTGGCCGATTTATGTCGTTCTTGCGGTGTGCATGCCGAAGTGATATCCGACATGGTTGAGTTTGGCATCATTGAGCCGCAGGGAGAGTCTGCGGCAAGGTGGCGGTTTTCCAGTGGTTGCCTGTGGCGTGTAAGCACCGTGGTGCGCCTGCAGCGAGACCTTGAGGTCAACCTGGCCGGTGCCGCACTGGCGGTTGACCTGATCGAGGAGCTTCGTGAATTGCGCCGGCAGTTAAGAGCGGACAAATAGTGAATCCACGCATAATCCGCCGGCACTGATAGCGCCTGTCCGCACCATCAGCATGTCACCAGATACCTTCGGCTTGACCTTGTCACCCCGACTCAGCGAGCTGACCAGGGTTTGTAACGCACTGGATCGCTACCTGCGAGAACGTCCCTTGCCTGACATCGTGCATAATTCGCTACTCGTGGTCACGGAGGAGGTCCTGATTAATATTGTGCGTTACGGGTACTGTGACGCGGCTGCGGATATGATTGAAGTGAAGGTGGATCTGGAAAATGCAGCAGTACACCTGGAGTTTATCGATTCGGGAAAACCTTTCAACCCACTGAAAGCGGCAGGTAGAGTGGCTGCAGGGCGGTTAGTCGATAATCGGGAACCGGGCCGTATCGGGATACATCTGGTCAGAGAGCTGACGAATTACCAGGAATATACCCGCAAGGCTGACAAAAACCATTTTCGGATTACAAAGCATATTTTGCGCCCGCTGTAGCAAACAGGACCGGCCTGTTGCGATATTCCGGCAGCTGTGCCGGGAAACGCGGGGCAATTGCTTCACAGAGCGACAACCTCATGCACCCAGGAGCGACCTGATCATGAACTGGACCAAGGACATCAGGCAGGGAAATGTCATCGTCTTTCCGGGCGGGCCGGTGAACCATGAGAATGCCGAGGATTTCGAGTCCCTCCTTATCCCCTCGGTTGAAGAGACGTCAAGGTCCGGTGGCAGCCTGATCATTGATTTCCGGTATGTGGATTACATGACCAGTGTTGGGCTGAGAGCCCTGATGATGGCCGTGAACAAAGCCGATGCGACTGCTGTGAAAATTCTCGTAACGGGGATGAATGACACCATGCGGGAAATTTTTCATATCAGTGGATTTGAAAAATTGTTTGTCGTGCACGACAGTCTGGAGTCGGCCCTGGCCGCCACTTCGGCCACCTGACTCGCCGGTGAGATCTCTGCCCTGACATGAGATGCACAGCGAGGTTCTTGCCGTGCAGGTAAGATTCTGGGGAACCCGGGGTTCGCTGCCGACCGCGATGCGCTCCAGCGAGGTGCGGAACAAGTTGATTGGTGCCTTGCAGGCTGCGAATGGCAGGCAGTTCCGGTCGAACACCGCTATTGAAAATTTTGTTGATAATGAACTTGATTTTTCCATCCGGGCTACCTATGGCGGGGCAAGCTCCTGCGTGGAGCTGGACGGTACCAGCGATGAATATCTTGTGTGTGATATGGGCTCCGGTCTGCGGGAATTCGGGCTGGACGCAATGCGGCGCAGCAGGGAGGGAAGAAAAAAAACCTATAACATCTTCATGTCCCATCTGCACTGGGACCATATCATGGGGTTTCCATTCTTTGTGCCTGCATTTGACCCCGAGGTTACTATTCGTATTTATGGCGGCCACGACACGATCGAGCAGGCGTTGCGCCGACAGCAGGAAAAAATCTCTTTTCCTGTTCCTTTCGATTATTTGCAAGCCCGCTTCGAATTTACCACCCTGGTGCCGGGAGAGGTCGCGGAAGTCGCCGGCTGCCGGGTAGGGTTGATACGGCAGCACCACGACAACGACTCTTACGGTTATCGATTTTCCTGTAATGGAAAATCGGTAGTCTACAGCACCGATGCGGAGCACAAGCTTGAGGATCGAATAGCGATACAGCTGTTTGTCGAATTCGTCCGTGATGCTGATCTTGTCATTATGGATACCATGTACTCACTTGCCGATGCTGTGTCGATGAAAGCCGACTGGGGCCATTCCAGTAATGTGATTGCGGTTGATCTGTGCCACCGGGCGCAAGCCAGACGCCTGGCGATGTTCCATCACGAACCGATCTTCGCTGACGATACGATCCGCAAGATGCATCTGGACACGATCCGCTACGAAGAGTTGATGCGCAAGGAGTCAGCGCTGGAGGTGCTGTGTGCCTGTGACGGCCTTGAAGTCCGGCTATAAAATCAAAAAAGGGATCGAATCCACCCCGCCAGCAGTGCATGGTTAAGAAGTGGCGGGTTCGTCATGCGTGGTTATTCTGCCGGTGAAACGTCAAGGGCCTGTGCCTGCTCTGCTTCCCTGATCAAGGCAATCAGGCGCTGGTAATCGGGTGATTGCCGTAACAACTGGTGCCCGGCCTCGATCAGGCCGTCCACTTCCTCGTTAGGCAATGAGAAGCTGGTGGCCATGTTATTGAATAACACTCGAATTCTTTCATCAGCAATGCTTTCGAAGTCCAGCTTGATAAAGTAGGGGGTGACCTTGTGATCGGGGGTGGACAGTTCTGCTGCCCAGCGCTTGAGGCTTTCCTCCAGCAGCACCATTGATTCAAGATTGTAACGTCCGATCTGTGTCCTGGTGACGGCGCCGAGAACAGCAGCGTTTGATGGCGATTCATTGCTGCTTTCCATGGGATGTGCCGCACGGATCTGGGCGTTAACGACGATGACAATGATATATTCGGGCAGGCGTGCATTACTGTCCTTGAAGGCACGCAGCACGCCACCGGACGCCTCTACCCGGTCATAAAGCGAGCGCACGCCAAGGTTATCCGTGATGCCGCCATCGACAAGATGAATGTAGCGCCGGTTTTCCTTGTCCTGGTATGAGTCGTAAGCCTGTGCCAGGTTGCGCAGGCGTTCGTTGTTATCCAGGTTTTTACGCGCAAGCCCGACCCAGGCCGGATCTTCATATTGACAGCTGTCATGGTTTTCCAGTGTAACCGGTTTGAAGGCAATCGGGACGGCAGAGGAGGCGGCGACGGCGCGGGCCACACTGAAATCACCAAGATCCGAACACAGCATGTTGAAGGATTGCTGTGTGAAGGTGAATCTTTCCCCGATGCCCAGGTCGGTTGCATTGATTTCCACGTGCGGGCCATCCCGCGCCGCTATGTCGGCAAAGGTGCTGTCGTGGAAGATATATCTGTTGTAGTAGTCAATTGCCAGTTCGGTGCGATTCGTTTTCGAGAAGATCATCCTTAGCCAGTTGATCGGGTTTAGGACTCTGCCAATGAGCGTTCTTTGTACATTACGGCGCAGGAAGACATCCTCGTAGTCCTCGAATATCCGGTCACCATAGAGGGCATAGTAGGCGGCGGTGAAGCTGCCACCGGATACCGAGCTGATCGAATCAACCTCATCGAGCAGACGTTTTTTTTGTCCGTTAAAGAAAAAGGTTGTGTCACGCAGTTCTTCGAGGACACCGTAAGAGAGTGCGGCTGCGCGTGTGCCGCCTCCCGAGAAAGAGAGAAAGAACAACGCGTTATCGGCATTTTTCTGTCCCAGGCTGATGGCTGTCCTGTCGACGGTTATGAGCGTATCAACAGGGGTATTGGTAATGCGGGCTGTAGTTGTGCAGCCGCATATAAAGACCAGTAGCGGGAGTGTCAGTAGCGGACGCATGAATTACTCTGGCCGGGTTCAGCATTGCCCTGGGAAGCTACACAGTCCCGGCCCCGTCATGACCCTGTCAAATGCGCTCGGGTAAAGCAGCCAGTCCATGGTTCTGAACTCCGGATGATTAGTAGCCTGGGTGATTTCGATACAGCTGGCATAATAGCACTTATCCATTGGTCACGGCTAACGCGGCCATGCACAGGGTGACGAAATCTGCTGTGGAAGTCAGCCTCCCCAGCGGGCACAATATGGCGCATGCACACAACAGGTCGGAACACATGAGTGATCTAGTCGAGCGTGCCCGCATCTATGCAACCGAGGCCCACCAGCGGATTAATCACCGCCGGAAATACAATAATGAACCCTATCATGTACACCTGAGCGCAGTTGCGCAACTGGTTGCCGGGGTGACGAATGACGAGGAGATGATTGCAGCCGCCTGGTTGCATGACACGGTAGAGGATACCCAGGCGACACTGGAGGATATTGAAGCAGCATTCGGCATGCCGGTAGCCGAACTGGTAGAGGAACTGACGGATGTCAGCAAGCCCGGTGACGGGAACCGCATGCAGCGCAAGCAAATAGACCGCATGCACCTCGCACAGGCATCACCGCGCGCCAAAACTGTCAAGCTGGCCGACCTGGTTGACAACTGCAAGGACATTACCCGGCATGATCCGCGTTTCGCACAGATCTATCTGGCAGAGATGAACGACTTGCTGGATGTGCTGCAGGGAGGGGATGCACAGCTCTACAGGCGTGCCGAGAGGATACATGCAAGGAGTGTCGAAAAGCTTGGTCTTACCGCTGTATCACAGATCCACGCCTGGTCGCCTGAAAGTCTGAATGAATCATTCCCCGGTGTGACCGGCCCGAAGTTCAGGCGCATGTTCATGGAATTGTTTACCGCCAGGGATATTGCCGAAGCACTCTATTCGTTTGATTTCGACAATGACTGCGATACCGTCAGGAAGGTTATGCGGCGTCAGCATCAGGATGTGGCGAGTATCCGTATTAACGGGACGGTACAGGGTTATGTGCGTTGCATCGATCTGGGTGAGGGTGATTGTGCAAACGCCCTGCGTCATTTTACTACCGACCAGGTAATCACCGGCGATTCAACCCTGTCTGACGTCATTCATGTGCTGACGCGCCATGATTATTGTTTCATCAGCCTGCTGGGTGAAGTAGTCGGTGTAATCTGCCGTGATGATATCAATAAGCCAATGGTACGTATGTGGTTGTTTGGCCTCATTACCATCATTGAGATGCGTGTGGGGCAGGCGATCCAGACAAAGCACCCTGATGATTCATGGCAAGCCGCGTTGTCGGAAGATCGTCTGGCAAAGGCCAGGAGCTTGCAGGAAGAACGACAGCGCAGGAATCAGCACTGTTTGCTGATTGATTGCCTGCAATTGTCTGACAAGGCACGCGTTGCCATCGAGAACCCGGAATTGCTGGAAGCACTGGGCTTTGATTCCAAGCGCACTGCAAAGCGCGTCGTCAAGAGTCTGGAGTCGTTGCGCAACAACCTGTCGCATGCGCAGGACATTGTGCAGCATGACTGGGCACAGATTGCCCGCCTGGCGCAACGGATGGAAGAGTTCTCGCGGCGATAGTGCGTCGTTCCATTGAAATGTAGAAAAGGATTATAACTGTTGAATATAAACAACCCTTCGTCCCGTACTGTCATGCGCTGGCTCAAGCGCCTCGGGTTTCTGCTCGTGGCCACATTTCTGAGCGTGTTACTGCTTGTAATCGGCGCCCTGATCTTCATGGACGGTGATGATTACAAGCAGTCCTTTGCCTGGGTTGCAGAGAGGTATTTTGACAGTGAACTGACAATCAGCGGCCCGTTAAGAGTGCACGTGTCTGGCGAATTGCAGCTTCAGGCAGAAGGTTTGCTGCTCAAACCGCACGATGACAGTTATTTGCTTACGGCTGGCTCCCTGGATGTGCACATTCGCCTGAAAGATGCCATTTTCGGGTATTTGTGGGTCCGCGACCTGGCACTGACCGACACCTATCTGAAGATGAATGAAACGGAGTCAGGGAATAAATTTGACTGGGGAGATTTTACCTTTCCGCCAGTTGTTGTTGAACGGGCTGCTTTCCGTAATCTTGTTATCGAGTATCAGGAATTAGCCCCTGGTACCTTGCACAGCTTTGCCTTGTCAGCACTGTCTTTCGATGATGTCAATGACAGCGGCCCGGTCAGTCTGCAGGCGCAAGGTCTGTTTGAAGGGCGGAGCTTCAGTCTCAATGGTACCTTTCCGCCACTGACAGAAGCGCTTGATCACAAGTCACCCAAGCCTGTCGTGATAGCTCTGGAGGGAGAGCGCATACATGCCCGCCTTGATGGCACGATTACCGATCCTGCCAATGGTGAGGGCATGGATTTCAAGCTTGAATTCCAGGCTCCGGAGGTACATGAACTGCTGGAAATATTCGGCGATGACATACCGGCTGTTGGTGAACTGCAGGCAACGGCAAGACTGCAAGGCGATTATGCGGCTCCCCGGCTGGTTGCTATTGATGCCACCATGCACCGTGCTGAAGAGGTTGCGCTAACCCTGACAGGTTCGGTTGAGGATATCCTGACAGGCGCTGGCATGAACCTGCACCTGGTTGGTCACTCCAGCCATCCTGCAGTGACCTCATGGCTGTTGTTCAAGCAGCAGAATATGCTGGAAGAGCTCAACTTTGATGGCCTGCTGCAGGAGAGTAATGGCACCTTCTACCTGAAGGAACTCGCTGCCAGCGCCACCACCAGTGCAGGTCTCTCGGTAACGGCAAGTGGTGACGGGGAATTGTACGACAGGGGACATGTGTTTTCCGCTGCAGATGCCGGTCTTGATCTGAAGGTGTCTGCGCCGACGACAGCCGCACTGAATCTGCTGGATATAAAGGAAGTCCCCGAACTTGGCGCGATTTCAGGGACCCTCAGACTGCTGGTGAGTCGTGAGTCCATTGGCCTGTATGATGCCGACGTCACTATGGGCAGCCGCAAAACCACTACGGTACATCTCAAGGGACAGATCGGAGCCATACCCCTGCATGATGCAGCGGGTACCACCGGCATTGATATGGCGGTAAATATAAAATCTCCGGATGTCGCCGCCTTCGGTAACAAGTTTGGCTATAAATTTCAGCAACTGGGTCCAGGAGATGCCGTTACCCGCGTAAGCGGTGATGCCGGCAGCATCATGCTCGGGGAAACAGTGGTCAGTATTGGCAGTAAGGATGGTTTGTTGATGACGGCAAGGGGCAGGGCCGACAGCGTCGTGTTCAACAAGGCAGGATTGCAGGCCAGAGCGAATTTTGAGGTTGCCGCATCGATGCCGGATCTCAGTGACCTGTCGGGTCTCGCCGGCACTGATTTACCCAGACTCGGTGCGACGAAAATCAGCAGCAATCTGCATGTCAATGATTCTGAACTGAAGTTTGACAAGCTGGCAGTTAATATCGGTGCGACTGATCAGCCAATCATTAAGGTGAGCGGCAAGGTGGTCACCCTGCTTCACAAGGGCAGTAAGGTCGATATCAAGTTTGATGTCGCGGTTGGTGACCTTGTCGCTGCATTGACAGGGGAGCCACCCGGCTATCTTGGTCGCATGCAGGGAACGGCAGGTATTTCGGATATCGATGGCAGCTGGGGTGTTGAGGAATTCACCCTGGTGAGCAGTGATACCAGCCTTTACAAGATCAATATCGGTGGTGCCTACAAGGACCGGGGGAAAAATGACTTCCTGAAGGCTAACGCCATTATTGATGTTAGTGACCCGGTCGCACTGGGCGAGGCACTTGACCTTGATTTATCAGGAGTTAGCTCCTTTCATTCTGAAGGCGTCCTGACGTCTACCGAGACAACCCTTGACTACACATCAAAGGGGGTTCTTGGCAAAACCAGCAGCACGACAAATATTTACGGTTCCCTGGTTAATGGCAGGCCGACCTTTAAGGGGAAGTTTAAAATCCCGGTGCTATATCTCTCTGATTTCGGTTTTAACCCGCAGCAAGAAGCTACCAAACCGGTCATGGTCGATCCTGATAGTCCGGGTAGTGGTGATATTTTCAGCCGCAAGCCACTCAATCTCAGTTTCCTGAATAACTTTGACCTGGATTTCGATTTCCTCATCGGCCAGGTGGAAAGTCACGGGGAAATGTCGATAGACCGTGTCGACGCGCACATTCGCCTCAAGGATGGAGACCTGCAGGTTGCCCCGCTCAAGTTCCTTTATGAGGGTGGCAGCATGGACGTCGTTTTTGGTTTGCAGGCGCACACTACACCTTCCTTCAACCTGAAAGTCCTTGCTGATGACCTGAAACTGGGGCCCATGATGGCACAGGTGCAGAATGATGTGCCGATAAACGGATACTCGAATATCAATGTGGATATAACTGCCCGTGGACAGTCGCCCCATGAGATGGCCTCCAGTCTCGGGGGCAAGATTGACCTGGGTTTCGAGAATGCCCGGGTTCCGACGAAATATATCCAGTTCCTGTCGGTGAATGTGCTTGGCTGGGCCCTCTCATCGACATTCAAGAGAGACAACTATACCGACCTTAATTGTCTGGTCGCCACCTTTGACGCCAGTGACGGAAAGCTCGATAGTACCTTACTGCTTGCCGATGGCCCGGACCTGTCGCTGGGCGGGAGCATCAAGCTTGATCTCGGTAAGGAAACCATGAAAATCGTCCTCTTGCCAAAACAGAAGCATCGTGTGTTTTCGTCCATATCGCCGGTAAAAATAACAGGCCCGATGCGCGATCCCGAAGTTCATGCCGTTCCGGCGAAGGCAGCGATTACGGAAATAGGAGGCATGGCACTGTTGCCATACGTTTATGTGCCACTGAGGCTGGTAGGTAGTTTATGGGGCCTCATGGAAAATCGTAATAAACCCGGGCAGGGCTGCGCATCGGTTAAAGCGCTTACGGCAGAGGCCGAGAAGAAATTGCTGGAAGAGGTGCAGAAGTGATGTTCGACTGCGCTGGAATCAGTCAGGATTAAGGTCGCGTTGTCAAGACGCGCTTTGTGTACTCAACACATCCTGCAGGCAAATCACGGTGCGAGTGCAGGGTGCCTGTCGCTGACATGCTCTGCACCATACTGCAGTATCAGTCGTTGCCTGAGCCGTTCGTATTGCTGCAACGCAGCGTCATCCAGGTCATCCCGGCCGGGTTGATAGAGGTGCAAGCCGATATTGCCATTCCCCATGACGATGCGTACGTCCACACGGATATCTGCGTTGTCCTGGTATTGAAAGAGCATCCGGTATTCACCATATTTTGTTGCCACGGCAACTTCCTGCTGGATATCCGGGTCCCGTACCCGTAACTGCTCGTAACCGAGAATCGCCATCATGCTGGCTATTTCCTGTGGCGAGTACTGGATGCCTGCATCGTGCCGGGGCTTTACCTGCAGGGTAGCGCCTGGTGATGCACAGCCTGCCAGCAGCAGCACAAGGACAGCCAGCACGCGGTGGGATTGTTGCCGGCAACTGAACATGTCGCGTGGAAGCATGAGTGTTTATCGATGTGTCCCGGGAATCACAGTAATCGCCTGTAGCTATCGGCGCAGCATACCTTATAATCATTTGCAGGGTCTACGTTTGCGAAACATGCTAGCTGCAGGACTCAAGGAAACCCGGATCAATTATACACGCGTCAATTCCGGAACAGCGGTGACCGGGCCGGGGACCATCCCGGCGGAACCTGGATGCAAGGGTATTACTCACAAACATGCGGCGTAAACTCTCGATACTGGTGGCGACGCTGGTTGCCGCAATTGCCGGTCTGGCACCTGTCAGCTATGCCACCTATCTCGCCTACAACACCACAATTGAAAAGGCCGAAAAGAACCTGCATGCAATAGCGCAGGGGATAGCAGTTAATACATCATCCCTGTTGACGGATATTGACCAGGGGCTTATCGCACTGTCCGGTCTTGGTTACGAGTGTACCCCTGACGATGTCAGGGCAATGAACACCATGGCCTACGATATTCCCGGCATCAGTGATATCGGCGTGATCCGGCCGGGCAGAAAACTGGTTTGTACCAGCTGGGGGCCGGTCGACCCGCCGGTTTCGCCGGAACTGCCGCCACCGGTCGGCGGATTCCGGTTGCTGGGACCGCTCGAGATCAGGGTGTTGAATCGTTACGGGCTGGTAGCGATACGGCAGCGTGAGGGGGGAGGCGAGATAGCTGCCCTGATCCATCCCAGCGTCTTGATTGGCCATCTGGGGGCCGATCTCGGTGAGCACGGTTTTGCGGTGCTGTTGCGGCGTGAAGATACTCACCTGTATGCCTGGGAAGGTAATGTACCCGAGATGCAGATGGTTGAGTCCGAGGCCGAGGGCGGGGATGGATCGACACAACTCAGAGTCTTGTTCAAGGATGGCATTGAGCGCACGCTGTTTGCCGTAGAGCTGGATGGTTATCCGGGTATTTATTCGGTAGTGGCTGCAGCCGATGCGTGGATTCTGCGCGACTGGGTACGAATGGCGCTGATGCTGGGTGCGATAGGTGCGGTCACCTCGGTTCTGCTGGTGTTCCTGGTGATCGGGATTTTATTGCGCCGTCTTTCCCTGCAGGGTGAGATGGAGAGAAGCCTGCAAAAGAACGAATTTGAAATCAACTATCAACCGGTTATTGATCTCGAGACGGGGCTTTGTGTGGGTGCAGAAGCACTGATCAGCTGGGTACAGCCTGGCGGGAAACGGGTCCGGCCGGACTTGTTTATCCCGCTTGCGGAAGACACCGGCCTTATCGAGCCGATGACAGAGTGGCTGATGAAGCAGATTCGCGTTGAGATGGAGTCGTTGCTGGCAAGCAACCGCTCATTTCATATAGCGATTAATCTGAGCCCGTGTCATTTTGAATCAGAAAAGGTGCTGAATACGTCCAGCCGTGTTTTCGGCAGCAGTGCCATCATGCCGGACCAGATTATCTATGAAATAACTGAACGGGGTCTTATCGAGGAAGATAACGAGGTGGCACGCGCGGTCATGAAAAAGCTGAGGGAGCGTCATTCCCGAATCGCTCTGGATGATTTCGGTACCGGCTATTCCAGCCTCAGTTATATAAGCTCGTTCCCGCTGGATTTCCTGAAAATAGACAAGCGCTTTGTCGATGCGATTGGCGTCGATTCGCCGATGGCCGGGCTCGTGGACTCTATTGTAGACATGGCAAAGCGGCTTGATCTGGAGACCATCGCAGAAGGCGTTGAAACGCGTAAACAGGCTGAATATTTGCGCGCGAAGGGTGTCAATTACGTACAGGGGTGGTATTACTCGAGGGCGTTGACTGCAGCAGGGCTCATCGATTACCTGCAGAAGTCCGTGGGTGACTAGTACTCCTTCAAGATGAGATTGCCGTGTTCAGTTGGTCAGTCAGTGTTCAGGGCAAGGCGCGCCTCGCCGGGAATGGCCATAGTCCTTTCCAGGAGGCGCAACGTAGCCATGGACGCTGACAGGCCAACCCTTCGGGCAATATCATCTTGAAGGAGTACTAGCACGGCCCGGTGCGGGTTCTGATATTCACTATGAAGATTGCGTACAAGCTAATTCTTGGAATGATGATTCCCGCAGTCATCGTAGGGCTTGCCGGTATGTACATACTGGCCGTGGGCCAGGAATCCATGCGTGCCATCATCGATGACACATCGGCTGCCTATGTGCGTGCCATCATGTCAGAGATCGACCGTGCCATGCATTCGCGGATTGTCGGCTGGCAGGCCTATACGAGCGGGCAGGACATTCAGCTGGTGCTGGAAAATGCAAACCGATTGATGGAGCAAAAGAGCGACCGGGAGAGTTATATCGACAAGCGGGATGCCGAGTGGCGAGCGACAGCAAAGAATACCAATACGGCTTTCATGCAGGAGATCTTGCAGAGCAGGGTGTCAAGAGGCATTACGGCCCTGCGCGACAAACTGAATCAGGGCTATGGCTATGTGATTTTTCCGGAAATAATTATTACGGATCGTTACGGCGCCATCGTGGCGCAGTCCAATCGTACCTCGGACTATCGTCAAAATGATGAAGAATGGTGGCAGCGGGCCCGGGAATCGGGGCTTTATCTGGGGCATGTGGAGTTTGACAGCAGTGCCAACATGCACGCGACAGACGTTGCAATGCGCATCGATGACGGGAGTGGCGGGTTCCTCGGTGTAATCAAGGTGGTGGTCAGCCTTACCGAAGTGCAGTCGATCATCAGTCAGCGGTCCACGGATGAGCGACTGGCAAGTCGTTTTAATTTCATGTTGTTTACCGGTGACCGCCGGATAATCCATACCAATATGGACTATGTGCCCGTGCTCGCGGATGGTTCAGCCTATTTCGACGGTGTGGATATTACCCCTGATGCGG
>Ga0316190_10001500_pt1 | contig 16908 bp, 17 predicted proteins | sample Eddworburrow2_MG_FD_204929 | JGI IMG/M metagenome (GOLD analysis project Ga0316190, IMG submission 204929) | Coastal sediment microbial communities from Maine, United States - Eddy worm burrow 2 | ecosystem: Environmental > Aquatic > Marine > Coastal > Sediment | place: USA: Maine | collected... | reverse complement strand
CTGGCCGAGGCGGGGCTGAATATTATCGATATGCTGAATAAATCCCGCGGTGACGTGGCGGTAACCCTGCTGGATGTGGATAACGAGCCCGATCAGGCCACCCTGGACCTGATTGCCAATATTGACGGGGTATTGTTGGCCCGCAGCCTGGGCTGAGACAGGGACTCCAGAATACGGTTCTCTCCATGAGCGACGACCAACAACTTAAATCGATACGCGCGCAGATTGATGCCCTGGATGAGCAGATTCAGTCCCTGATCAGTCAACGTGCCGAGGCTGCCCAGCAGGTGGCGCGGATCAAGCTGGCGGAAAACAGCCAGGCCCAGTTCTATCGGCCCGAGCGGGAGGCTGCGATCCTCAAGTCCGTAAAGGCACGTAACAAGGGTCCTCTGAGTGACGAAGAGATCAGCCGCCTGATGCGGGAGGTCATGTCCGCCTGTCTGGCCCTGGAGCAGCCCCTGAAGATCGCCTTCCTCGGTCCGGAGGGTACCTTCACCCAGGCGGCGGCCCTCAAGCATTTTGGACATTCGGTGCAGACCGAATCCCTGGGTTCCATCTCCGATGTCTTTCGTGAGGTAGAGTCTGGTGCATGCCACTATGGTGTGGTGCCGGTGGAGAACTCCACCGAGGGGGTGATCAACCACACCCTGGATATGTTCCTCAGTTCGCCACTCGCTATCTGTGGTGAGGTGACGCTACTCATCAACCATTATCTGCTGGGACTGATGGATGGGCCTGAAAAGGTGAAGACCATCTATTCCCATCAGCAATCCCTGGCCCAGTGCCGGGGATGGCTGGATCGCAATCTGCCGAAGGCGGAACGGGTCGGCGTTGGCAGCAATGCCGAGGCGGCCCGATTGGCCGCCAAAGAAGAAGGCGCTGCGGCCATTGCCAGTGAGGCTGCCGGTGAGATCTATGGCCTGCAGACCCTTGCCAGCAATATTGAGGATGAGCCCGGCAATACCACGCGATTTCTGGTGGTCGGTAACCTGCGGGTACCGCCTACCGGAGAGGATAAAACCACCTTGCTGCTGGCCACCCGTAATGTGTCGGGGGGGCTCTACCATCTATTAGCACCCATGGCGGAGGCTAGCGTCAGCATGTCTCGCATTGAGTCCCGCCCGTCCGGTCGTGGCAAATGGGACTATGTGTTTTTCGTGGATGTGGAGGGGCATCAGCAGGATGAGCATGTTGCCAAGGCCCTGGAGGCACTCAAGAAAGAGGCCCAGATGTGCAAGGTATTAGGCTCTTACCCCAGGGCTGTTTTATAAACCTAGAACAACAGCGGGCCCGCTATAATTGATTCTGCAATCCCTCTTTGGGTCTGAGCCACAGTCATTAGCCTCACTACATGAACAGATTTCTTGATCTAACGGCGCCGGGGATACCGGGATTGCATCCCTATATGCCGGGCAAGCCCGTTTCCGAATTGGAGCGGGAGCTGGGTATTCGCGATTCCATCAAACTGGCCTCCAATGAGAATCCCCTGGGGCCAAGCCCCAAGGCAAGGGCGGCAGTAGCCGAACTGCTGGCTGAACTGGCCCGTTATCCCGACGGCGGTGGTTTTGAACTGCGTGATGCCTTGGCCCACCATCACGGCGTTTCTCCCGACATGATCACCCTGGGCAATGGCTCCAATGACATCCTGGATCTCATTGCCCGCTGTTTCCTGTCCCCTGGTGCAGAGGCGGTGTTTTCCCAATACGCCTTTGCCGTCTATCCCATATGCACCCAGGCTGCGGGTGCCGCAGCCAAAGTCGCACCGGCCCATGATGGTTCCCGAGGTCCACAGTATGGCCATGATCTCAAGGCCATGCGGGAAAGGGTGGGGGACGAGACCCGGGTGGTGTTCATTGCCAACCCCAATAATCCCACAGGTACCTGGCTGAGGCGTGATGAATTGCTGGCCTTTATCGATAGCCTTCCTCCCCATGTGGTCGTAGTGGTGGATGAGGCCTATATCGAATACGTGGAGGAGGCGGACTACCCGGATGCCTCCCAGTGGCTCCAGGACTATCCCAATTTGATCGTTACCCGCACCTTCTCCAAGGCCTATGGTCTGGCGGCACTGCGGATCGGCTATAGCCTTTCTCATCCTGATATTGCGGAGTTGCTCAACCGGGTACGCCAGCCCTTTAATGTGAATGCCATGGCAATGGCAGCGGCCCAGGCCGCGCTGGAGGACAGGGAGCATATCGATAGGTCGGTGGCGGTTAACCGTGCGGCCATGGTGCAGTTGACTGATGGCTTTAAGGCCCTGGGGCTCGACTACATCCCTTCTGTTGGAAATTTCGTCTGTGTGGATGTTGGTTGCCCAGGGGCAGAGGTGGATGCGGCGCTGTTGCAGGAGGGCTGTATCGTGCGCCCCATTGCCGCCTATGGAATGCCTCAACATCTGCGTGTGACCATTGGACTGGAAGCTGAGAATGCACGCTTTCTCGCGGCCCTAAAGAAGGTGCTTGAGCTATGATCCGTAGATTGGCGGTAATCGGTGTGGGTTTGATCGGTGGCTCTCTGGCCCAGGCCCTGCGGGAGGCCAATGGGGTCGGCGAGGTGGTCGGCTGTGGCCGTGGCAAACCCAATCTGGAGAAGGCCGTAGAGTTGGGTGTCATCGACCGTTATACCCATGATGTGGGTGAGGCGGTTGAGGGTGCGGATATGATCTTTCTGGCCGTACCCCTCGGCGCCATGGAGGGAGCCTTCCGTGCCATGCAGGGACGGCTTGCCCCAGATGCGGTGATCACCGATGGCGGCAGTGTCAAAGGCAGCGTGGTCGAGGATGCAAAAAAGGCCTTTGGCTCCGTACCCGCCAACCTGGTACCGGGGCATCCCATTGCCGGCACGGAACACAATGGCGTTGAAGCCGCCTTTGCCACCCTCTATCAGAATCGTCGCGTCATTCTCACCCCTTCGGCTGAAACCGATCCCGATGCCCTGAAAAGGGTGGATGCCATGTGGCGTCTGGCTGGTGCCGAGGTGACCCACATGGCCGTGGGGCACCATGATGAAATCTTGGCGGCCACCAGCCATCTACCCCACATGCTGGCCTTCAGTCTGGTGGATGCCCTGGCGCGCATGAAGGAGAATGACGAGATCTTCCGCTATGCCGCCGGTGGTTTTCGTGACTTTACCCGTATCGCCTCCAGCAATCCGGTGATGTGGCGGGATATCTGCCTCTCCAACCGGGAGGCTCTGGGCCAGATGCTGGAACGCTTCGCCGATGAACTGACGGCCCTTTCCCAGACCCTGCGTGAGGGTGATGGGGAGCATCTGCTGGAGATATTCGAACGGGCCAAGGCGGCGCGGGACCGGTATGTGGATCGAGCCGAGTGATTCGGCCAAATTGATTGACTGACTTCAACCTTCACCCTTGAGGTGTCTCTTTGAGTTCAACTGACGATATGCGTTTTCATGTTCAACCCGGTGGTTGTCTGCAGGGTACCCTGCGGGTGCCCGGGGATAAGTCCATCTCTCACCGCTCCATCATGCTTGGCTCACTGGCTGAGGGTGTCACCGAGGTGACCGGTTTTCTGGAGGGAGAGGATGCGTTGGCCACCCTCAATGCTTTCCGTGCCATGGGTGTTGAGATCGAGGGGCCGGATAACGGTAGGGTACGTATCCATGGTGTGGGCATGCGGGGTCTCAAGGCGCCTGAGGGGCCGTTGGATGTGGGCAACTCCGGCACCTCCATGCGGCTGTTGAGCGGGCTCTTGGCGGGGCAGGGCTTTGAAGTAACGCTGACCGGTGACAGCTCCCTTTCCGGGCGCCCCATGCGCCGGGTGACCGACCCGCTGGCACAGATGGGCGCGGTGATTGAGTCCACGGAGGCAGGTACCGCGCCGTTGCGCATCTGCCCGGTTCCGCAGCTCCATGGGATCGACTATGCGATGCCAGTCGCCAGCGCTCAGGTTAAATCCTGCCTGTTGCTGGCGGGGCTCTATGCCGAGGGTGAGACCTGTGTAACCGAACCGGCGCCGACCCGTGACCATACGGAGCGGATGTTGGGCGGTTTTGGCTACGAGATCCAGCGGGATGGCGCCAGGAGTTGCCTGACCGGTGGTGGCAGCTTGCAGGCCAGTAATCTGGATGTGCCGGCGGATATCTCCTCGGCCGCCTTTTTCCTGGTGGGGGCCAGTATTGCTGAGGGTTCCGATCTGCTGCTTGAGCATGTGGGCATGAATTCAACCCGCACCGGCGTCATCAATATCCTGCGCCTTATGGGAGCAGATATCGAGGTATTGAACGAGCGGGATGCCGGGGGTGAGCCGGTGGCGGATCTACGGGTGCGTTCCAGTAGTCTGAAGGGCATACAAATCCCTGAGGACCAGGTGCCCCTGGCCATTGATGAATTTCCGGCCCTGTTTGTGGCTGCTGCCTGTGCCGAGGGTGAAACGGTGCTCACCGGTGCCGAAGAGTTGCGGGTAAAAGAGAGTGATCGTATCCAGGTGATGGCCGACGGTCTGACGGCGCTGGGTATCGATGCCCGTCCGACCCCGGACGGCATGGTGATCCAGGGTGGCCAATTTCAGGGTGGTAGCGTAGGCAGTCATGGGGATCACCGCATTGCCATGTCCTTTGCCATGGCGGCCTTGCGGGCGAAGGGTGAGATCACCATCAGCGACTGTGCCAATGTAAACACCTCCTTCCCCGGTTTTGTTGCCCTGGCGGCTAAAGCCGGGTTGTCTATTGCCCATACCCCCGAGCAAGCATGACACAGATTATTACCATCGATGGTCCCAGTGGGTCCGGTAAAGGCACCATCAGCCAATTGCTAGCCGAGCGACTGGGGTTTCATCTGCTCGACAGTGGGGCCCTTTACCGGGTTCTGGGGCTGGCGGCCGGGCGTCGGGGGGTCTCGCCGGAGGATGCGGCGGCCCTGGCTGAGCTGGCACGCAACCTGGATGTGGTCTTTCAGGGCGAGGCGATATTGCTTGATGGAGAGGACGTCTCCAGTCTGATTCGCACCGAAAAGGCCGGAAATGTGGCCTCCAAGGTGGCTGCGGTGCCGGAGGCGCGGGCGGCCCTGCTCGAGTGGCAACGGGATTGTGCCCGGGAGCCGGGATTGGTCGCCGATGGGCGGGATATGGGAACGGTGGTCTTCCCCCAGGCGCAAGTGAAAATCTTTCTCACTGCGAGCCCTGAAGAAAGGGCGGAACGACGCTATAAGCAGTTGAAAGGAAAAGGAATCGATGTTAGCCTTGCCGATCTCGTTGCGGAGATCCGCGAGCGTGATGAGCGTGATAGGAATCGCAGTGTGGCTCCACTGAAGGCGGCGACCGCGGCCCTGGAGGTTGAATCCACTGCAATGTCCATCGACGAGGTGCTGGAAATGGTCATGGAACGTGTATATGAAGCGTTTCCGGACCGGGAGAATTCCAGCGATCAATAGGCTGTCTGTGACCAGCAATGGCGCAGGCGTTTTTTTAATTAATTAACCGTTTGGCTAAGCCGTTATTGCCTAACGTGAAACGCGGTATATCAGGAAAACCTAACCCATGACCGAAAGTTTTGCAGACCTATTTGAAGCGAGTATTGCGAATACTCAGTTGCGCCCCGGTGCCATTGTTGTTGGCACCGTAATTGACGTTACATCGGAAAATGTGATCGTCAATGCCGGGCTAAAATCCGAAGGGGTTATCCCCAGGGAACAGTTTTTAGACGCAGATGGTGCGATTGAAGTTGCCATCGGCGATGAGGTTGAGGTTGCGCTGGATGCGATGGAAGATGGCTTTGGTGCTACCCGTCTTTCCCGTGAGAAGGCCAAGCGCGACCAGGCCTGGAGAGTGCTTGAGACGGCCTTTGAGGCTGAGGATATCGTTGTTGGCCGTATCAACGGCAAGGTCAAGGGTGGTTTTACGGTAGAGTTGGGCGAGGTTCGCGCCTTCTTGCCTGGCTCCCTGGTGGATGTGCGTCCGGTACGCGATACTGCTTACCTGGAAGGCAAGGATCTGGAATTCAAGCTTATCAAGCTGGATCGCCGTCGCAATAACGTCGTGGTATCCCGCCGTGCCGTGGTCGAGTCCGAGAGCAGTGCCGAGCGCGAAGCGCTGTTGGAAAGCCTGCAGGAAGGTATGGAGATCAAGGGTGTCATCAAGAACCTGACCGATTACGGTGCCTTTGTGGATCTGGGCGGTATCGACGGTCTGCTGCATATCACCGATATGGCCTGGAAGCGCGTCAAGCATCCTTCTGAAGTGGTTGAGATCGGTGATGAAGTCAGCGTTAAGGTCCTCAAGTTCGACCGTGAGCGCAGCCGTGTCTCCCTTGGTCTGAAGCAGATGGGCGATGATCCTTGGGTCGCGCTGGCACGCCGTTATCCTGAAAGCACCCGCCTGTTCGGTAAGGTCACCAATATTGCCGATTACGGTTGTTTTGTAGAGATTGAAGAGGGTGTTGAAGGCCTGGTCCACGTGTCCGAGATGGACTGGACCAACAAGAACATCCACCCCTCCAAGCTGGTGCAGCTTGGCGATGAGGTCGAGGTCACGGTGTTGGATATCGACGAAGAGCGTCGTCGTGTCTCCCTCGGCATGAAGCAGTGTCATGAGAATCCATGGGACGTTTTTGCGGCCAGCCACAACAAGGGCGACCACGTCAGCGGAAAGATCAAGTCCATCACTGACTTCGGTATCTTTATCGGCCTGGACGGCGGTATCGATGGCCTGGTTCACCTGTCGGACATTACCTGGGATGAGGCTGGTGGTGACGAGGTGTTGCGCAACTTCAAGAAAGGCGACGAGGTCGAGGCGGTTGTACTGTCTGTCGATTCCGAGCGTGAGCGTATCTCCCTCGGTATCAAGCACCTTGATAAAGACCCCTTCTCCAGCTTCGTTGGTAGTCATGCAAAGGGCAGCAACGTGCTGGGTACGGTCAAGGAAGTGGACGCCAAGGGTGCAGTTATTACTCTGGCCGACGGCATTGAAGGTTACCTGCGTGCCTCCGAGCTTTCCCGTGATCGTGTAGAAGATGCCCGTTCCATTCTGAAGGAAGGGGAAGAGATCGAGGCCAAGTTCCTGGGTGTGGATCGTAAGAATCGCACTATCTCCCTCTCCATTAAGGCCAAGGATGCCGATGAGGAAGCTGCCGCCATGAAGGGCTATCGTGCAGGTGCTGCAACCGGTACCGCGACTCTTGGTGACATCCTTAAGGAGCAGATGAGCGAAAAAGAGGACTGATCTGCTGTTTTTATAATCAACAATGAGCGGAAGCGAATAGGACATTCGCTTCCGCACAAAATAACAGGGAAACAACAGTGACAAAATCTGAGCTGATTGAGGTCATTGCCAAACAACAAAGTCACTTGGCTTACCGCGATGTTGAATTGGCGGTCAAATGTATGCTTGAGCAGATGAGCCAGGCGCTTGCCTCTGGAGAACGAATAGAGATCCGGGGCTTTGGCAGTTTCTCATTACATTTTCGTCCACCCAGGATGGGGCGTAATCCAAAGACCGGCGACTCCGTTGAGCTCTCTGGAAAATACGTGCCTCACTTCAAGCCAGGCAAGGAATTGCGTGAGCGGGTGAACGAAGGCTATCAGAAGGAGTTAGCGGCTGTTACCGAGTAGCACCTGGGACGCGCTAACTTCCCTTGGTTATAAAACCGCTCTACTTTAAGAGCGGTTTTTTTTTGCCAGTGAAGTCGTTGCGAATCAGATGGCCAGATTCCCTTGATAGTTACATGAGATGCTTGCCAAAGGGCTGGTAAAATAGACCGACAGTATAAGTTTGTGGGCAACCATTGCAATGAATAAGCCGCTACTGCGGGCTATCCCCTACCAACCTGACAGTGCTCAGCTGTTCGAAGCCGTGCTGAGCGAGCCATGGGCTGTTTTTCTTGATAGCGGCAGGCCTCATTCCTGTCAGGGTCGTTACGATATTCTGGCGGCCGATCCCTATTTGACGTTGGTTACCCGTGATAGGCAGACGCAGATCACCGATAGATCGGGCCATCGCAATTCATCAGAGGAGCCCTTGCAGCTTATCCGGCAGGCCCTGACCCCAAAAGTCCCTGGTTTTGAGGGGATTCCTTTTTGCGGTGGTGCCATCGGTTATTGGTCCTATGATTTTGGTCGCAGCCTGGAATCCTTGCCAGAGATTGCAACAGATGCCGAGCACTTGCCGGAGATGGCGATAGGGATTTATGACTGGGCCTTGGTGGTCGATCATCAACAACAAGAAAGCTGGTTGGTGACGCAGAATCGTGATCCAGTCACAGTGCAGCGCTGGGATGATCTGGTAGACAGGTTCAGCACCCCCAAGCGCCAACTGTCATCGCAACTGCGTTTCCGTGTGTTGGGGGAGGTGCGGGCCAATATGAGCCCTGAGCAGTATGCGGCCGGCTTTGAGCGTATCCAGCGTTATATACGGGATGGGGACTGTTATCAGGTAAATTTTGCTCAGCGTTTTGAGGCTGAAGCCGAAGGCAGTGCATGGTCGGCTTACCAGGCCCTACGCCAGGCGAACCCGGCACCCTTCGCGGCCTATCTTAACTATCCCTTTGTCCAGGTGCTGAGTTGTTCACCGGAACGCTTCCTGCAGGTCCAGGCCGGCGAGGTTGAAACAAAACCCATCAAGGGCACCTGTCCCAGAGGGGCCACACCGCTAGAGGATGCGGCTCTGATGAAGGAGTTGGACAGCAGTCGCAAGAACCGTGCGGAAAACCTCATGATCGTGGACCTGCTGCGTAATGATCTTGGGAAAAGCTGTATCCCCGGTAGCATAGGGGTGTCACAACTGTTTCAGATTGAGACCTATGCCACGGTGCATCATCTGGTCAGCACCGTGACGGGTCGCCTGTCGGATGGCAATGATGCACTGCAACTGCTGCGTGGATGCTTCCCCGGTGGTTCAATTACCGGCGCCCCCAAACTGCGGGCCATGGAAATTATTGAAGAGTTGGAGCCACACCGGCGAGGAATCTACTGCGGCAGCATCGGCTATGTTGGGTTTGACGGTAATATGGATAGCAATATTGCCATTCGCACCTTGGTCCATTCAGATGATCGTATCCGTTTTTGGGCCGGTGGCGGTATCGTGGCCGACTCGGTTATGGAGGATGAGTACCGGGAGACCTTCTATAAAGTGGATGCCATGTTGCGTCTGCTTAAGCAGCAAGAACCCATCCATAAAGTTGATGATAATGGCTAGGCTGTGGATAAAGAGCTGTTCCTTAGGTCGCTTTGGTTTTGTGCGTCGGTGTAGAATGCACGATCTGAAAGGTAACTGGAAAAGAGTAGGCTTTTGACACAGGTACTGGCCATTGCCGCAGGGGGCGCAACGGGCGCCTTGCTACGCTACTGGGTCTCCACCGGGATCTACAGCCTTATGGGGCGTGGCTTTCCCTATGGCACCCTGGTGGTGAATGTCGTGGGCTCTGCATTTATGGGGCTGCTCTATGTGCTGCTGCTCGAGCGTATGACGGGCAGCCCTGAATTGCGTGCTGCTCTGTTGATTGGACTATTGGGTTCATTTACCACCTTTTCCACCTTCTCTATTGAGACGCTTAATCTGATCGAACAGGCGGATTATCTAAAGGCGGGACTGAATATCCTGTTGAGTGTGGTCGCTTGTATCGGTGCGGCTTGGCTTGGTCTGCTTGTTGGGAGGCAGCTATGAAAACAGTGGATGTCACCATGGTGCGTATCTACCTGACGGAAGGGCAGCACCAGTTCGAACATCTAATGCAGCTCTTGCATGATGATGAGAAGGTGCGTGGTGTGACCGCCTTTCGCGGTATTGCCGGGTTTGGACAATCAGGCCAGATGCACTCTTCCAGTTTGATTGACCTGTCCCTTGATATGCCACTGGTTCTGGAATTCTTTGATACGCCAGACAAGGTGGCTACCGTGCTGGAACATCTAAATACTTTTATTAAGCCGGGCCACATTGTGAGCTGGTCCGCCTCTGTTAATGCTGGTGAATAGACAATGCTGGATCCTCGCTTATTAAGAACTGAACTTGAAACCGTAGCCAAGCAGCTTGCCCGCCGTGGTATGCAGCTTGATGTCTTGCAGATTGCTGCACTGGAAGCTATTCGAAAAAAGCTGCAGGTATCGACTCAGGAACTGCAGAATGAGCGCAACAGTCGCTCCAAACAGATCGGTCGGGCCAAGGCGGCAGGGGAGGATATACAGCCGCTGCTGGCTGAGGTCTCTGATCTGGGTGAGAAGCTCAAGACGGCCCAGGATGAGTTGCAGCAGACACAGCAGAAGTTGCAGGAGATCAGCCTGGGTATCCCCAACCTCCCTCATGCGGATGTGCCCGACGGCAAGGATGAGGCGGACAACCGGGAGGAGCGCCGTTGGGCTGAACCCCCGCAATTTGATTTTGAACCCAAGGACCATGTGGACCTGGGTGTCACCAAGGGCTGGATGGATTTTGAGGCGGCGGCCAAGATTGCGGGCTCCCGTTTCGTCACCCTGCAGGGCCCACTGGCCAGGTTGCAGCGTGCCCTGGCCCAATTCATGCTGGACCTGCACACCACGGAACATGGCTATACAGAAACCTATGTGCCCTTCCTGGTCAATGCGGATAGCCTGCAGGGCACCGGGCAGTTGCCCAAGTTTGAGGAGGATCTGTTCGCACTCAAGGGTGAGCAGGCCTACTACCTGATTCCCACGGCAGAGGTGCCGGTCACCAACCTGGTGCGGGATGAGATTATTGAAGACGCCGACATGCCAAAACGCTGGGTGGCACAGACCCCCTGCTTCCGCAGTGAGGCAGGCTCCTATGGACGGGATACCCGCGGCATGATTCGCCAGCACCAGTTTGAGAAGGTGGAGATGGTGCAGATCGTGCGGCCAAGTGAATCACTTGAGGCCATGGAACAGCTTACAGGGCATGCGGAAAAGGTGCTGCAGCAGCTGGAGTTGCCCTATCGCGTGGTCACCCTTTGTACTGGGGACCTGGGTTTTTCCGCGGTCAAGACCTATGACCTGGAGGTATGGTTGCCGGCACAGAACCAGTATCGTGAGATCTCCTCCTGCAGCAATTTCGGGGATTTCCAGGCCCGTCGTCTGCAGGCCCGCTGGCGTAATCCGGATACCGGCAAGCCGGAGCTGGTGCATACCCTGAATGGCTCCGGTCTGGCAATAGGCCGCACCCTGGTGGCGGTGATGGAGAACTATCAGGATGCCCAGGGCAATATCCGGGTGCCCGAGGTTCTGCGCCCCTATATGGGCGGCTTAGAGGTTTTGAGCTAGCGGACCGACATTATCAGAAGCACCACAAAGCCCACTACCAGGAGTAAGGGGAAGAGGGCAGAGCGCCAGTCCTCACTACTGCCTTTTGGGCTCTCCCGAAGCATATGTTTCGCTCTGGGAAACAGTATTATGATCATCAGGCCAAGCAGTAGCGCCGAGCTGATTTGCATCCAGTCCATTGCAGTATTTACCCGTATCTTGGCTGAAAAAAAGCCCCGGCATCTAGCCGGGGCCTCCAGTTAACAGCATTTCTATCTAGCTACCTCAGTCATCACCGGACAATGCGCCAAGCAGGTGCAGCAGGTGGATGAAGATATTGTAGATACTCATATAAAGGCTAATGGTGGCCATGATGTAGTTGGTTTCGCCACCGTTAATCATGCGGCTGGTGTCATACAGGATGAAACCGCTCATGATGAAGATGACCACGCTGGAGATCGCCAGGGAGAGGGCTGGGATACCCAGAAAGATATTGGCTACGGCAGCGACAAGTACCGCCAGAAAACCCACAATCAGGAAACCGCCGAGAAAGCTGAAATCCTTACGTGTAGTCAGGGCATAGCCGGAAAGGCCCAGGAAGATAACACCTGTGCCGCCCAGGGCGGTCATGACGATCTGTGAGCCGCCCTGCATAGCCAGGTAGTAGTTGAGCATAGGACCCAGACCAAAGCCTAGCAGCCCGGTAATGGCAAACACCACACCGATACCGGCTGCGGAGTTTGCCGTTTTTGGCAATACCAGCCACATCAATAGAATAGCGCCACCAAGCGCGAACAGGTTGGTCATGGGTGGCATCTGCATTACCATGGATATGCCTGCTGTCACCGCGCTGAACAGCAGGGTGGCGGAAAGCAGCATATAGGTGTTTTTGATCAGCTTGTTGGTCGACAGTATCGACTCGGCTGGCCGGGTAATGGTATTTCCAAACTGGTTCATGGTGTGCTGCTCTCCTTAAAGAACTTCGAGATTTCTATTCCTGTAACCCTAGTATACAGGTTGGGTATGCGCCAAAGGATACCGAACTTGTTAGAAACTGCAACTTAAAATAGGTTCCCTTACGTACTGGCCGTCAGCTATGGAAATCATGTATGATTTCGTGTCGTTCGACACCTGTGGAGAGGTGGCAGAGCGGTTGAATGCGGCGGTCTTGAAAACCGTTGAGGGTTTATCCCCTCCCAGGGTTCGAATCCCTGCCTCTCCGCCACATTACCTTGGAATTCGAGCCATAAACCATGGGTTTTCAGTGGTTTATGGTGGCAGAATCCATATAAATGGGTAAAAAATCACATAATTTCCATGCTCGCTGTGATTAACTGTATCCATAATCGGAAGAGCCATTTGGCCCATAAACGATGTGTCTAAATAACATGACATCAAACTTTCATGATGGCGATATCCCTAGAGGGGGAGGGAAGATGCTTTGAGGCATTCTCACGGCATTTTCTCAGCTGAAAGAAGGAGATGAGATGATCAGGGTTTTGCTGGTAGATGATCACGAATTGGTGCGAACAGGTTTTCGGCACATCCTGGATGAGGCGCCGGATATTGAGGTTGTGGGGGAGGCATCCACAGGGGAAATGGCCCTGCAGCAAGTTAAGAGCAAATCCCCTGATCTGGTGCTGATGGACGTCAATATGCCAGGCATCGGTGGCATTGAAGCGACCCGCCGCATACGCAGAAGCCACCCGGGTGTGCAGGTGATTGCGGTCACCGTGCATTCAGATACCCCCTTTCCCACGCAGCTGCATGAGGCAGGCGCCTTAGGCTATCTCACCAAGGGGTGCCCCGCTGAGGAGTTGTTTGAGGCAATTCATGCGGTGGCGAAGTGCAGGCCCTTTGTCTCAGCCGATGTCTCCAAAAAACTGGCGGTGGCAAATATGACAGGCGAAGGCAGGGATTCGCCCTTCAGCAAGATTGCCGCACGGGAGATGCAGGTGCTCATGCTGATCATCCAGGGCAAGAAGACCCAGGATATATCGGATACCCTGTGCCTGAGCCCCAAGACCATCAGTACCTATCGCCATCGCCTGTATGAAAAACTGGGCGTGGAAACTGACGTAGAGTTGACCCACCTGGCACTGCGTTACGGTTTAATGAAGAACGAGCCTGAGAACGCACAGATTTGATGAGCAATGCCTTGCTGTTTGACCCCGACTGCCGGATCTGCCCACGACTGGCTGGTTTTCTCGACCAGGTAAAGACCGATTATCCCGACTATCATGCGCGGCCCGTGGAGCCTTTTGGGGATCCCAAGGCGCGGCTGCTGATCGTGGGGCTGGCACCGGGCATGCATGGGGCCAATGCCACGGGACGCCCTTTTACCGGTGATTATGCCGGTATCCTGCTGTATGAGACGCTGCATCGCTACGGCTTCAGCAGTGCCCCAGAATCCTTATCTGCCAGTGATGGGCTGAAACTCAGGGATTGTCGTATCACCAATGCAGTGAAGTGCCTGCCGCCACAGAACAAGCCGGTGGGGGCTGAGATAAACAGCTGCAATGATTTTCTGAAAAGGGAGTTGGACGCACTGCCCCAGGGGGCGATTGTGCTGGCCTTGGGCTCCATTGCCCATAATTCAGTCGTCAAGGCGTTCGGTCTGCGACAGAAGGCCTTTCCCTTCGGCCACAATCGGCTGCATGATCTGCCCAATGGCCTGCAGTTATTGGATTCCTATCACTGTAGTCGCTATAACACCCAGACCAAGCGGCTGACCCCGGAGATGTTTCATTCCGTGTTTGAGCAAGCCAAGGCACTGCTTGCCAAATAGCTTATCCAGGGTTTTACCCCATCTCTGTATCTGGTCCTTCTGTGCGCTATCCCTTATGCTGAATAGGCGTAGTTGGAGCCCTTATCAGTGGAATTCGATCCCAAGCCTTTTCTCAAGACCCTGACTAGCCGCCCCGGTGTCTACCGGATGTTGGATGCCGAGGGAAAGGTGCTCTATGTAGGCAAGGCCAAGGATCTCAAGCGGCGGGTCAGCAGCTATTTCACCCGTTCCTTGAACCGGCGTATCCAGCTCATGGTGTCCCAGATTCAGAATATCGAGGTCACGGTGACCCATACCGAGGCTGAGGCCCTGATCCTGGAAAACACCCTCATCAAGTCCCTCAAGCCCCGTTACAATGTGCTGCTGCGGGATGACAAGAGCTATCCCTATCTCTACCTCTCCTGCGACCAGCCCTTTCCCCGCCTGAGCTTTCATCGTGGGGCACGCAGTGGCAAGGGCCGCTATTTTGGCCCCTATCCCAATGCCGGTTCACTGCGCCAGACCCTGCAGCTGATGCAGAAGCTGTTTCCGGTGCGCCAGTGTGAAGACAGCTTCTACCGTAATCGCTCTCGGCCCTGTCTGCAGTATCAGATCCGGCGTTGTACCGCACCCTGTGTGGATCTTGTCTCTGCAGAGGAGTATGACCATGATGTTCAGGATGCGGTGCTGTTTCTGGAGGGCAGGACAAGCCAGGTGGTAGACAACCTGGTGGAGCGCATGGAGCAGGCTGCAACCGAGCTGGAGTATGAGCAGGCTGCCCGCTACCGGGATCAAATTGCCACCCTCAGGCGTATCCAGGAGCGGCAGTATGTGAGTGGTGAGCGGGGTGATCTGGATATCATTGCCTGTGTTGCCGAGGGTGGTGGTGCCTGTGTGCAACTCTTCTATATCCGGGCGGGGCGTAATCTGGGCAACAAGGTCTTCTTTCCCAAGGTCCCCGAGGGGGAAGAGGAGGGGACTGTGCTTTCCGCCTTCATGGCCCAGCACTATCTGGGGAAACAGGTGCCTTCGGAGGTCATTGTCAGTCACATGCCGGAAGATCAGACAGTGCTGCAGGAGGTGCTGACTGAACAGGCTGGCCGGAAGATAAAGATCCTAAAGCGGGTGCGGGCAGAGCGGGCACGCTGGTTGCAGATGGCATTGCAGAATGCCCGGCTGGCGTTGGATGCCCGCCTGGCGAGCAGGGCCGGTGTGCAGGCCCGGTTGGAGGCGTTGCAGGAGGCATTGGAATTGGATGAGTCGCCGACCCGCATGGAGTGCTTTGATATCAGCCATACCGGTGGTGAGAAAACCGTGGCCTCCTGCGTGGTGTTTGATGAGCAGGGCGCCGTTAAGTCAGACTACCGGCGCTTCAACATAGAGGACATCCAGCCAGGGGATGATTATGCCGCCATGGAACAGGCCCTCAAGCGGCGCTATACAAGGATTCAGTCGGGGGAGGGGAGACTGCCCGATCTCCTTATTATCGATGGCGGCAAGGGCCAGCTGTCCTCAGTGGCTCCCGTGCTGGATGAGTTGGGGGTCAAGGGCGTCATGCTGCTGGGCGTGGCCAAGGGGCCGTCGCGTAAGGCGGGTATGGAGCAGCTTTTCTTGTTCGGCCGCCAAGCGCCCATTATACTGCCACCAGACTCGCCGGCCCTACACCTGATCCAACAGATTCGTGATGAGGCCCACCGTTTTGCCATCACCGGCCATCGGCAGCGGCGAGGACGCAGTCGCAAATCCTCGGTATTGGAGACCATCCCCGGTATCGGTCCCAAGCGACGCCAGCAGTTACTGCGGCAGTTCGGTGGATTGCAGGAATTGGCGCGGGCAGGGGTGGAGGATCTTTCCCGGGTGGAAGGCATCAGCCGAAAGCTGGCACAACAGATTTACGAGGCCTTTCACGGCGAAGAATGAATTTAAATATCCCCAATATACTCACCCTGATCCGCATAGCGATGATCCCGGTGTTTGTGGCCATCTTCTATCTGCCCTGGTCCTGGGCGCCACAGGCCTGTGCTGCGGTCTTTGCCCTGGCGGGTGTCACCGACTGGCTGGATGGCTATCTGGCCAGACGCCTGGAACAGACCTCTCCTCTTGGGGCCTTCCTAGATCCCGTGGCAGACAAGCTGATGGTGGCTGCTGCGCTTATTCTCATTGTTGAAGCCGATCCGACCCCGGCCCTGGCTATTCCGGCAGTGATTATCATCGGCCGTGAGATCACCATCTCCGCCCTGCGTGAATGGATGGCTGAAGTGGGGGTGCGAGCCAAGGTGGCGGTTTCCGCTATCGGCAAGGTTAAAACGGCGGCTCAGATGGTGGCCATCACCATGCTGATCTGGCGGGATGATATCTGGGAGATACCGGTATATACCGTGGGTTATGTGCTGCTCTACATGGCCGCGATCCTGACGCTCTGGTCCATGGTGCTCTACCTGCGAGCGGCCTGGCCCAGCCTGAATTCTGAATCGGATAGCAGCAAAGACTAAAGATTGCCCTTAATCGTCCTTTATTGCGAACTGAAGCTAATTGCCATCTTGTCTGATTTATTAATAATAACAAAAGATTAGCTTTGCAGTGTATTTGCTCTAAGGGGTGTTTTACCTGAGCGGCAACAACTTTCTTAGAATGCCCTTGATTCCAGATGCAGGGCCATTATAATAGCGCCCTCAAGTGACGCGGGAATAGCTCAGCTGGTAGAGCACAACCTTGCCAAGGTTGGGGTCGCGAGTTCGAATCTCGTTTCCCGCTCCAAATTAAAAAACCCCGAGCAGGCGATGCCGGGGTTTTTTGCCTTAAGGCCCTGGGCTAGTATTTGGGGCCTAGGTTGCACTCTTGGCTGAGTGGCAGAGTGGTTATGCAGCGGCCTGCAAAGCCGTGGACCTCGGTTCGATTCCGGGCTCAGCCTCCATATAAAATACAATATAAATCAAATAGATAAGGCGCTTTTTAGCGCCTT
>Ga0316190_10001497_pt1 | contig 16910 bp, 15 predicted proteins | sample Eddworburrow2_MG_FD_204929 | JGI IMG/M metagenome (GOLD analysis project Ga0316190, IMG submission 204929) | Coastal sediment microbial communities from Maine, United States - Eddy worm burrow 2 | ecosystem: Environmental > Aquatic > Marine > Coastal > Sediment | place: USA: Maine | collected... | reverse complement strand
CCATTCCACATGGCCTCAAACACCTGTTTGGCAATCTTGCCGGAGATGGTCTGGTCGGTAATGCGCAGGATCAGGCCGCCCAGCATCTCGGCCGAGACCGGGCTTTGGGCAACATCGATAGCATCGCGATTCAGGGCGGCGGCAAACTCACCGGTGATCCAGTTGGCGGCCAGCTTGGGCTCATCATCTGAAGCCTTAACTGTAACCTCGTAGAAATCCGCCAGATCACGACTGGCGGTGACGGTCAGGGCATCCTGATGGCTCAGGCCATAGTTCGCTTCGAAGCGCTCACGCTTCTCATCCGGCAGTTCCGGCATGGTCTCCAAGACCTTGCCCATGTACTCATGGTCGATCTCTACCGGCAGCAGGTCAGGATCGGGGAAGTAACGGTAGTCATTGGCCTCCTCCTTGCTGCGCATGGAGCGGGTCTCGTTGCGGTCCGCATCGTACAGGCGGGTCTCCTGCACCACCTTGCCACCGGACTCGATGATATCGATCTGACGCTCCACCTCGAAGTTGATGGCCCGCTCCAGGAAGCGGAAGGAGTTGATGTTCTTGATCTCGGCGCGGGTGCCGAACGCCTCCTGCCCCTTGGGACGGACGGAGACATTGGCATCACAACGGAAGGAGCCCTCCTGCATGTTGCCGTCACAGATCTCGATGTAGCGCACCAGGGCGTGGATCTTCTTGGCATAGGCCACCGCCTCAACAGCGGAACGCATGTCGGGCTCGGAGACGATCTCCAGCAGCGGGGTGCCAGCACGGTTGAGGTCGATACCGGTCATGCCGTGGAAATCCTCATGCAGGGACTTGCCCGCATCCTCCTCCAGATGGGCGCGGGTGACACCGATCTCTCTGCTACCATCCTCCAGGTCGATGGTGACCTGGCCCTTGCCCACGATAGGCAGCTCGAACTGGCTGATCTGGTAGCCCTTGGGCAGATCGGGATAGAAGTAGTTCTTGCGCGCAAACACCGAGCGCTGTGCCACCTCGGCACCGATGGCCAGGCCGAACTTGACCGCCATGCGCACCGCCTCTGTGTTCAGCACCGGCAACACCCCGGGCAGCCCCAGGTCCACGTTACAGGCCTGGGTATTGGGCTCGGCGCCATAGGCGGTAGAGGCGCCGGAGAAGATCTTGGATTTGGTGGCCAGCTGGGCGTGAATTTCAAGGCCGATGACTGTTTCCCATTGCATACTTCTGGACCTCTCTATTCGAAACTTGCCGGCACGGCTTTGTGCCAATCGCTAACCTGCTGGTACCGGTGCGCCACATTCAGCAGCCTGGCCTCGGCGAAATAGTCGCCGATGATCTGCAGCCCCACCGGCTTGCCGTTCACAGGCGCTACCGGGATGGAGATACCGGGCAGCCCCGCCAGGTTGGTAGCGATGGTATAGATATCCGACAGGTACATGCTCACCGGGTCGTCACTCTTCTCGCCCAGACCGAAGGCGGTGCTGGCCGTGGTCGGTCCCATGATCACATCCACCTGCTCAAAGGCGTGTTTGAAGTCATCGGAGATCAGGTGACGCACCTGCTGGGCCTTGAGGTAATAGGCATCGTAGTAGCCGGAGGAGAGGGCGTAGGTACCGATCATGATGCGCCGCTTCACCTCGGCGCCGAAACCCTCACCCCGGGAACGCTTGTAGAGATCCTCCAGATCTTTGGGATCTTCGCAACGGTGGCCGTAGCGCACGCCGTCGAAACGGGCCAGGTTGGAGGAGCACTCCGCCGGCGCCACTACGTAATAGGTCGGTACCGCCAGATGGGTATTGGGCAGGCTGATCTCCTTCACCTCGGCGCCCATCTTTCTGTATTCCGCAATCGCCTCTTCGACAGATTTGGCCACCGCGCTGTCCAGGCCGTCGTCGAAATACTCCTTGGGCAGGCCGATCTTGAGGCCAGTGAGATCCCCATCCAGCCCGGCAGAATAATCCGGCACCGGTTCATCCGCACTGGTGGAGTCCCGCCGGTCGAAGCCCGCCATGCCTTGCAACAGGAGGGCGGCATCCGCCGCGCTGGTGGTCATGGGCCCGGCCTGGTCCAGGCTGGAGGCAAAGGCGATCATGCCGTAACGGGAGACCCGGCCATAGGTGGGCTTGAGGCCGGTAAGGCCACACAGGGCCGCGGGCTGGCGGATGGAGCCGCCGGTGTCGGTACCGGTTGCCGCCGGGGCCAGACGAGCTGCCACTGCCGCGGCCGAGCCACCGGAGGAACCACCGGGCACGGCCGTGGTATCCCAGGGATTCTTCACCGGGCCATAGAAGCTGGTCTCATTGGATGAGCCCATGGCGAACTCATCCATGTTGGTCTTGCCCAGGGTCACGATGCCCTCGGCCTTGAGCTTGGCCACTACCGTCGCATCGTAGGGGGAGATGAAGCTGTCCAGCATCCTGGAACCACAGGTGGTCTTGATGCCCTGGGTGCAGAAGATGTCCTTGTGGGCGATGGGGATGCCGATCAGCGGCCCCGCCTCGCCACTCTTAAGCCGGGCATCGGCCGCCTTGGCCTGCTCCAGGGCAGACGCCTCGGAGAGGCTGATGAAGCTGTTCAGCTCCCCATCCCGTTGCTTGATGCGGTCGAGAAAATGCTGGGTCAGCTCGACACTGGAGTAGTCACCGGCGCGCAACCCGGCAGCCAGCTCAGTCAGATTTTTTTCGTGCATGGACATGTCGTATTGATTAAACCTGGTCGATTACCTTGGGCACCAGATAGAGGCCTGCCTCGGTCTGGGGTGCGATGGACTGGAACAGCTCCCGCTGATTCTCCTCACTGACCTCATCGGGACGCAGACGCTGGGCCATGTGCAGGGGATGGGCCATGGGCACCACGCCCTCGGTATCCGCCGCGCTCAACTGCTCCACCAGATCCAGGATATTGGAGAGGTCGGAGGCGATGGCATCCAGCTCCTCACCACCTATCTCCACACGGGCAAGATGGGCGATCTTTTCCACATCGGTTCGTTCAAGTGACATAATTTCCTCGCAAACAGAAACGGCCCAATTAAAGGTGTGCAAATTAACATATCTGGCGTCACGAGTGCAGCGCTGATCTGTCCCCTCTAAAAAAAGCAGCATCCCTGCCGATAACAGAAAAACGAAAAAAACAGGCGGCCATGTTTTATAATGTGCAACAGTTGCTTGCCCCCGGCACGCACCGTTGTTAGATTACGTTTTTTACAGGGACAAGGATAAGACTAACACCCTGCCCCCCAATCAAATTCCTGGGAACGATTTCGACCATGTGGTTCAGACGCATACGCGGCGCTTTTTCAAACGATCTTTCGATCGATTTAGGTACGGCCAATACCCTCATCTATGCCCGCGACAAGGGCATCGTACTCAACGAACCTTCGGTGGTCGCCATCCGCCAGGATCGCAGCCGCGGCGGTGGCAAGTTCGTGGTTGCGGTGGGTGATGAGGCCAAGGCCATGCTCGGGCGTACACCACAGAACATCACCGCCATCCGCCCCCTGAAGGAGGGCGTGATTGCCGACTTCACCGTCACCGAGAAGATGCTGCAGCACTTCATCCATAAGGTGCATCAAAACCGACTGATCCGCCCCAGCCCCCGGGTCCTGGTCTGCGTACCCTGCGGCTCCACCCAGGTGGAACGGCGCGCCATCAAGGAATCCGCCGCCGGCGCCGGCGCCCGAGAAGTGTTTCTGATCGACGAACCCATGGCCGCCGCCATCGGCGCAGGACTGCCCATCGATGAGGCCCGCGGTTCCATGGTGCTGGATATCGGTGGCGGCACCTCCGAGGTGGCCATCATCTCCCTCAACGGCATCGTCTACTCCAACTCGGTACGTATCGGTGGTGACCGCTTCGACGACGCCATCATCAACTATGTGCGCCGTAACTATGGCACCCTGATCGGTGAGGCAACCGCCGAACGCATCAAGAAAGAGGTCGGCTCCGCCTTCCCCGGCTCCGAGGTACGGGAGATCGAGGTCAAGGGCCGCAACCTCTCCGAGGGCATACCCCGCAGTTTCGTCCTCAACAGCAATGAAATCCTGGAGGCCCTGCAGGAGCCCCTGTCCGGCATCGTGGGCGCGGTAAAGACCGCCCTGGAACAGACCCCACCCGAACTGGGCGCCGATGTGGCGGAGCGTGGCATCGTCCTCACCGGCGGTGGCGCGCTGCTCAAGGATCTGGACCGACTGCTGGAAGAGGAGACCGGCCTGCCGGTCCTGGTCGCAGAAGATCCACTCACCTGCGTTGCTCGCGGCGGTGGCCGTGCCCTGGAGTTGATCGACGAGCGTGGCGGCGACCTGCTGCTAGTAGATTAATCGAGACAATCGCCTCCCAGCCACCAACCGGGGGGCCAGGATGAAGGTTGAACCCCGATTAAACTGATCTTCAAACAGGGTCCTTCGATCACCGCCCGCATGGTCGTGGCGGTGCTCTTCTCTCTGCTGCTGATGGTGGTTGATCACCGCACAGACTATCTCGACCCGGTCCGTTCGGCAGTGGCAGTGGCCACCTACCCCCTGCACTATCTGGCCAGCCTGCCCTTCAGCGCCGCAGACTCGGCCTCGGAGGCCCTCGCCTCCCGGGCAGAGCTTCAGCAGGCGCATGATGACTATCGCCTGGAAAATATTCGCCTCAAAGGGCAGTTGCAGAAATTTGAGGCCCTGGAGGCGGAAAACATGCGCCTGCGTGACCTGCTTGACTCCTCCCTCAAGATCGGTGATCAGGTATTGGTGGCAGAGCTCATTTCTATTGATCTGGACCCCTATAAGCAGCAGGTGTTGATTGACCGTGGCAGCAATTCCGGCGTCTTTCTAGGACAACCGGTACTGGATGCAAACGCCGTCATGGGCCAGGTCATCCACGTCTCCCCCATGACCTCTACCGTACTGATGATTACCGACCCAACCCATGCCCTGCCGGTACAGGTCAACCGTAGCGGTCTCAGAACCATTGCCAACGGCACCGGTCGCATCAACGAACTGGAACTGCCCCATCTGCCAAACAATGCCGATATCCGTGAAGGGGACCTGCTGGTGACATCCGGCCTCGGCGGACATTTCCCCCCCGGCTATCCGGTCGCCCAGGTCACCCAGGTCACCCGGGAGCCGGGGCAGCCCTTCGCCCACGTCCTGGCCACCCCCAACGCCCACCTGGAACGGGTACGGGAGGTATTGCTGGTGCGCACCCTGCTGCCCGCACACCAAGAGGGAGAGAAACCTGAGCCTGAGGCGACAACGGAGGCGGCACCATGAACGCCCCCCACAACAGGGGCGGCCTGATCATCCTGTTTACCTTTGCCCTGGCCTTTTTTCTGACCGTAGTGCAGATACCGGAGTGGGCCAGAGAATTCCGCCCCGCCTGGTGTGCCCTGGTGCTCATCTACTGGTGCCTGGCCCTACCCACACGCGTGGGTGTCGGAATCGCCTGGCTGGTCGGCATCCTGCTCGATATCTCCACCGGCACCCTGCTGGGACAGCATGCCATGGGACTGGGCATCGTGGCCTTCATTACCCTCAAGCTGCATCAGCGTGCCCGGGTTTCCCCCCTTTGGCAGCAGTCACTCACCGTGTTTCTGCTGCTGCTGATGGACAATCTGTTGACGCTCCTGATCCAGGGCGCCGTCGGCCGCCCGGCACTGCTCCAGCTCTTCTGGGGGCCGCCATTGATCGGCATGCTGCTCTGGCCCGCAGTCTATGTCATCCTGCGGGATCTGCGCCGGCGGTTTAGGATAGCTTAGTGCCAGCCAAGACACTGACCGATAATTACCCCTGGCCCAAATAATTGTTCACCCAAAGCATGGCCGAATCCAGAATCAAGGACTATCTGCGCGAGAGCCGCCTGTTTACCCAGCGGGCTGTCATCGCGGGGCTTCTCGTTGTCCTGCTCCTGGCATCACTGATCCTGCGCCTGGCCCACCTGCAGATCACGGGCCACGAGCACTTCACCACCCTGTCCCGGGAAAACCGGGTAAAGCTGGTGCCCCTGCCTCCTACCCGGGGGCTGATCTATGACCGCAACGGCGTCATCCTGGCCCAAAACCTGCCCACCCACAGCCTGGAGATCATCCCCGAGCAGGTGGAAGATATGGCCACAACCCTGGAGCGACTGGGACGCATCATCGATATTTCAGAGGATGATCTCAAACGCTTCCACAAGCGAAGAAAACAGCGGCGGCGCTTTGACAGCATCCCCATCAGGGTGCGGCTCAGCGATGAGGAGGTGGCGCGCTTTGCCGTCAATCAGCACCTTTTTCCGGGGGCCTCCATTCAGGCCCGCATCCTGCGCGATTACCCACAGGGTGAGTACACGGCCCATGTCCTGGGCTACGTGGGCCGTATCAATGAAGAGGAGCTGCGCAGCATCGATGCCTCCAACTACGCGGGCACCAGCCATATCGGTAAGATCGGGGTGGAAAAGGCCTACGAGGATACCCTCCATGGCCAGGTGGGGATACAGCAGGTAGAGGTCAATGTGCTGGGCCGGGTGATCCGGGTGCTTGAGAGCCAGCCACCGGTGCCGGGCAGGGATCTGCATCTCTACCTTGATGCCCGCTTACAGGAGACCGCCACCAAGGCCTTCGGCGACAAGAATGGGGCGGCCGTGGCCATTGACCCCAAGACCGGCGGAGTACTGGCCCTGATCAGCAAACCGGGCTACGACCCCAACCTGTTCGTAGACGGCATCAGCACCGCTGCCTACAAGGAACTCCAGCAATCCGACGACAAGCCGCTTTTTGATCGCGCCCTGCGCGGACGCTACCCCCCGGGTTCCACCCTCAAGCCCTTTGTCGGACTGGCTGGCATGGAAACCAAGACCATCAGCTACGAGCAAAAAAAATACTGCCCCGGCTTCTACCAGCTGCCCGGCCATGAGCACAAATACCGTGACTGGAAGAAGAGGGGGCACGGCCCCGTGACCATGGAGAAGGCCATCGTCCAGTCCTGTGATGTCTATTTCTATGATCTGGCCCATGATATGGGCATCGACAAGATGAGCAATTTTCTCGGTCTGTTCGGCTTTGGTAGCAAGAGCGGCGTAGACCTCACCGGCGAACTCGGCGGGCTACTACCCTCCCGGGCCTGGAAGCGGGGCGCCAAAGGCATCGCCTGGTATCCCGGCGAAACACTCATCATGGGCATCGGCCAGGGCTATTTTCTTGCCACCCCCCTGCAACTGGCCAGCGCCACCGCCACTATGGCGGCCAAAGGTCTAAAGACAATCCCTCGGGTGGTACGTGACATACAGATGCCGCTGACGGAGGAGGTCGAACCCGCCCCCCAATCCGCACCAATCAAGCTACCCGTGGTTGCGCAGGATAATTGGGATAATATGCTCTACTCCATGCTGCAGGTGGTAGAGGGGCTGCGCGGCACCGCCAAGCGCATCCGCACCGACAAGTACAAGATTGCGGGCAAGACCGGCACCGCCCAGGTTTTTACCGTGGCCCAGGACGAGGAGTACGACGAGGAGACGGTGGCAGAAAAGATGCGTGACCATGCCCTGTTCATTGCCTTTGCCCCGGTAGATGAGCCAAAGATCGCCGTGGCGGTAATCGTCGAGCATGGCGGTCATGGGGGCTCGATTGCCGCCCCCATCGCCAAGCGCATCATGGACCATTACCTGCTTGAGGAATCACCATGAGGATCGCCTCAACACCGCCTCGTGAATTTTCGGAATCCACTCCGGCCAAACCCGAGGGCCTGTTGGCAGGTCTGCATCTCGATCTGCAGTTGCTTACCGGCCTGATCCTGCTGTGCGGCTTTGGCCTGATGGTGCTCTACAGCGCCAGCGACCAAAGTATGGCCAAGATGCAGGCCCAGCTGATCCGTCTGGCCATTGCCTTTGGGGTGATGGTCGCCGTGGCCCAGATCCACCCCGCCACACTGCGGCGCTGGTCCCCCTGGGCATTCGGCGCCGGCGTCCTGATGCTGGTAGCGGTGCTGGTCGTTGGCGAGATCGGCAAGGGCGCCCAGCGCTGGCTGGACCTTGGGCTGTTCCGCTTTCAGCCCTCGGAGATGGTCAAGCTGGCGGTACCCATGATGATTGCCGCCTTTCTGTCCGAGACCCGCCTGCCACCCAGTTGGGGCCGACTGGCCATGGCTGCAGTGCTGATCATCATCCCGGTCCTGCTGATCTTCAAGCAACCCGATCTCGGCACCTCCCTGCTGGTGGCCAGCGCCGGCATCTTCGTGCTCTTTCTGGCCGGCATCAGCTGGCGCCTGATGGCCGCACTGACCGCACTGGCGGCGGCTGCCGCCCCGGCACTGTGGTATCTGATGCGCGATTATCAGCGTCAGCGGGTGCTCACCTTCCTCAACCCCGAGAACGATCCCCTGGGGGCGGGCTATCACATCATCCAGTCCAAGATTGCCATCGGTTCCGGCGGGCTGTACGGCAAGGGCTGGCTCAACGGCACCCAGTCCCACCTGGAATTCCTGCCGGAGCGCTCCACCGACTTCATCTTTGCGGTGCTTGCCGAGGAGTTTGGGCTCATCGGCATCCTGGTACTGCTGGCCCTCTACCTGTTCATCATCCTGCGCGGGCTCTACATTGCAGCCCGCGCCCATGACACCTATGGCCGCCTGCTGGCCGGCTCACTGACCCTGGTGGTGTTCGTCTACCTGTTCGTCAATACTGGCATGGTCTCCGGCCTGTTGCCGGTGGTCGGGGTGCCTCTGCCCCTGGTCAGCTATGGTGGCACTTCCCTAGTGACCCTCATGGCCGGGTTCGGTATCCTCATGTCCATCCATACGCACCGCAAGCTGTTGCCTACATAAACCCAGGTGACAGTAGACAGAGAACAGTTGTCAGGGTTACAGATAAGGAAACAACTATCATGAACCGCTCATTATTATTGGCCACCAGCCTGACAGGACTGTTGCTCGCCCTCCCTGGGTTTGCCGCAAAGGCACCTCAACTCAAGCCTGAGGTTCAGAAATTCGCCACCGAGGTGGCATCACGCCACGGTTTGGCCACCGAAGAGGTCAGCCGTATCCTGGCCCAGGCAGAGAACCTTGAAGAGATCATCCGCCCCAAGTTCCAGCGCTCGGCCGAGGCCACCTGGCCCTGGCATCGCTATCGCAAGAACTTTCTCTCCCGTTCCCGAGTGGAAAATGGCCTGAAATTCTGGAATGCACGGGCCGCCCTGTTCGAGCAGGCGGAAAAGAAGTTTGGCATCTCCCAGGCGGTCTTGGCCGCCATTGTCGGGGTGGAGACCAACTATGGCGTACGGCCCGGCAAGATCCGGGTGTTGGACTCCCTCTATACCCAGGCCTTCCACTACCCAGAGCGCCAGCGATTCGGGCGCAACCAACTGGAGGATTTTCTGGTACTGGCGGTCAAGGAAAAACTCGATCCCCTGGAGGTAAAGGGCTCCTACGCCGGAGCCATGGGCCAGCCCCAATTCATCCCCTCCAGCTACCGCAACTACGCGGTGGATTTTGACGGCGATGGCCGCCGCGACCTATGGAACAGTGATGCAGACGTGATCGGTAGCGTGGCCAACTACTTCGCCCGCCACAACTGGCGGGCCGGTGCCCCAGTGGTTGCACCTGCCACCGGGGTCAACAACAACCATAAGGCCATGGTGACCCTGGAAAACGACAAACCCAAACCCCCAAAGTTTAAAATAGCCGCCCTGAAAGAGGCCGGCATCCAGGTCACCGAGGACTTCACTAGCGAGCAACTGGCCAGCCTGATCCAGCTATCCACCCCCACCGGCAGTGAATACTGGGTTGGCCTTCACAACTTCTATGTGATCACCCGCTATAACCACAGCAACCTCTACGCCATGGCGGTCTATCAGCTGAGCCAGGAAATCCTGGCATTGCGACACAGTCAGCAAAAACCGGCAAAATAGAAAAAAAGCCGCAACTAACCCCCCCACCACCCGGTCGAAAGCCCTGTTGCCAAACCAATGCCAGAGAGGGGTAATGCCCATTGGCTTTCCAATGAAATATGCTATGCTGACAGTATGTTATAGGCGCATCAGAAAGAAACTTATCAAGTCTTGAGGCCCCACCAGGACAAACGAGACCAACCAGATGGCAGAACATTTCAAGACCCGGCTGATTGTTATTTCCCTGCTGCTGGCCGTCGCTCTCTCCGGCTGCAGTATCAGCCCCTCCACCATCCTTGATTCGGATGACGGCGCCCCCCGCAGCACCATCGATGTCAGCAACATCCCCAACGCCACGCCACGAATGGAGCCTCGCAGCCGCTACGGCAACCCAGACTCCTATGTGGTATTTGGCAAGCGCTATTATGTGAAGCAGAGCAGCCAGGGTTATGTGGAACGGGGCACGGCCTCCTGGTACGGCACCAAATTCCACGGGCGGCGTACCAGCAGCGGCGAAACCTATGACATGTACGCCATGACCGCTGCCCACAAATCCCTGCCCCTGCCCACCTACGCCCAGGTTACCAACCTGGACAATGGCCGTAGCGTGGTAGTTAAGATCAATGATCGGGGCCCCTTCCATGGCGATCGCATTATTGATCTCTCCTACACTGCGGCTTCCAAGCTGGGCATCCTGAAACGTGGTACCGGACGGGTGGAGGTTAGGGCCATCGATACACGTCAGGGACCCACAGCGCCAGCACCCACCCCGCTGAAAGTGGCTGGGGAAAATAGTGATTTCTATATTCAGGTAGGCGCCTTTAATAACCGCACCAACGCCGACCAACTTGCAGAGCGCCTGGCAAACTCATTAAACCGCAACATCCGGGTCACGCAATCCATCAATAACGAAGGTTTCGTCTTCCGGGTCCAGGTCGGGCCACTGGCCAGCACCGTCCAGGCCGATGACCTCAGCCTCAAGCTGGCACAACTGGGGATCAACAACGTACGCGTGGTTATGGATTGATCAAACCTTACTACCCCGCATGTCATTGCTCTGTCGTACAGGTTAAAATAGCGCCATGAACAGAAACCGCCTGGGCCAAATTGGTAACCAGGCTTATTTCATTATCGTAAACAGAATCCCTATCCGATACTCAACGCAAAGGAATCAATCACCCGTGTCTGTCATTCATCTTCGGATATTTCCTCTCCTGCTGCTTCTGCTTTTTACCGTCACCACGGCAGGCGCAGCTGCGCCCATCCCAGCGCCACCGACCATTGCTGGTACGGGACATCTCCTGATTGATTTTGATAGCGGAAAGATCCTGGTGGAAAACAACGCGGATCAGCGACTGGAGCCCGCCAGCCTGACCAAGATCATGACCGCCTACGCCATCTTCCGGGAGCTGAAAGAGGGGCATATCAAACTGGATGATGAGGTACTGGTCAGCAAGAAGGCCTGGCAGACACCAGGCTCCCGCATGTTCATCGAGGTCAACAAGAAGATCCAACTGGAGCTGCTGTTGAAGGGCATGATCATCCAGTCCGGCAATGATGCCAGTGTCGCCCTGGCGGAACATACGGCCGGCAATGAGGCCACCTTTGCCCAGCTCATGAATAACCATGCCCGCCGCCTGGGCATGCTTAACACCAATTTCGTCAACGCCACCGGCCTGCCCCATGCGGACCACTACACCACACCACGGGATATCGCCCTGGTTGCGGCCGCCACCATCCGGGAGTTCCCCGAGTACTACGCCTGGTATGCAGAAAAATCCATGCTGTTTAATGACATCAAACAGCACAACCGCAACCGCCTACTGTGGCGGGATAACTCAGTGGATGGTATGAAAACCGGCCATACCGAGGCCGCAGGTTACTGCCTGGTGGCCTCTGCCAAGCGTGACGGCATGCGCCTCATCTCCATCGTCATGGGCACCAAGGGTGAAGAGCCACGGGCCAAGGAGAGCCAGACCCTGCTTAACTACGGTTTCCGTTTCTTCGAAACCCATCGACTCTATGGCGCCGGTGACACCCTGACCAAGGTACGGATCTGGCAGGGGGCCAAGGAGGAACTGGCCCTGGGGATTGCCCAGGACCTCTATATCACCATCCCCCGGCACCAATACAAAAAGCTGGATGCCAAAATGAATATCCAGCCCCAGATCATCGCCCCGGTACAGAAGGGCCAGTCCCAGGGGACGGTCAATGTCAGCCTGCACGGGGAAGAGATTGCAGAACTGCCCCTGGTGGCCCTGGAGAACGTGGACTCGGGCAGCATCTGGCACAACTTGGTGGACAGCGCCCTACTCTGGCTGGAATAACGATGACTATGGAAGAGACCAAGGTTTATCTAAACGGGGAGTTCATGCCCCTTTCCCAGGCAAAGATTCCCGTCATGGATCGCGGATTCCTGTTTGGGGATAGCGTCTACGAGGTTGTCCCCGCCTATGGCGGCCGCCTGTTTCGCCTCAGCCAGCATCTGCAGCGTCTCAGCAACAGCCTGCACGCCATTCGCATCCAGAATCCCCTGACCACAGAACAGTGGACTCAGGTACTGGAGACCCTGGTCAAGCAGCTGCCGGGGGTCGATCAGAGCATCTATCTGCAGGTCACCCGGGGCAGCACCCCACTGAGGGATCATGCCATGCCGACAGGGGCCATCGAGCCCACGGTGTTCGCCATGAGCAACCCCATTCCAACCCCGGACCCCAAGGTGTTGGAACAGGGCATCAGCGCCATCACCCTCGAGGATATCCGCTGGCATCGGTGCGACATCAAGGCGACCACCCTGCTGGCGAACGTGCTGGTACGCCAACAGGCCAAGGATCACGGCGCCATGGAGGCGATCCTGATCCGTGACGGCTATGCCACCGAGGGCGCAGCCAGCAACCTGTTTATTGTGGATGACGACCAGCTCATCACCCCGCCCAAGAGCGAACACCTGCTGCCCGGCATCACCCGGGATCTGGTACTGGAGCTGGCCGCCGAGGCGGAACTATCCTACGCCGAGGCCAATATCAGCCATGAGCAGCTGGAGACCGCCGATGAAATCTGGCTTACCAGTTCCACCAAGGAGATCATGCCGGTCACTCACGTAAACGACATGCCGGTGAATGACGGCAAACCCGGCCCTGTATGGCAAAAAATGCAAAAACTGTTTCTGGCCTACAAGGAAGAGCTGAGCAGCAACCCCTGACTGGCAAGTAGCATGACTGAAGAAACCCTGCACAAATTTCCCTGCGAATTCTCCATCAAGAGCATGGGCCTGGCTGAACCAGACTTCGATGCCCTGATTGTGGAACTGATTCGCCCCCACGCCCCTGACCTCTGTGAAAGTGCGGTCAAGACACGCCCCAGCAAGAACGGGAAATACCTGGCCGTCACTGTCACCATCACCGCTATCAGCAAGGCACAGCTCGACGCCATCTATCAGGATCTGACCGACCATGAGAAGGTCCTTATGAGCCTGTGAACAGAAGGCTCATATGACACCCCTGCCTCACCAGCTGCTGGTACGCCAACTCGGTCGTTGCGACTACCAGGACACCTGGGAGCAGATGCAGCGCTTTACCGATGAGCGTGCCGCCGACACCATGGATGAACTCTGGCTGCTGGAGCACCCACCGGTCTTTACCCTGGGTCAGGCGGGCAAACGCGAACACCTGCTCAACCCCGGCGACATTCCCATCGTCCAGGCGGACCGGGGCGGTCAGGTCACCTATCATGGGCCGGGGCAGCTCATTGGCTATCTGTTGCTGGACCTGCGGCGGGCAGGACTCGGGATACGTCGTCTGGTCACCCTGTTGGAGCAATCGATCATCAACCTGTTGGCAGAGCATGGCATCCAGTCGGAGGCACGACGGGATGCTCCCGGCGTCTATGTGGATGGTCGCAAGATTGCCGCCCTGGGCCTGCGGGTGCGCCGCGGCTGCAGCTTTCATGGCCTGGCCCTGAACGTGGACATGGACCTGGAGCCCTTCACCCGCATCAACCCCTGCGGCTACGAGGGACTGGAGGTCACTCAGATCAAGGACCAGGGTGGGCCCACCAACCTTACTCAGATCGGCATCAAGCTGGCGGAGCATCTGTGCCGGCACCTGAATTACGCCGTAGTCTTTGAAGACCAATACGAAGATTAGAAATTATTAACCACAGAGGGCACAGAGAACACAGCGATTTCCCAAGGGTTTGTTTGATGCCTATATGCTGCATACTGTTGCCGATGCGCCAACTTCTTTTGTAGGTCTGGCTTCAGTCAGACACGCTAAATAGGTTGGTTTTTTCTCTGTGCCCTCTGTGGTGATAACAAAATGAAAGACGACAAAAACAACACCACCCCATCCCGCTCCAGCCCCGAGACCCATCAGCGCGGCAAGGAGAAGGTTGCACGCATCCCGGTCAAGGTGGAACCCACAACCAAGGCACCGCGCAAACCTGCCTGGATCCGGGCCAAGGCCCCCAGCGGCCCAGCGGTGACCCGCATCAAACGCATCCTGCGGGAGCAAAAACTCAGTTCCGTCTGCGAAGAGGCAGCCTGCCCCAATCTGGGTGAATGCTTTAACCACGGCACCGCCACCTTCATGATCATGGGGGATATCTGCACCCGGCGCTGCCCCTTCTGCGATGTGGCCCATGGTAAACCCAAGCCCCTGGATTCGGATGAGCCACGCCATTTGGCCGAGGCGGTCCAGGCCATGGGGCTGCGCTATGTGGTGGTCACCTCGGTGGACCGAGACGATCTGCGCGACGGTGGTGCGGGCCACTTTGCCGATTGCATCCGTGAACTACGTCGGCTCAATCCAGAGCTCAAGATCGAGACCCTGGTACCCGATTTCCGCGGGCGCATGGATATCGCGATTGAGATACTGAAGGCCGATCCACCGGACGTCTTTAACCACAACCTGGAGACCGTGCCCCGGCTCTACCGCCAAGCCAGGCCGGGGGCCGACTATCAGGGTTCCCTGGAACTGCTCCGGGACTTCAAACAGCTAGCCCCTGAGATAGCCACCAAGTCTGGCCTCATGCTGGGCCTGGGAGAAACCCTGGATGAGGTGCGCGAGGTAATGCGAGACCTCCGGGCACATGGCTGTAACATGCTCACCATCGGCCAGTATCTGCAGCCCAGCCTCTCCCATCTGGCGGTAGCGCGCTTCGTGCCGCCGGAGGAGTTCGACCAGTTGGGCCGTGAGGCGGAAGAGATGGGCTTTTCCAACGTGGCCAGCGGCCCGATGGTACGCTCCTCCTATCATGCCGACCTGCAGGCGGCCCAGATACTAGACAGCAAATGAACGTCGAGATCACCCGCACCCTAGAGGCCCTGATTCTGCCCCCTGGCAGCTTGATCCTGCTCGGCATTGCCGGCGTACTCCTGTGGCAGCGACTGTGGGGCCGCCTGATGGTCAATTTCGCCCTGATCGCCCTCTACCTGCTGAGCACTCCATACATTGCAAACCGCCTCGTTCAGGGACTGGAAACCTATCCCGCCCTGAGCCCGGAACTGGCCCGCAAGGCCGATGCCCAGGCCATCGTGGTGCTGGGCGGAGGGCGCGATAAAGGGGCGCCGGAATATGGCGGTGATACGGTCAGTGGAGGCCTACTGGTGAGAGTGCGCTATGCGGCCTACCTGGCACGACACACCCAACTACCGGTCATCCCCAGCGGTGGCAGCGTAATGAGCGAAGGACCACCAGAGGCGTTGTTGGCAAAACAGGTACTGGAGCAGGAGTTCAAGGTCAAGGTGGCCGCAGTGGAAGACAAAAGCCAGACCACCCTGGAAAATGCCCGCTTTACGGCCATGTTGCTGGACCAACTGGGTTTCAATCGAGTGCTACTGGTTACCCATGCCAGGCATATGCCACGGGCAATGCAGGTATTCCAACAGGCCGGCATCGATGCAGTAGCGGCTCCCACCGCCTTCGCATACCGTTTGGACAAGGGAGAGAAGCTGCTGGACTGGCTACCTTCATCCGGCAACCTTCAGCTGAGTAGCGCCACCCTGCATGAGTATGCTGGCATGCTCTGGTATCAGCTAAAAAACTAAGCTAAATCCCTAGGCATCCTGCAGTACGGTGTTATAACGCTCCATCAGATAGCAGAGGCAATCCTGGCGCACCACCCGGTGATCCTTGGTCAACATGGAGGGCATGACCGGCACCCGCACTCGCAGCTCATCATTCTCCAGAGTGAAATAGCGCTCGGTGACTTCACGCCCCTGTTCATCCCTCACCTCCAGGCCGATACCATCATCCTTGTACACCCGGCCAAAGGAGGTACCCCGCGGTAGCTCGCGGAAATTGAGCATATCCAGATCATCGGCAAACTGGATATCCACACCCTGCTCACCAAAGCCGAAACTGGTCTCTTCATGGACCCTTACAATGGCCACGGTGTGGAACAGATCAATATCATGTTCCGCTATGGGATGATCCGGATGTTCGGACAGCCGCAGACAGGCATCCAGATAATCCATGGCATGCTCACTGCCATAGGTGTGCCCCACCTTGCCACACTCCAGGGTTACCGCCGGACAGTAGGGCGCCATGGCCATGGACTGCACGCCGCGAGGGCGTAGGAAATAGACCACGGTGCGACTGAACATGGAGGCAAGATGCAGGAAGCGGTTATCAATGGCATTGATACAGGCATAATGGGGGTTCAGGCCGGTGTTGTTGTGAAGGTCCACACTGGCAAACAGGCCCCGCTTTACCACTGCCTCTACCACCTGCTCCATCAGGCCATGCTCTGGGGTATAGGGCAGTTCACTGCCGGGCCAGACCCGATTGTAATCCGGTTGGCCATCCAGGCGCCGCACTCCCTGGGCCGCCGCCGCCACATTACCGATAAAGAGGCTGACCGCACGGGGCAGCATGCCCTCTTCCCCGCCCATGTAGCGCCCCAGCAGCCCACGCACCGCGTCCCAGCCACTGGTCTCGTTGCCATGCATCAGCACGGCAATAAACAGCGCAGGTTCCTGCCGCCCGCTTAGGTGGATCAGGGTAGGCCCGCCGAGTAGCGCCTCCAGTCCGGTGGCCTCTGTTTTCAGAAGCCCCTCAGGCAGATGATCGAGTTCTTGTAACTTCATGTTTTCTGCA